>Ga0123342_1003764_pt1 | contig 23900 bp, 14 predicted proteins | sample Turbeawhitnodule_FD_89960 | JGI IMG/M metagenome (GOLD analysis project Ga0123342, IMG submission 89960) | Root nodule microbial communities of legume samples collected from Mexico - Turtle bean Mexico white nodule | ecosystem: Host-associated > Plants > Roots > Nodule | place: Mexico: Nepantla... | reverse complement strand
TCTCGTTGATGACCTCACGCAACACCTCACGGGACAAGCATAACTGGATTGCAGACAATGCCTTTTCATCCATCTCATCCCACTGCTCCTCCGTCATAGTGGTTGGCCTCGTCATTTTACCTGCCAGAATTTTCTTTAAAACATTATGGGTGAGAACAACTAACATTTGGACTTGCCAGATAGCAAAATTTACCATCAAATTTCTCAATATCGAAACTTGACATTATTGAACAAAAAATCCTAGTTGAATTATCAAAAAGCTCTGATACATATTTGTAGGGATATCGTGTGTTGAAGCGTGATAATTTCAACCAAAGATTATGACAAATTAAAGTAACAAGAAAAATGAAAATGATACCATAATTTTTAGGTGGAAAATCCCTTTAAATAGAGGTAAAAAAAAATCGGCGAGAGAGTCAAGACTTCCACTATAATGGTATTGGGAGTACAATCAATTCATCTCAGGATAATAGATAAATATCCCCAAAATAAATTCTCTCTATATGGGTTAAACACTTACACCCTAAAGAAGAAATATAAAGTATGTGAAGGGAGAGAGGAAGAAAGTGTATGTTGTTGTTTTGTTGTGTGTTACATAGAAATCAATATATATAGTGATTATAGGAGACAACAATAATAAAAAACAATTAATTGATAATGATAACAATTAATGATAAATCAATCCCCTATAAATAATGTAAATAATACTTACATGTAAATAACAGGATGATAAGAAAATTAAGTAACGAAAATATAACAGAAGTAAATATTGATAATAACAACACAATAAGAAAAATTCTCTGAAATATTTAAGATCCTCGGCAAATGTTCCTGAAAATTTTAGAAATTTAATTATAGAAAAGGCAATTTAGACATGAAATTTATAATTTCCAAACGATGAAAATAAAATAAAATAGAATTTATTTATTTTTTATTAAAATATTAGTTTCAAATATAATAGGAATTGCTAACTTATTTTATAGATTTAGACAAATTACTTTCATTGCAAGTTATTTTGTTCAAGTAGAGTTAGTCAGTGAACCAATCAATAAAGGATAATAGATTAAAAAAATATTGGTTCCAAACAAAAAAGACGTGAAGAAAAGTTGTGAATATAAAATTAACTTGACCAAACGTATAATGAACTAAACAAAAGGTTTTATAAAAAAATAAATGATAAAAATTCCAAGAATATATTAATATAGAAAAAGAAATTTGGAATTACTTAAAACTATTTATAGTTATAGTCAAGCATCTTTTTAAAAATAATCTTACATTTTATGAGACAAATGAAAAATATATTTTTTCATAAATTATTTTTGACTCTCTCAATTGGATGGTTTAGGAGACCAGAGAAATTGGTTCCTATTATATAGGTATGTATAAGGTTGAATCACCCCTTAAGTGATTCCTGTTATTCAATTCTATCTAGTTTAAACAAACTATTTCCATGCTTTTTATAATAAAACTTGGAGTGACAATACTTTTGATTTATACAGAACAAAAAAATGTTTTATCAGAAGAATAAAAGCAAAAAATTAACAATTAGGAGCTTAAGAATGAAAACCTCATGGTCAAAACCAGTTGACCACTATGCTGCAAATAAGGAGATAACTTTTTTTCAGATAAACTGAATCACATTGAAGATTCTTGCAAAGCACCATTAAATTATCAGAGAGAGAAACATGCAAAACCAGCTAAGTTTTTTCTTCATCAAACCTGGTGAAGGAACTGCAAAACTGAAGAAGGAAGTATGCTACTAATCCATAGCATCCTCTCAGAAACACTTCTCATCTCAAGTAACCATACAAACTACAAAGCTAAAAGTTCGATCCCATGCATCTCCACTTTAACCTTTTCTTTTGCTATTTTTTGGCAGATGATTGTTGGTATTTGAAGTGTCAGACTAACTGAGTTATCATGTTGTATAGTGATATTTCACATGAATCTTTCATATATATAAAAAAAACACAGAGCTAAAATATTATATATCCTACAATGCTATCCAGAAGCTGTCATTCAACATATTCCCTAGCTAAATATCTGAGATACATTGTTAAATTGCTAAAACTTTGCCTCCAACTTGACATCCTAGTAGCAAGGAAAAATGAAACATGGACCCAGATAGTTTCTAAATTTCACAAAAGTTGAAGTACACGGATGAGAAATGCATCTTCATCACAAAGGCAACAACAAAACATGCTATTGCATACTACTAGGTTAGGCAAAACATTGGATGTTATTATTTTAAAGAATTTGTGCTAAACTTCTCGTGCTTCAATCATTTATAACGCACCAGACAGTTGAATTTAGACAGCAAGCTTGAACCAGAGAAATTTGTACTCATGAGTTAACCATTTGAGAACTGCACCATGCTGCACCAACCTCCTCTTTTCCTTGAACACTGACTTTTTCCTTGTACAGCTTTAATAGTTGACGTGATTCCTCCTTAAAACATGTCACAAACTTCTCAAGAAACACCTTTTCAGAAACCCAAAACGGGGTAAGAAAGCTGGTACTGTTGTTCCTCAAGCCCTTAGCAAGTAAATGCTGAACAACACGAGCCCTTGGAACAAGTGTCTTCTCCATACTCAACCCGAAAATCTTTGGACCTCGAACAAGGTCCAAAGCATCCCAACCCAACTGATTGACCCAAAGGTTCATAACAACATTTATTTTTTCAATGGATGTCAACATGCAGTGAGGGTGCCTCCTAAATGCTTCAGAAAAGGCTTCATCAGACCAACCCCATTTCTTGAAGGTATCAACTTTCTCCTTCCACATGGAAGGACTCGTTCTTTTCAAGGCCATCATTGCTACAGCAAAAGTTGTTTTTGAAGGATCAAACCCCAAATCCTTTACTTCCTTCACCAACTTCACCATATCATTTGAGATAAACACCTCTTTACTACGGTTCCCAAGCAATCTTGCAATGTTTGATTCTCTCACTCCATTCTCTTGCAGCAATCTGATGTTGCGTGCTAGACGATCCCCGTATGAGAAAAATGAATTACCAAAGATACAACCAACAGTCTTTGCATCAGATTGCAAGAATTTATATATCAATTCATAGGTTGGAACTATATGATTCTTCAAGCTTGGACCCAGTATTCCAGGGTTCTTACTCACTTGGTCAACAATTTCAGAGCTAGAAACACCCTTTGAGAGTAAAAAATCAAACTTTGGCAATACCCTTTTGCAGGGGTCACAGGAAAGCAACCATGGTACCTTTCTAACCATTTGATTAATTTGGGAATTAGAGAAACCGCGATTTCTGAAGAACATGATCACTGACTCGGGCTTTTCTGGGGTCTGGAAACAAATATTGTAGGAGTTAGAGATTTTGGAAGCAGAATCAGGGGAGAACCCAAAGTTGTCAGTGAGATAGGATACCGCAAATGAGCGTGATTTTGAAGTGGTTGTGAAGAAACGCAGAGAAAAGGGCAATGGGTAGTTTTGGATAAAAGGGTAACATGATGTTGCTGTGGAAGTGACACATTTCAAGCAGAGGAGTTTATTGAACATGGTGATGAGGTGAAAAAGACTAAGATTTTCAAATTGAAGAAAATTCCTGAAATTTGAAAGAGCAAAGGATTGAAGAACAATGATGTTACCTTAGCTTGGTACTGAGCTCCCTCCTATTCTTCTGATAGGGTTCCATTCAATTTCTGATTTCAAAAACACTGAGAGAGACAACGTAAAACCTTTGTAAAGACCTAGAAAAGAAAAAAATAAAAAATAAAAAAAAATCGCACAAACGAATTAGAATATAAAAATACATTTTTCTTTATAAATAACTTAGGTGTTTCTTCTGCACCCAAACAAATCCTCAATCCCATCATTTTTTTGAAAACACTATTTAACTTCTTTTAAAAATGATTTTTAAATTAGTCTATGGAACATACTTTTCGAAACACAACATTTTATAAATTCCAGATTTACCATTCTATAAATTAAAAAAATATGTTTCGAAAAAAATATTTCAAAATATTTTTTTGTCATCCAAATTTCATATTTCAATTCGGTTACAGAACCTCTATTCCATAAATAACTTTTGTTTATGGAACTCTATTCCAGAGTCAACTAAAATTAAATTAGGCTGGTATTTAAAAAAAAAATGTATGGTGCAGAAAGAAAAACGTAGGGGTACAGGAAGAAATACCCACTAGCTTAAGGGATCCAAGTAATGTACCCAATTCTAAATAAAAATAACTACAACTAATTTTAGATAATTTTTTCCTGCACCTCTACATTTTTCTTCCTGCACCCCACAATGTTATGCAAAGATTAAACTGTCCCTATTATTTTTTAAAAATCCTAAAATGCACTTGAACTGTATTTATTTTTTTGCATTATGGATTATGGAATCCAGAAAAATTTCAGATTGACACTTCTGGTAAAATTTCGGATCCACCAATCAGTAATTCAAAATATGCATTTCACATTCAAAAATTCATCATTCAAAAAAAACATTCCAGATCCACCAATCCGTAACAGAAATATGTATTCCGGATTTAGAAATCCATAATTCTTAAAAAAAAACATTCTGGATCCACCAATTCGTAACAAAATTAGGTTTCTGGATTCAATAATTTGAAAATCAATAATTTATGCAAAAATTGCTTCCGAAACACCCCCTCATCCGGAAAAAGAAAATGATTCAGTTCCAGATTGATGAATCCGTAACACACTCCCATATCCCTATTTTCGGTAACCACGATACCCTTTTTCAAATAAAAGATCAAGGCCAGTTTCGGAATATAGAAAGTTGTGAGAGTGCAGGAAGAAGAAACCCTAATTTTGAACTGATTAAAAGTGTTAATTACGTGTATTTAATTTTTCTTTTTCACTTCCTAAACTTATGTTTAATTATAGTTATTAAATACGATACTAAAGTTTAAGTATGAAAAATATTTTTAAAATAATAACATTAAATTATAGTGAACTAATTAAATTTTTCTCCGATTGTACTTGTTCTTAGAGGACCTTAGAAACAATTAATTTATTTTCCTCCCCCTCTCAGTTTCTCGATCAATAAGACTTGAGTTTTCGGTTACTAGATCAGCTAGTTTGGACTCTTTGTTATATGAGCTTGAACTTGCTCTCAGCTACTCAATTTAGGTCAACATACAAAGTGCTCGGATAATAAAGTCAGAATTAGTGATTATCAGATAAAAACAACTTTACTAACCTGTTAAACATATCATCTATTTATAGTGGTTGTTATTAAATTTTAATTTGATTGATTTTTTTACTTTCCACACATTACAATTACTAAATATATGTTTAGTTTTTTTTTTTATCTATTCAAGCTTAACCATAAACATGAACTTTAGTTATTTTTTTCTTATATTCCTATAGGAGTAGAAGAGTTTAATTTGTGCTCGTGTTTGGAATTAATTCTTTACTATTTTTGTGTCTTTTAATGCATAGAAATCTCATTGTAACTAATGTAGAAGTAAACATAAGAAAGATTTTGGTTAAACTTCTTCATAAATAGCTTTAAGAAAAAACTAATTTCCCAATAAATTAAAAATAAGGCGCCTATAGATTAAATTATAAAAGATTTATATAATTTCTCTAAAAAAAATATTTGTACATATACTATAATAAATCTCATTTAATTCTTTTATTCTTATTATTTTCTTTCATAAATATTTATGAAAAAAAAAATCATGAAAACATATTTATAATACATATTTAATTTACTTCGAACCAAATCACACGTGAATTAATAACACATGCAAACTCAAACTAATTTGAATACCATTCCTTCTTCATATTCAAAACATAAATCTAACACTTCAAACATCAACCAATCAAAAATCTGTTTTATTCAATTAATCACTATTGGTTACATGAAAAGTATTGATAACAACCATGTGAAGCTGATCTTTTTTACTAACAAGTATTGAATGAAATGTACCAATAATTTTAAATGTACATGAAAATAATTAATTGATAATTTTAAAAAACAATATTATTAAAAAAATTAAATTAAAATACAAGTATTTCAAACTGTTAATAGTTGAATTGATGAAAGTACTTAACAATTAGTAGTGCCATGAAAAGATATTCTGATGGAAGTTCTGCATAATTCCCCTTATGTTATGGCACTGCAAGCATTCAGATTCCCCCAGCTTACAAATAATCTCACTAAAATTCATCTTCACTAAACTTGTTCAAGCATCAATCACTGTACAGATTTTACATCCAGGTTACAAGCTCAAGTGAGCTTTCATGGAATTTGAAGGTCTTTTTGAACAACACATAAGAACCAGAAACATGATTTGTGAAAATAGTTCCAAAACAGAAGCAGCAAAGGAACTACATAAGTAGTGCATGTACTAGTAAAAGCATATGATTGCACTTTTATTGTAAGTAATGGCCCAGTGCATAAGGCTCTCAACATTGTGTGAGTTTGGAGAGTCAAATGTATGAGCAGAGGGGCTGTTTCTTTACCAAAACTTGATATGTCAAATTAAATCTAAAACTGAAGCAACAGAAAGTAAATTCATATGGTGTAGCATAGAAACACTGATACCGATGGAAGAACACAACTTCATCCATCATATACGACACGAATACAGAAATACATATAATTTCTAAAATGTAGAATATGAGAACACATATCTGTATATTATATAAATATGAATTATATAAATTGATAATAAAAATTTATGTGCACAAGTATGTTTCAACTTATTTTGTTGCAGAAAAATGTTTTTCTTTACTGGTTCAAAAGAATTTTTATTTTATTTTTATAATAATAATAATAAAATTTTATGCAATAAGTTTGAGTTTAAAAAAATTAATGTATTTTTTTTTTTTAAAATTATATTAAAACCATGGTATAATTGTCAGAAATCCAACACTTTTTTTTAAATAAAACACTTTACCAACATGTGTCTTACAAGTGTATTACGAATGTCGGTATCTAATACATTTGACACACCATTTAAGAGATGTCTTTCAGCCTCATCCAACACTTCAATATTCATTAATCTTGTTCATCAAACTACAAAAGTAAAGAGTTCTACCGAACCTACAATGCAGTAACCAGAAGAAATCAACATATTCCCAGCTAAACATTACAGAAACACATGTTCAATCACTCAAACTTTGTCTTCAATTGACATTCCAGCAGAAATGAACAAATGAAACATGGACCTTCACACTTTTTAAATATCACAACGGTTAAGGACCTCTGATTTATATCTTTGTCTATCTCCCTAAGCCCTAGACAAAAAACACAATATTTCAAGTAACAAGCAAACCTAAAAATTGCAATTGACTAGAAATGAGCTAAAGGACCCTCCAGAATGCAAATTTAGAACACTGGGGTAGTGAATTCACATTCTTGCGAAACGAACAAGAAAAGCATGCATATGTTAACTAGGTTACATATAAAGAAGATTTTGTCTTTAATCGGCAAACAATAAATTAAATAGAAAAGGTAACACATAAGGGTGTTACCTTTAAAAAAAAAAATACCAAACAACTTCTCTAAGAACCCTATAACGAATACAAACGAACCCTACAATGAATACAAACCTGCTTAGACAAGAGTTTGGAACAGACAGCTGAACTCTCAAACCACACAAATATCAACGAAGATATATTCACCACCAAAATACAAAATATATATTTCTTATCAAGGGAACAACAGCATCATGCAAGTGTGAGCAATGCTACTAATGAGCATTGGATGTAAAGAATCTGTCCTTGTTTTTCAGTCATTTATAAAGCATAGCAATTGACTACCTCACTACTGTAATGTGAATTCAAGAATATACGAAAAAAAACAACAGTTTCGACCCATTAAAATGGAACAACTAAGTCAAATCAGTTGCTACTTAGACAAGATTAACAAAAGTACTTGAATGGGATGAAAACACACAACATGGTTAAAAATTTGCTCTCTGAGGTAATCCAATTGCTAACTGGCAGATTCTACACAACCCTCCCTGTGTTCTTGGAAACTTATCTTTTCCTGATAAAGCTTTAACAGTTCACACACTTCCTCCTTAAACCGCATCACATAATTTTTAAGAAACAACTCTTCAGAAACATCAAACGGGGTAGACAACTTGGCACTCTTCTCTCTCAAACCCTTGACGATCAAATGCTTCAGAACCAAACCCCTCGGAACAATCCTTCTCTCCAAACTGAACCCAAAAATCTTCGGCATTTTGGCAAGTGCCAAAGGGTCCCAACCCAATTCAACAACCCAAAATCTGATAATCTCATTAATTTTATCCTTGGAAGCCAACATTAAGAGGGGATGCTTCCTGAACGAATCAAGAACCATTTCCTCCGACCAACCCCACATCTTAAAGGCATCAACTTTCGCGTCCCACCGCGATTTCGACACAACCCTTTTGGCATGCAAAGCAATCGCGAAAGTTATCTTAGAAGGGTCGAACCCCATTTCCTTAACCTCATCAATTGCCTCCCTCAAGTTAGTAGACAAGAGTATAGAAGGCCTCCTTCCAAACAAATAGCCGATGCTGGAATCAAGAACTCCAGCATCAAGCAACATGTTCACATTCTGCACTCCAACGTTGTACTGAAGGAAAGGTCTGTTACCGAAAACACAATCAATGGTTTTCTGGTCGGATTGGAGGAACCTTCTCACCAATTCGAAGGAGGGGATCACGTTGTTCTTGAGGCTGGATCCGAGGATTCTGGGGCACCTTTGAACAAGACGAACTATATCAGAAGCTGAAGCACCCTTCGAGAGTAAAAATTGGAACTTTGGCGAGAGCCTCTTGTCGGGGTTGCAAACGAGTATGCTGGGTACCCTTTTGACAATGGTGTTGATATGGGCATCGGTGAATCCATTTTTGGTAAAGAAAGCGATGACTGAGTCTGGCTTTTGAGGGGTATCGAAGCTAACACTCTCGGAAACCTTGAGAGCGGTTTGTGGTGAGAAGCCAAAGGTGTTTATGAGGTAGGAAACGGTGAGTGAGTGTTGTTGTGAAGTGAGGGAGAAGTGTTTGAGAGATAGTGTGGAGGGAAAAGGAAAATAGGGTTTGAGGGTTGTGAGTCTCTTGGAATGGAGAAGAAGAAGGGATTTGAAGCTTTTGGAGGCAAACATCTGAAAGAATGGTGGTGTTGAAGGAGGAATTTGGGGTCTTCAAAGTGTGAAAACACATAGTATTGTAGCAGTTCATGAACATAAGTGATTGTAGTTTTTTTCTTCTTCTATTATAATAATAAATTATATTAAAAACAATAAATAAAGTTACAATTAAGAAATAAAATCATTTCATTTTTTTTTAATTATTTTAAATAATTTTACTTGCTATTCTATTTTTTATTTTATTTTCATCTATCACCTTGTCTAAATAAAATATAAGTAACCAGTGATCAAGTTAAGAGAATAAAACAATAATTAAGTTACTAAATTGAAATAATAATATTTATTTATTTTAGTAAAAGAAAATACTAAATGTGGCATGCAAAAGTATTTTTAACAATTTAACTAAACGTGTGTAGAGAAAATACACATTTAAAATTTGTTTATTTGAATTTAAGGTTTTCATATAGTTTAAGTGACACTGAATTCCATTTTTTTATTATTTTAAAGTAGTTTTTTTACCTATTTTTTATATTGTACATCAATGAAGAAATTTAAATATAATTCCTAATAAGTATTATAAAAATAAACACATCAAATTATGTAATCGAGTTTTATAGAGGTTTTAAATAAATAAAAATTTAATGAAATTGATTTTAAAAACTTTTATATTACTAAGATTTTAAATTGCAAAAACTTTTATATTTAACAAAGTTTTATATTGCAAAAGTTTTATATTATAAGATTTCAAAAACTTAGTAATCCCACCAAAACTAATGAAATTGATTTTGTGTAATATTCTTTAGATAGATGAAAATATTTTATTGATAATTTTAAAAAACAATATAAATAAAAAAATACAAAGTGGAAAATTAAATTAAATACAAGTATTTCAAACTTTTAATAGTTTAATTCTACATTAACAACTTGTTCCAGTTCCAATATACTGTTTCTTTACCTAAAATTTTCAATTTTTATATGAAATTGAAAAAAAAAATACATTTTTTTTATATTATCAATTAGAGATTTTACATCCAGGTTACAACCTTTTTCATGCAATTTGAAGGTCTTTTTGAACAACACATTAAGAACCAAAACTTGATTTGTGAAAGTAGTTCCAAAACAGAAGCAGCAAAAAGGAACTACATAACTAGTGCATGCACTAGTAAAAGCATAGTTATATGCACTAAATTTTCAACAAAGCTCGTAGCTAACTGAAATTGGTCTCTAATGAGAACCAAGAATAGAATTCTGGTTGCTACAGATTTTATGGAATTAAAGAGAGCTTTGAGGGACAGCAGAAAAGTACTATTCTCCTGTATCAGAGCCTAAAACCACAGAGAATATCCTCTCCAAATCCACCTTTTCAAGCAAAACAAACAAGATTCCTCCCAACCCCTTGCATCATGGGAATCATTTGTCTTAAATGCTAAAAACCTGCCACACCTCAGCTAAGTAAATCCAAGTTCACTTTTATTCTTTCTTAGAATAAGATTTTCATGTTTTTGTTGTTGGTTCACAATGTGATCCCTTCCCTTTCTACACCCTTTGATGCATCCACATTAGAATCACAATCCTATCACTCTCACTCTCATCTCTCAATCTCCAAGACAAGAGTACAATGCATAGGGGGTTCAATTTCACACTAGCAATCCCTAGTCCCTACCCTATCACTCATATGATTTCACCTCTATTGTAAATAATGGCCCAGTACATAAGGCTCTCAACATTGCGGGAGTTCAGAGAGTCAAATGTATGAGCAGAGGGGCAGTTTTTACTACTTCAACAATTGAACACCAACTCATGATGCAGAATTTTATCATTTCTCCAAGGCTTGCCCTAAGACTGCACTTCTACAGTAAACAAAAGAAAGCATTATCAAATATTAAAAGAAAAACCACATAAGATAGAAAATTAAGCTACAATTAAACCCGAATTAGCAATACTTTTTCAACCTGAAGACAAACAGTTTACATTTACCTACAGCTAAAAGCAAATAATATAGTTACACTAAACTACTACGGTCCATGAAGAAAAAGAAGAAAAAAAAACTCAATCACATAAAGTTAAACAGTAACAAGTTCTTGCAGCTAGATGATTCTATCATTTAATATTCATATATTTTCCTCATCTGTCTCCAAGCAAAGAATTTGTCTCACATCTGTCCTATCAGATTGACATGACTAGTTGACAACTGTGCCGCCAATAAGGACATAACTCTTTTTTACATAAATTGAATGATATTGAAGCTTGTCCCCCAAAGATCAAAAGCTTTGAAAGCACCATTTTCAGAGGAAAGAAACACAATAAAGTAAGCCAGATAATTTTTTTCCAGATTAAACCTGATGATGGAAATTCAAAACTGAAGCAGGAAGAAGTAAGCAACTGATCCTTGGTTAGTATCATCTCAAACACACTTAACAATCACAAGTGACCATACATACTACAACGGTGTATCCAGAAGTTGACATTTGATGTATTATCCAGCTAAACGTCTGAGCAACAATTTGACATTATTTCCACTAACAAGGAACTATCCATTAAATTTCATAAAAGTTAAAGGAGTTTTGATAATTGATAAGATATCTTGCATATCCTATAACATCAATTACCATATTGTTAAAATATTTCAATCCAGAAGCCAAACCTAAAATTTTACATGTATAAAACCTAATAACTAAGAGATCCTTGCCAGTGCATACTCAATACATGGATGATGCATACATTTTTATTCCAAAAGCAACGACAAAAAAATGCAGGTGTAAGCTAGGTTACAGATGAGCATTGGATATTGAAGAATTTGAGCTAAACTTCTCATGCTACAGTCACATTTATATAACATAAAGTAGCTGATATAAATCACAAATGTGGTGGGAATTGCAGAAACCAACAGTCAACAAAGGTTCCATTCCAACCCATCAGAATGATACAATTCAGTTAAATCAATTGAATTTAAACATGACTAACCCAAGTAATATGGAATGAAGAAATACAAACTTCTCGAATCAGAGAAATTAGTACTCATGAGTTAACCATTTTATCATCCTCTTTTAGTCCTTGAACACTCATTTGGTACAGCTTTAATAGTTCACTTGTCTCCTCCTTAAAACGCATGACATACTTTTCAATAAACTCCTTTTCAGAAACAGAAAATGGCGTAATCAAGCTGGCACTCTTTCTCCTCAAACCTTTCCTGAGTAAATACTGCACAACAAGTGCCCTTGGAATGATCCTTCTCTCCAAACTAAATCCAAAAATCTCTGGCTTCTTGGTAAGAGCCAAATAGTCCCAACCTGATTGCTTGACCCAAAATCTCATAATCCTATCAATCTTCTCTTGGGACACCAACATTACGAGGGGCTGCCTCTTGAACACACTAAGAACCAATTCTTCAGACCAACCCCATCTCTTAAAGGCTTCAACTTTCCTCTCCCATCGCACTTTCGGAATGGTCTTTTTCGCCAGCAGCGCGATGGCAAAGCTCAACTTGGAAGGGTCAAACCCCATTTCCTTAACCTCATCCAAAGTCCTATTCAAGGCAGAACACAAGATTATAGAAACTCTCCTGCGTAACAAAAAGGCTAATACAGGATCAGTGACTCCATAATCAACTAAAAGTTTCACATTGTGCACCACACGATCAGTACCAAAGAAATGCCCACAAGAGCGTATGCAATCCATGGTTTTCTCGTCAGTTTGAAGAAACTTCCTCATCAGTTCATAGGAAGGGACAATGTTATTCTCGAGGCTCGAATAAAGGATTCTGGGGCTCCTACTTACCAGTTCCACAATGTCAGAGCGCGAGGCCCCTTTGGAGAGTAAAAACTCGAACTTTGGAAGAACCCTTTTGTGGGGGTCGCAAGTGAGCACATTGGGTGCTCTTCTAACGATGCTGTTTATCTGGGTGCTGCTGAATCCGTTGTCTCTGAAAAAGGCGATGACTGAGTCGGGCTTTTCGGGGGTTTCGAATTGAATGAATTTGGAGGCCTTGAGAGCGGTTTCAGGGGAGAAGCCGCAATCGTTTACGAGGTAGGAAACCGTGAAAGGGTGTTGGTGTGAAGCATTTGAGGTGTGTTTCAGAAAGAGTATCGAGGGAAAAAGGTTATTGGGTTTTGGGGTTTGAAGAGGTGTTATTGTGAGTGAGTTGAGATAGAGAAGAAGGGGTTTGAAGCGTTGCGAATGAAACATGTCTGAGTGTTGTGCTTAACGAAGAATCTGTGATTCGATTTCGACGGGAGAATTCATTCAGCATCGCTGTGAAGCAGCACGGGGATAGACACTTATACGCATTCGATATACGATACGAATATATCTATTGTATAATTATAAATTAATAATAAAAATTTATATATATAAATATGTTTTAATTTTTATTGTAATAGAAGGATGATTTATTTTTTATTTTTATAATTATAATAAAAAATTATATAATAAATTTGATTTTTTAGAAAATTAATGTAATTCTTATTTTTAAATTTATTTTAAAGTTGTGCTACAGTTGTTAGAAATCCAACAAATATATTTTAAATTGAATACTTGACCAATACGTGTCTTACCAATAAAAGTGTGTGACACGTGTGTCCAACACGAACACATCATTTAAGAGACGTGTGTGAGCCTCATAGTCATATTTAGAATGGTTTATTATAAAAAAGAGTTGAAGAAAATTTGAAAAAAAAATATTATTGAGATTTTAAAGAAAACAAATATATTAATGAAAAATATAATTGTATTCATTAAATAAAAATTCAAATGTAATTTTTTTATCAGAAAAAAAGAATATAATTATGATTGTATGTGTGTTATAAGAGTATTTCAAGTGAAACTAATTAAGTAAATATTCTTACATTCAATAGTTTCTTTGATTATGTTTTTTATATGTGATGACACACTCTCTCTAACATAAGGAACAATTTAAGGATGCCACAACAACATGTCGTGTGCACTCATGTAGAAATTTGAAATTTTTCAAAAAAAATAACAAAAGAGTTGTAGTAAGATGTAATAGGGATACAAAAATTATAAAAGAAATGCTGGACAATAATCAAAGTAAAAGTTGAGAAAAATATAATCTAACAAAATTTCAAAAGTTTTATGTTTATTTTAAGGTCTACAAAGATAGGTTTGTATCACATATACCCATCATTGAATGTTTTCTGAAAGGACAAAACAAAAACATTAGTCGTAATGGGAAGAGATCCCAATGATCAAATGCCTCTTCTAACTTATGTTGTAGTTGAGAGGAGGACTACTTATACTATTTTAAGATATTATGGTAATACAAAATGTATTACAAACAACACATTTATATATGACCCACTTTTTTTAATAAATTTAATATAATGTAACATGTGAGTATGCAAGGTCCAAACCCATTATCACCATATGGCATTTTGTGTACTCTAACTATTTTTTTTATTACTACTTTAAGAAAAAAAATATACTTATTAGTTGATTTGGAGAATTGTTGTTTAAGTTGAGGCTTGTAAATATTATTGGGAACAAGTTTGTTGTAAAGTTATAAACTAGGAAGTGTAACTTCCATTAGTGTGAAAAAAAAGGAAAAGACAAAGTTATAGAGAATATAAAGGTTAAACAAGAGGGTTCTTAACTTCACTTCAAGTAATAAAAAAAATTGCTACCAATTTAGTCCAACCACATTAATAACCAATAATGTTGAAAAAATAGGTATAGTTTGATGTGTGAGCCAAATAACCCTAAAATAAACTAAGTCAAATTGAAAAATTAGTGACCTAAAAAAATGAATAATTTTAGTATAATTGATTTAGCCACGATTCAAATGAGCTGAATTTTAGTTTAATTAGTTCATTCCATGATGCAAATGAAATTAGACTAAATTAAGCAAACTTGCTTTTAAAGATAATAATTATAATTTTAAAATATAAAAATATTGTTTTATTAAAACATACCCATGTAGTAGAAACTATATATAAAATTTGAAAGTTAATTGCATTTTGACTTGAATTTTATAAAAAATCTATATTTTACATTTTTATATTTATAACTATTTTTTATTTTGTTAAATCGAATTAAAATGTTCCTTAAGGCAATATAAGTTTAATACCCAGTTAAAAGCCTCACATTTTAAATTTGTATACTTCCTTATTAAACCTCACATAACTTAATAAGGAAGTATACAAATTTATAAATCTCACTAAATTATAAGACAAAATCTTATGCTTCTTAGTTGAAAAACTTTATTCATAAATCTATAACTTGTAATAAACCTTACATAAAATGGTTATAAAGAGTGTTGGTAAAACACTTGCACCAAAACAAGCCACGAAAACATCTTCAATATTAGGCTTAATACAAGACCCATCACAAGACCGCGATTGGCGTCACAACACAAGGATGGGTCAGGCATTTCGTCGAGCATCTGGAAGAATCCGGGCAGCATCCGAGGCTGACACGTCGTCTTTCTCCAAGCCAAAGACCGCCGTTGATCGCCGACCGCCGCCCACGGTTGCCTCCGACAAGACGGCGCAGATCTCGAAATCTGCCGAAGAAGACGTACTTCACGCCGGTAACTCTGTCTCTCTCTTCCCGTAGGTTCAAAGTTTTCGGCTGGGGAATCAGGGCTAAAGGGTGGCGAAAATTTTGTTCCTTTAACATGATTTCGTTCGAAAAAGTTAGAGGGTGCCTTGGAAATTAAGGTAGCTAATGAGGGTTATCCCGAGACTGTATTACACTGTGTTGTGGTGTTCTAGAACAAGGGCTAGAATCATGTGGGGGTTTGTGAATGTTGCTTTTCAGTTTGAAGTATTGCTTTTGGAAATTTGTTGCATCCACATGGGCTGGGTTATGGGTGTGCTAGCTTAGTTCAGCTGCTAATGAAAATCTAAGGGGTCGCTTGGTTTCAGAAAGTGTTTTCTGTTTTCAGTTTTAATTACAAAATGTGACTTTGATTCTAGTATTTATCCATCAGGCTTTGGTTCATGTTAATTTGTGTCTTTTTGAAATGTTGCATACATAGATATTGCTTATAATTTTGATGTTCTTGTGAAGTTCTATAATTTTGATTTCACTGTTATTTGATCTTGGCTTAAGATGATCGTTCTAGAGTTAATACGGACAACATCCTGGAAGAAAGAGATCCTAAATTTGATGCTATGCTTGGTCAAATGGTTGGTAGAATTAAATCAAAGCCTGGGGGGAAACCTGAGATGGGTGAGGTGAGTTTATGGAAAATTGTTTTAACTCTTTGTGTAGAATTGAAGTTGACGCAGAAATGTCATTATGGTGTATGTATTAATGTATAACTCCAACATGTAAAATTGTTTTATTCTTCACCCTTTTCCTATAAAACTCTTCTAATGTCGATGCTGAGTACTATTGAAGTTTATTACTGTATCCGAAGTAGAAAATTGGTATTATTGGCATTGAACATCAAGGAAACCCTGTTTTTCTATATTGGCGTGTTTATCTGCTGACAAATAAAAGGAAATCTACAAAAATAACCCTACCTTTGACTGTATTTTGTATGCCATATTCTATGAGGCTCTGACATGCCTCATGAATGATGTGTCCGTGTTGGACACATGTATCGGACAACAACATTTGGAAGACACTTGTAGGACACGTATGAATGAAATGTCCAATTCAAAAAATATTTGTTGGATTTCTAACAATTCTAGTACGGTTCTAACACAATTTTAAAAATGAGAAATACATTAATTTTCTAAAAACTCAAATTTATTGTATAAGATTTTATTATGATTATAAAAATAAGAAACAAATTCTTTTGAACCGGCCATGAGAAACATCTTCTTGCTAAAATAACTGAAACATACTTGTGCACATAAATTTTTATTGTCAATTTATATAATTCATACATAATTATATAATATATAGAATCGTGTCTCCGTGTCCTCGTGTCTTATATTTTAGAGATTATACATATCTCTACGTTCGTGTCGTATCAGTACCCGTATTAGTGGTTATGTTACATAGGCCATATTTGCTTAAAATACTTTCATGGATACCTTTTTCACCATCAATCAATGCTGAATATGGTTTCTGTCGTTTGTTACTCATGGTATTAGCACGGTGCCACGGGAACTTGACAAATTTGATTAACTTTTCGAATGTGTGTTTGGATGAGCTTATTTTAGATAAGTAATAACTTTTTTTAGCATCTTTTTACGAGACATTCAAAAGAATTATTTCTCAAAGATAATCTTACCTTGACAAACTCACCTTACAGATAGAAAATATTGTTACAGGCCTTCGTGGTTGAGAAGTACAACAGGCCAATGCCCAAATTGCGAAACACAAAACCAGATTCTGGGCGCTATGAGGAAAGGCAGGTTCCTTCTGGCACTTTGAATGTAGCTCAGTTGCGCCATATCATCCTTTTGCATGAAGGCAAGGCTGATGATTACAATGGACGTATGAATGCTCACCAGATTGCTGAAAAATTTCAAGTCAGTGTTGTTCAGATTGAGAGCATCTTGCAATTCTTATCACAACCTCCAGAAGATAGCAGTAAAGACAAGATCGAAGCACCAAGATAGATAACTTTACTGACATTGCTTACTTGTTCTTGTCTTAAAATGGCTGTTCTAATTGGATTTCAAGCGTGGACAAAAGTCTTGGCTATTGAAGAATCTAGTTCGAAAGAAAGGACAATGCCAAGGGCCATAACATCAGATCTTTATTGACTTGTAATGGACTGTATTAGCAGGTGCTTGTGCAGCCCCTATACTTAGATTTCAATGACATCGTGATATTAACAATTGAATTTGTACTTCTGACAGAAATTAACCCTGGATGGCGTGAGTTGCAATAAGGGTTTTGAAACCCCACAGCTGAGCTATTGTTTGTTGTTTTTCCTTGTTTCACGACAATTTATAAAACATGAGCAAATTCAGTTTTGTTCTTGCAACATTTGTAAACTCTGTTATTTAGATTTGCTTACTATTAGACTTGTTCCTTGCAGACATTGGTGTCTTGACATCATAAGCCTCGAATTTAATCACCTAGATCCTAGTCCCTGAGCAAAATTAATTTGGATTGGTTGCAAAACCAGTGCATATAAATTCTAAAACCCTCAAAATGTGCAAGATTAAGTCCAAACAAAGTCAGATTTTGAACCATTTAGGATAAATTTAGCAGTAAAAACCACCTTAACAAGAATAACCCTACTAACAGCTGAAGCGCCCCATTTGGCAAAAGGAAAATTGATGTCACCCTGCTAAATCTTACTTTTTACTTGTCTGAATCTTCATCTTAAAAGTGAACAAGAATCGTATCCACTATCTTAAATTAGCATATACCTCTTCCTACCCAGGTGAGGATTAAATGGATTAAGAAAGAATGAGATAAAGAAAATTATAAAAAAATTCCCCTTAGTAAAAAAATCAAGTCAAAAGAGATTCCAGCCAATCTGATGTCAATTCATAGGCTACAAATGTTACAGCATTAGCTGGTGCAGCTTTGACAGTTGATGGGACTATCCCTTTATATAGACCAGCCCAACCCTCCTTTTGTAATATTCGCTTTATGGCATCAAACATATTGTTGTATGCATGGTGTTCAACCCGAGCTCCATATCTTGGATGCCTTTGCAGACCTTCAATCTGCATCGAACGAATGAAGAAGATTCATATTTTGCTTATTTTTAATGGAGGAATGAGGGGTTCAACATTCTAACATCTACCTGAAATCTTTTCTTGACCACATCAAGTGGATGAGTGGCGAGCTTGGCAGATGTTCCTGCACCCACTCCACACAGGAAAAGCTGAAAGCTGGAAATGTTTTCTGCAGTAGGATTTGAATATTGACGATGATTCCATGCCTACATTTAACCCACATAATATATGCATATTAAAAAACAGATATCAATGAATTGCTCACTATGAAGTAAGAGTAAAGCATTTATCAGCTCTGTGAAGAAATCTTAATATGATTTTTATGTGGAGTAACATACTGTAATGTACGTTAAGTTAAAAATTATAACTGACACTTGACAGTGAGTTATGAGAGATTTTTACTAATCTATTGTAATTTTATATCTTAATTACCGAAATTGATAAAATTTTAAAAAATTATCAAAGCGCAAGTCATGACAAAATAACACAATATAACTTTAGTTAAAATTTGATTATACTGAATTCGTGTCATCTTGACATGACTTCACGACTTCAGTTCACATACACTAAAGGTCATATGTCATATTCACGATTTATTCATTTCGATAATTTTTAAAATTTGTATCACATTTTGGAAATTAAGTGATAAAATTTTCCCAGAATGGTAAAATATCGAGCTATGATGATATTTATTGGAAAAAATATATATCTCTCCTTCTGTCACTGCCACTAGCAATTATATTTAGTCTAGTAGAGATGCAGAGCTAAGACTGGGGTATGAGCATAAACAACATTTTGCTCGGACTAAAATTTAAAATTAATACAAACTGCTGCATAGCTTCCTTCTCGGTACAAATAGCTAGTGCGAAAATAATAACCAAACCAACATTCAATACGTGCATGTCATAACTATGTCAAATACAAATAGATGAAATGTTACATAGAAGAACTGAAATTTTACCATGGTCCAACGTTTAAATGTGTCATAGGTGCCAAATTGTAGAGCTGCATATGGTATGATCTCAACTAGGGTTGGTGACAATCCAGCATACAAGCCTGGGAAGCCACGAGTCTGGACAATATCGACAAATGCTGTTCTCATGTTTGGATAAACCTGAACAATGGGAAAATATTAGCAAGGCATTGTCCCAAAATTGATGCCATGAGGCATCAAGGACCACAACAGCCTCAAGCTATGCACTCAAAGGTAGAGTTCTATAGTGAAAGGCCAGAAGTGGAAGTTTTTCTTTTTCCATTCTAAAGCTTCTGATACGAAATACCATTAATTGATCAAGAAGCAAAGATGACATTCCTCACCACAATTGGCAAAATGAATGATCACAGAAGCAACTAATAAAAATGATTCAGTTGTTAGGTAAGGATACACAAATGAATTATATTACATCTCCCATATTTCCCCTTAAACAAGAGTCCTTCTAGGTTTGAAGCAAGGACATGCCAAGCTCACACATGTCTTAGAGTTGAAATTCAATCTTTTTATTTGAAGAATGGTGGTAGCAAGGATCAAATTCTAGATCACTTGATCATAGAGATTCTAATATAATACCATTGACCAACTATTCCAAAACCTTAAATTATCAAGTGAATACATAAGGAATGGTGTTATATCTTACATTTCTAGCAGGAATTAACAGAAAACACACATAAATATAAAAGTTTCAAGTAGAATGGACTGAGAAAGAAGCAGAAGTAAATGGACGAGGGAGGGTCTTTAGAAAGCATGCCAGCAATTTTCTTCATTGACCTTCACAGTTCCCAACTAGTATACATTACAGTAACTTACTTCAAGACCATCTTGTAACATTTGACGTTTTAAAATGGTTATACCTTTGGTTCACCCTGGGAAGCTAATATGGTTCGGAGAAGATCAAAGGGATATGAACCTAGAGTAGCAGCACTCCCAGCTATTGCCCCACTCATATAGGATAGATAAGGGCTCAAATTCATGTGATTCTCTGCAGCAACAGAAAGCAAGGCAATGAACATAATAGACCTACAACAGGAAATGCCCAAGTAATTAATAACTCTAGATTGCAGATTGACATGGCTTTGACCTGCTACATAAACAATGAATATACCTTAAACTAGATATTCAAAATTTTAACAACATCAACAAAAATGCTCGGTACACAGACACCTAGGAATAAGTTGCAAATCCATTTGTACAAGCAGACACTAAGAAGACATACCTGTTTTGGAAGAACCAGAGGCATAAGACTTCAACATGTGTAGAACAGTAAATTGTATACTTGTATATGGCATAACCATGAGCAAAGCTGGCACATTCCCCCGCCAAAAACCCTGTAACATGACAGACTTGAGAAAGGGTAATACAGAAAGTTTCCCCATAAAAGACATCAAGAATTCAAGCATTATCAAATATACTGATCTCACCAACAGCTTATTGGAACACTCTTAAGGTAAATAGGAATCAGATGCAGATTACTAACAGAGAGAAGTGAAGTAGGAGGAAAATTAAACAAAAGTAATAGAAGCTGGGTTGTCCTACCCGCATGCCTTCTTCTCTGAAAATATCTTTGCTTGCTTGAACCATGCCGGTATATTTTGAAGTAGTAGTAAAATCCTTGCGTAGTGAATTCCATGAAGATGTGGGTTCTAGTTGAACCTGACAATGAATGTGAATAACAGCTTATTTGAGCTCATTGCTCACCTTGATAAGGGAAAGGCTACAATGAATAGCCATGATGATGAACCCAACTTCCCTAAGTCTCATATTAAAACATTAACAAAGTGCAAACAAATCTTATTGTGCAATCATTCCTTTGAGGCCACATAAATTTTAAATAAAATGATGCCAACAACTGAGTCATACCAGATACATTAACTCAGTAAACTGAAAACCTTTCGGCTTTCAATCACCATGAGGGAATGCAATTTTTCCTTTTTTATAGAAAATAGATCTTTTCATCTAAATAGTACACTGAAAAGAAAGAAGAAAAAGTAAAACTATTTTCAAAATTCCAACCAGAAATGTAAAATAGAATCAGCTTGATGTTCAGAATCTCCCATGTCTGGCAAACAAAGCACTAAAACAAATTTCAAACCATAAATATGAAAATTTTGAGATCCAACATCGCATTCAAGAATGTACCAGACAGCCACACTCCTACGAATCACAAATTAAAGTTGAACTGTAAAAAAAAAACCATCATGTCAAACAAACCAACCTTCCTTAGTAAGTTGATGAAAACTTTCTATTTCATACTCCATCATGTGTCTCATCTTTTTAAAGATCATCGTTCCTGTTTAATTGTCATTTTTAAAGTTTGAGACAATATCAGTTCCTCTTTTGTTATTTATACACTCTTACCTTTTACTAAACCTGTAATTAGTTTATGTATTTATGCTTCAATGTAATCGCATTTTTATTGTGATGGTACAATAAAAAATCTTATAATAAATATTTTATGAAAATCAAGAAAATTGATTGTAGAAAAATCTCTTAAAAAGTAATCCCTTAACAGATAAGTTCACTGATTAGCATTTGTCCATTTTAAAACCAAAAAGAGTTTGACTTAAAACAGTTTCCAAAGCAGGACAAGTACCCGGCAAATGAAAATCACACAGAAAATACACAATTGGGTGAAAGAAACACAAGTCAATGAAACCATAAATGCTAGTTATAACCAAATACTACCTCCCTCCTGAAAAATAACTGACTTCAATTAAAGAGATAATTACACCAAAACTTACTAACAATCCAATTTTTTTTAAATATTCTTGTCATTAATATTGTAAAACGTGCAATTAAATATATATGAAATGAATTAAAGTTAGAGACTTTCAGGAAAAAGTTCAGTAAAAATAGTTAAAAATTTGCTTATATTTTAAGAAAATGCAATCTTTTACAAACAAAAAAATGGAACATGAATGAGAAGAGAACTATGTTGAACAGATACAGTAAAAGATACCGATATGACACGAACACCTAGATATGTCTAATTTTTAAAATATAAATAGATATATATATATATATAATTATAAATTATATAAATTGACAATAAAAAAATTTTGTGTACAGATATATTTCAAAATAATTATTCGTAGCAAAAATATGTTTCTTACTCATTCAAAAGAATTTGTTCATAATTTTTATAATCATAATAAAATTTTATACAATAAATTTAAATTTGAATTATAATAAAATTTATTCAAAATTGTGTTAGAATTTTTAAAAATTCAATAAATTATTTTTAAATTAAACACGTGTGGGTGTACTATACGTGTATTTGTACACAACATTTAAAAGACGTGTTTCAGGATCATAGGAAGAGAGTCTAACCTGAAACCTAATCTTAATAACATCAAGAGGCGAGGTGACGGTCCTGGATACAGCACCGGAAAGAGCTCCAGCGGAGGCATCAATGGCAGCCCGTTTGAGCTGGCTGGGTTCCCCCTCCATTGCAACAAAACCCTCCAATCCCAACTACAACCTGCACCATCACAAACCAAAATCCACAGATGAATAAACCATAAATGAACAGAAAACGTCAGAATTTCCCTTGAATTTTAGAAAGAGCAAGGAGAAGAGAGAGAGAGAGAAGGAGCGTGCCGGCGAGAGATGAAGGGGAAGGAGGCAATGGAGAAGGGAGCGGACATCGGAGACAGGAAAGAGAAGGGAAATTCGTTGCTTGCCGCCTTTTTTGAGTGCCAAGATTTTTTATGCCGCCGACTTCTCCGCCTCTATCTGAGGCGTTGCAGGAATTTAGCAGAGTCTCCGACACAAACACGACAACTAAGAATATTATTAATAATAAAAAGAGGAAGAAAAATAAACCATTGAGGTTTTTTTTTTCATGTCGTTTTTGGACCAGACACAGTGTTTTCAGGGATCATGATATTAATTTAGTTTAGTTCAGATTCTTTTTTCCATTTGTAGCTACAACAGTTAGAATATTTTTTTCCTAAAATAAGAGTTAAGAATACTTATAATGTGGTTTTTGTAATCTTTTAACATGTTTTATCTTAATTTTAATCAATAATTAATTGTTTACGTTTTATAATTGTGTTTTTTTAATTATTATAATTAAAAGATATGATTATAAATGTTTATATATATATATATATATATATATATATATATATATATATATAAAATCTAATTTTATATTATGTGTGATATAAAAATAAAAATATCTATTTAAAAAACACTCTATTTATAT
>Ga0123342_1003763_pt1 | contig 23900 bp, 10 predicted proteins | sample Turbeawhitnodule_FD_89960 | JGI IMG/M metagenome (GOLD analysis project Ga0123342, IMG submission 89960) | Root nodule microbial communities of legume samples collected from Mexico - Turtle bean Mexico white nodule | ecosystem: Host-associated > Plants > Roots > Nodule | place: Mexico: Nepantla... | reverse complement strand
TGGACCTAAATAATTATAAAACTAGTTAACACATCATATGATCATCTAAAAAATAATTATGAAATCACTTTCAATAATTTAAATTCTTACCCTTTCAAAAGCACTCCAATTACGCTCACAGCCTGATGAACTACAAGTCAAACTCAATACTCTAATTGCAAATCTTTGTAGTTCAGGATGTTGATCACCATATGATTCCCACCATTGTGATGGAGTTTTGGTCTTGAGTCCAAGCTGAGTTAATGGAGTACCATACAATCCAGACTTGGTCTTAAAACTCTCTAATTGAAAATAAATTTTACCCATCACATCAAGGTCTCCCACCAACCTCTCCAAACATTCATGCAGTCCACGTTTCACCTCATAATCAACTTTAAAGTCAGGATGATAGTGTAACATGGGATTAAGATAATAGCCTACAGCATGCAACGGCCTATGCAATTGGTTGTCCCATCGATGATCAATGATTTCCCAAAGGGGAGTGTAGCTAAATAAGATAAAAATAAATTAATTAATCTCCAAAACAAGTCTATATATCTAATTGAGAAATCAAATATAGGTAAATTACCTTTTACTAACTCCATTGAAGAGAGTTTGTATCTTCTCTTTTGCAATATCCATTCCTTCATAAATAAATCCCATGGCTGGTTTCTCATATGAATCAACCATGCGCAGCACTTTAATCAGGGGAAGAGCACCCCTCAAATAATTTAAAATGTTTTTCCAGAATCCCTTGTCCAATATCAAATTTTCCACCAACCCTCCATCTCTAGTTTTTGCAAACTGATTGGATTGCCACTCCGAGGATGTGAACATCTTAATAAGTGATTATCATTCAAGCATCCTAAAGTCAGATAAGAGGTGGCAAAACGCGTATTGGCTGGTCTTATCAAATCTTTTCCTTCACTATATTTGTGCAACAAGGAGATAAGACCAGTTCTTGAGTGAATGTAAGTTGTAATTTTCTTACCATTGGCTATTGTGTCGTGATGGAGTGGTATTTTCTTTTCAAAATCTTCCAACATCAGATCAATGCAATGAGCTGCACAAGGGGTCCAATACAACTTTTTCCTCTTTTGCATTAACAACTCCCCAGATGCTTTATAATTTGTTGCATTATCTGTTACAACTTGGATGACATTATTTTCCCCCACCTCTTCAACAATATCATCTATCATTTTGAAGATTTTTTCAACGGTCTTGCACACATCATATGCATCAATAGATTTCAAGAAGACAGTTCCTCTTGGACTATTTACCAAAAAATTAAGTATAGTCATCCTCTTCCTATCCGTCCATCCATCTGTCATTATTGTACATCCAGTTTTTTTTCCAAACAAGTTTATGTTCTTCTACAATCTGCTTTGTCTTCTCAACCTCTTGCTTCAAATACTTCACTCTTATTTCATGATATGATGGTGGCTTTAATCCGAGACCATGTCTACCAATTAACTCAACCATCCTCTTAAATTCTTTACTGTTTGCTACATTAAAAGGAATAGCATTATTGTAGAAAAACCTAGCCATCTCTTGACATGCATCCTCTCTTTCATTCTTCTTGAAAATTACATTAATTGTACTTTGAGTTCCCTTTCTTTTAAAGATATTTTATGAGTCCCCAATCTCTTCTCCACTTGATCTTTTTCTAGAACTTTCTTCTATCTGTCCAATATTACTCTCTTCTATAGAGGCTGATTTCCTTAACAAACTCCGTTGCAGATTAAGAACAGTATCCAACATTGATTGTTTAACATCTTCCGGCACCGATACACAAGCTCCCACATCCTTTGAAGTTCCTGCTAGATGGTGCTTTAATCTATAAACCCCTCCTGTCAAAACTTTTTCACAGTACTTACATTTTAATTTCCTTGTTTTTCCATCAACAGACACACAATGTTTCCATGCTGGATCAGTTCTTCCACTTGCCATTATAAGTTATAACTTATAACCCGTGAACAGTGGCGGAGGAGAGCAAATCACGCGTGAACAGTGGCGGAGAAGAGCAAATCGTGTGTGAACAGTGGTGGGGCAGAGCAGATCGTGCGAGTATTGGTGGCGGAGGCAGTGCGACGTTCGTGGCAGAGGCAGTGCGATGCGCGAGTGCTGGCGAAGGCGACCACGATCGACGAAGGCGCGAATGGCAAAGGCGGCGGCTCTAGCGGCAGCGACACGTAGCGTGGACGGCGGCAACGACCAAACGGCGCGACAGAGGCACAGGTTCTTCAAATTAGGGTTGCGTTTTGGGATTAGGGTTTCTGATACTCAAATTAGGGTTTCTTTTGGGCCCGCATCATGGATCGCAGAGGCCCATGGATCGCCCGATCCAACCCCTGGATCGTCGGATCGCTCCGATCCGCTGAGAAACCGATCCAGCCACCGTTCCAGCACGTTTTGTGCGGCAAATATCGTAAAAATCGCGATTTTTACGATATAAATCGCGATTTTAACAACATTGAATGGTAGTATCAATGACTAACATTTGATGGGGCTTGGGTGTGCACAAAATATCTAATGATTAACTAATAATTTTGCAGTTGATACAGTGAGTATTGCACAGTTCTCCCAAACCAGTAGAAGAAGGATATACATTAATAACTTAGTCATGAACAAAAGGATAATAAAATACATCCATTAAATCATTTATAATTTCGGAAATACAAAGTTTGCTTTTAAAGTATTAAGAAATGTGACCCAAACAGTTTCACTTCAATGGTTTTCACACCATTGAATATAACCACAGCAAAGAAATTTAGTGTCACAATCATGAATAATATATACTTCAACTTTAGAGTCTAGACGCCTAAGAAGCTTACACGTGATATTTTTTCAAACAAAGTGTATTAGATAAATGGAAAAAAAAAGGTATAGTTGGGGAGGACAAGAAACCAAGCCGCACAAGCACAGTACATATTATCTTAAGTGATGCATGTCATAAAGCAATTGCTTAAATTGTCAACATACAAATGGTGTGAGAACCAAAGGATTAGACGTGTTCGACATTCCATATCCAAATCAGCTATCCTCTCGAAGAGAGTCCGAACTGCTCCAGCGACAACAGCAGGAAAAGCTCCAGGAAGAGCCTATTGGTAGCCACATGATTAGTAAGCATTAAACATGAGCTGAAGTTTGAAATCTATACAAAAAGTGTATATTGAAGCAACAATGATTCCCCAGTGACAGAAAAATAAAGTCAGCAATGTAATGTACACAGTACCTTGCAAAGGTCAATAATAATAAGTGTATAATATACTGGTCTGAAAGGTGGTTGAGGTAGCATCAGCAGCTGCAACAGAGATAGATATCACGTTACCCAAATCAGACAATATTCTTAGTCACAAGCAGCCACTAACCAAAAGTACAAATTATCAAATTATAAAATTAAACATTTCAGTGCATTTAATTTACACAAAAAGAATGAAAATGATTACGATAATTTCATTCAAGCAAACACTTGAAAATAAAAATAGTTGAGGGATTCACTGTGGCATCTTCCAGTTCTTAAAAATCCATAGTTGCAATTGCTTGAAATTTAAAACATTCAATACCATTGAGTTTAAATCAATGGTTATCAATACTGCACTTCATAGAATGTTAGATTAAATATATGACCAAAAAAACCTACATAAATGATAAATTTGTCATTGTTGAGATTGAAGATTCAAGCAATCTTGATTGAGTTGATTTGATGATGGATGTATTGAAAAGTTGATCTTATAATTAATCTTGGTTTGTGTTGTAATTTTAATGTTTTATGTGTTGTAAGTTTCCCTTCTCTAATCGTGATTAGTTTTGATTAAAATGTCTTTAAGAAGTGCTCATAGATTGATGACTTACATTGAAGGCAACCATTTTTCTTTCTTTGTTTTGAGCTGAAATTTTTCCGGGTGATGTTCCATAAAAAATTTATTTCTTTCAGATTTATTTTTCTTGAAAGAATTTGTCAAGAAGGTTTTATTGTAATAGGATTTCACAACAGGTTATAAGAGATCTCGTAGGGCTCAAGATCTTGTGTTGTGTTGTATTTCTTGTTTTTCTCAGGAGTTTGTAAAAAACTTAAAATTTGCGGATTGGCTTAATCGAGGTGATTAAGGTGATTATGTATAATTCTGTGTTATTCTCTTTCTCTTATCTCTTACAACTCATCTCAATTAAACTAATTGTATATTTATGGTAGTTTAAAGGACATTGAAAATAGCATTTCTTGCAGCTGAAACTAGTTTTCTTTAAAATATCCATTGATTCAAAGTTAATTTCATTAAAAAAATTCTAAATTCTTTGAAAATTGAATTCACCACCCTCTTGAACTCAGCCTATTTTTCTAACAGTAATATAATTTACCTCAATACAGTGGGAAAAAGGGAACAGTTTCAGTACACCAAAGAAATAATTGCACTTCACTTTATCAATACACACAATATCAGAACAGCCAAAGGGCAAATCGCATGGTACTAAACCAAGGCAGAGTGAAGTGTGCCTGAGCAATGCTACAGGGTTCCTGTAACAAATTGCTATAATGGCAAATCATGACTAATAGAATTTGGTATGTAAGAGATAGAGAGAAAACATAAGAAACTGAAACTGGATATTATAATCATTCATTCCTCAGCCCACTAATCCCAACTAGGCATGTGATAAACAGAAAGTTGTTTAGACACTTGGTCCTAAACACAAAAAACATCAATTTCCATATGCTTAGTTCTGGAGTGAAAAACTGGATTATAAGCTATGAAAACAACACTCTGATTGACAATTTCTTCAACAGAGCCTGAATCCATAAAATTTCAGCAGAAGACTCTGCTAGGCTTCGGCTGTAATGCTGGAACGAGCAATAACACGCTATTTACAAGACCACCATGAAATAAGATAGAGACCTTAGGAGAGGAAACAGGTTAAGCTTCGATCAGCTTGATTTTATGCAAAAGATCTCTCATGTACTTGCTTTGAGTCATCACCAAAGACTTTTTTAACTGATAGAATTTCTATGCCTAAAAAATAGTTTATTCTGCCCATCTGCTTAAGAGCAAAATTAGAGTTCAAACTATAAGAGATTTATTGAATGAGAGAAGCAGATGTACCCATAATGATAATGTCATCAACATACACCAATATGTAAACAGTTTGACCATCGCAACTGCTATATAGAAACAGGTCAAAAAAACATTTTTGCCTCCCTTTAGATCTTCCTGGACCTCTTTCACCAAATTTTTAGTTCCACTTTACTTCTGGTATCAGAAACATAATAATATTTGAAACCCTTCCCTGAGCATTCATGCATAAAGCACTAAAATTTACCTATATTTCTACCCAACCCATGACCCAGTGCTTACAGTACCATTACTTCTCACCAGCCACATGCTGTTTGATGGTCTTTTCCAGCACACTAACGCCATGATGGCCCCTGCTCACCCATGAGTCTTTGTTCAACTGGCCTCTATTCAATTTCTGTTTTGTGTTCTTCATACCCACACCATATCTGTTCTAGGAGAGGAGGGGGTGTCTTCATTGATTCCAAGATCTTTTTTTGTAAGGTAATTGTATGTTCAGACTATGATTTCATTATAAACTATGAATTTGTATTTAATTTTAAACAATTCCTTAGTTTTGAGCATTTATAGAATGCACAATAAATTGTCTTGTACCTATAATCAACTGTACAGCTGCTAACCCACTATCGGCTGTAGCACTCAAAGTTGCTCACTCTGCAACACTGTTTACAACTGATAAATATTCAGCACCAAATAATAGAATTAAATAACATATCTACAAAATTGTCCTTTTCATCTTACTACTACTAAATCAACCAACATGACAACCAACCACAAGATCCACTCTTTTGGAAAGTGTCAAGGACAAATTCACACCTCAACAGAATGATTTGGAAACTTCAACCTCATCTCCCAGCACCTGAAAGTGCAAAAGCACATTGCTATACGTTTTCTTAACAAGATTTTCTTTCGGTAGCATATCACCTTTTTGAAATTTGAACTTGACTAGATTGTGGGAATCTCTCCTCAATTGGAACACATAACACTCACGGGATCAATATGACATCAAATGTTAAGAGAAGTGGAAGAACTTCTTTTTTGTTTCCCACATCACTGAATTCCCTTAACATTCAATCGACAATAGATGTTACTTAACATGTCCTTGGAAAGTAATATTGTTCTTAACATTTGTTAGACTAGGCTTTATTAAAAAGTTTATCTATACCTAGGGTCCTAGAGGTGCCTTTACTTATTTCCTACAGTTTCTATAAATATGAAAACCTAAGAGAGACTTGAACAAGCTCTCTAAAATATATTTTCTCTTTACTTTTCTCAAGTAGCTTCTAAAAGCATCTTGATTGGATCACAATTATACTAATTGATAAAGCTTTATACTATATTGTTATAGAAGAGGTAAGATATATTGCAATTTTATATGTAATACCTGAGAAAATATTGTCTCGGCCATGAGGTACTCATATCTGAAGGAAACTGGCAGACCAACCATGAAAGAGGCGCATTCCTTTCGACTAGCTTTGCATTAAACCAGAAATGATAATAGTTATAATTACATCAAAACATTTTTATTGGAAAAAGGGGTAAAAGGAAAAGCAGAGATGAAATATAAAGGACTAGGGAAAATATAAATAAAATAAACTCACATTCCCTAATTTCCATTGATAATATAGAATAGAACTTAGAATTCTTCATTGACACTCAATACAATAAAAGAAAAATTAAATTAATAACACAAAATCGGCAAGCCATAATGTGTTCTAGTATATCTTTTGGTATTCAGACTCCATCACAGGGCCATTACTACACTTATAGCAGTAAATAAAATGAATGGTGTATACAAACCAGCCATTGAAGAACAGAAGCACATCTAGGAGATACTCTTCCATAACAAATCTGTCTATAGGTTGTAGATCCTGCATCCAAATAGATTATTTCATTGAACCCACAGATATGGTTGGCAAGTATTAAATTGAAATGACTGAACCTAAAAATGCAGCTATAACACAAAAATGAACACCTTAACATGCTACAAAAAGCAGACCACCATACAAAAAGAACTTTGTCAGAAATAATGACAAAGTGAAGGCAGATGATGGAGGAAGCAAAGGAAAAGAGAGAAAAAAACAGGAGAAAAATGAAAAGTGAAAGGAGTAGCCAGAAATCAGAATGAGACAATTTCGTGAAAGAATTGACACTGATAAACAATGGTTTCACCGAGAAGACACAAATCAGAGGATTAGGCTTTGACACCATGTAGAGAAAAATGGTATACATTTGTGATATAATCCTCTTGTTTTTTTATTATCACAGCTGAGGAAGATATATACAAATAAAGCATAACATAGGGATGGGCCCAAGTTCATACAAAATATTTCTGAACACATTTTATGAGAAAAATTTATGAGTTGCTGGTGTAGAGCACTGAAAGAATAGTACAAAAGCAATCCCCATCAGAGCATAAATGATAGCATAGTCGAGAAACCAAACCATCAATTGAAAAAAATACAAAAGAATACAATATTCATATGGTTTTCTCCAAAAGAAATGGAGAAGGTATATAAAAAATTGCTTGAATACTTAAAACATAGTACTTCATTCGGGATTCTGAGTATTAAAAGTTGAGAAATATCCTAAAGGAAAATGGAAAATTGAGTAATTTTACTCATTTCCTCAGGAATTTGAAAAGTTTTGCAGACTGCCGAATAATGCGGAATTTGACATACCCAAAATATAACCTGATTGGATGAAGGATTTTGTAGTGGGATAGGCCCAAAGACATTTTAATGCTTTGTTTTCCTTTTATTAATGTTTATTGTTATGTGATGCTTTATCTTTTAAGATTGTAAGGCCCACGGCCCACTTATACCCTTTTAAAGGGTACTATCAGTTATGAGAAAGGCAGAGAAGAATTTGATAACCCTAGTCTTAGTATTAACTGTAGCTAAAGCGTAACAGTTAGTGAGAAAACTGTTAAATCAAAATTCATTCTTGAAAATAAAAGCCTAAATTAATAAAGAGCAGAGCTGGATACAAATAAATGCAATTCTATTTACATGGTAAAAATAACGAAAAAGAAGTTTCCATGAAAATTGATGAAAAGAATGGAAATTAGTGTAGAGACGCAAATCACCTCATGTTTACTGGGAGGAAATATGTTTAACCGGTGAATCCTTTGAGGGTATTTTAATTCTGCTTCATGCTTCTGTTTACCAGTAGACACACCTGAAGAGACTGAAGGTGGTTTTGGTAGGCTGGGGCAGCTTATTGGCCCAAATTCATGAGACTTCCCAGCAACCAGCTGAGCTTCAAATGAAAGATGAGGTCTTGGAACTAACAATTGAAACAGAATATGATCAAAAAGGGAATAAGCTTCTATCTAGTTAATTTTCATGAGGAATACGATTCTGTCATACTTTCCTCATATCATGCTAGTGCAAGATTAGAATTTGAAAGCAAAACTTGAAAGTAATTCAATCGCATGCCAGTAAAATATTTTGAGTACTGAAAGCAATGCATACACCCTTTTCCTATCTACTTTTGCTTGGCACATACAATGAATGTCTATGTGAATAAGATTTTCTTTCATTATGTGGGTTTTGAGCCGTTAATCCCATACTCCAACTGATACAAACCCGTTAAATAACAATCAAATCCTTTTAGAGAGGAATTGTTAGCATTGGTCTTTGAATCAGACAGAAAGTAACTTTATGAAAAAAATGCCCTGAAATTACAGGAAGAAAAAAGGGTGAACATTGTAAAGGATTTCAATTTTTTAGAGAAAGGTATAGTAGCGTAAACCATTCGACACAGAAAAGAGAATATTACCACTTTCAACTTTCCATCCATTGCTTGCTAAAACCTGTATTCTATCCCATAAATCTTCCAAAAAATCCTGGAAAGCGAAAATGAAATGTTACAAATATAATCCTTTTCAAACACTCTCTAAACAATTATTGAAAGGGAGTATAAATAGAGAAACATAACAAGATAAAAAAATCTTGAAGTTACAAGTAAAATGCTTTTATGTTGCCAATACATTGGATCTATTACCAACAAACTAAAGAAATAACCCTTCATAAATTTTGGAACTTAAATAATTGCAACCCTATTTAAACACTGGTGTTCTGAGGAGAAGCTCATAAATGAGAGACAAGATCAACAAAAATCAAGTCTTTATCCCACTAGGTGAGCTTCTCTTCAACAAGCAACAAAATTTGAAATGCTGCATTAGGGTTTGAATGAAATTAACACATGTGTCTAAAATGTGTCAGACAATTATAAGTTTATAACCATGGCAATTACATAATAGTATGGTAAAATCCAAAGCACTGTTCAGCCTTCATCAAATGCACCACCATAAGTATTAGCTAAAAAGGAGCTAACCTTGTCATTAAGACCTTCCCCGTTTTCATCATCATTCTCGAAAAAGGATAAACCAGAATCAGATGTATGCTTTCTGATGCTCAAGTAAGCTTCTACACCAACTATCACTCTCTCGATATCTTCAGGAACTTGCTGTTAACAGACATGACATGCAGTTTAATGGAAAAGAATTCAGTGATAATGAAATCTATATTTGTAGAAAGAGAATGAATTCTGCATTTAATGTATGAACTCGAACAGGTTATGGGTTGGTTCCTATTTAAAGTACAGTAGAAATTAAAAATAAAAAAGGGGAAGGGAAATTATAATAAATCAAGGTGCTAATAAGCAAACAAATATTTTCCTAAAAATCAAACATAAGTAAAAGACTCATTTCAAATCATTCTCTTTTTAATTGGGATTCTACGGGGAAACAAAACATTTACAAAATAGTGTAACCTGAACAAACATGCATATATTTAACAAAAAAAGGAAGTACCAACCAAGAACTGATAGCATAGCAGTTGTATCATTTTCTGCAATATTTATAACTTCTCAACATAATGAAAGTTCATTATATGTGCATTAAATTCTTTATTCATTGTTGCCATAATATGAGCAGCTCACGACTTAACGACTATTTCACTATTTACCAATGCTTCCAACTGATACCCACCCACAAATGGAAGAGATACAATGACTCTCTAGTCACAGACAACATCTACATTTAAATACAGATAACTTCAACTAAAGAATGGATAAATAAGTGAAATTTGTCTTTATTTAGATATGAAAAACAAACAATACAGCTGTTCTTGAATAAGAAATAAAACAATTTAATTTATAATAGCTCATATTACTTTAAGAAATTAAAAAAAATAAGTCATATATCAAAGAAAGACAAAAATAATTTAATATAAAAGAATTAAAAAATAGAAAATTCAGAAATTGATACATTTAATAATCAGATAGAGAAACAATTGGAATAGGAGCAAAGGAACATTCTAGATTACAAGAGCTAACATAGACTGCTTAAATAAAGTTGAAAAAATTACTAAACTTGTAATTAAAAGCATCAAATAATTACCTCAAAAAGTTCTGCTCCACCCCATGGGAGGCATGATAAAATGCAAGTTATGTAAAAGTCTGCACATGACTGCCATAAGGGATTGCCTTTTTCCTCATCTACTGTTGTGGCAGCTGAGGATAAAAATGTTTCAAAGACAGCCACCAAAGAGCTCGGTTGAAGAACCTTACTGCACATCTAAAGAATTTACAAGAAAGCAACATTTGAGTTACATAAATACTTCACATGAACATACAACGACATGAATATAGGAATAAGTTTTATGTTTCATGAAGTGTTTACAAGATAATTTATTCAATTTGATTGTAGAAAGTATTTTCCTTTTTACAGTAAAATTACAAAAAAAAAGTATGAAGTTGGTGTAGTAATTATCTTTGTATTGAAAAATAAATAATTATCACAGATAAAATAGGAAAACAGAAATTATATTGAAAATAAGTTTACTTTCCATCAGAAGCTCCAAAATTGTGCTCATCTAAATATAACTTTTTCCTTTGCAATAGAAATAGCCCAACCTTACAACCTGATTTTCACCAATAATAGTTTCATACAAAAGAACAGAGGTTTCTAATCAGCTTTTTTTTATGGAAACAGCCTTTTCTTACACATTATAATCAATAACAAACATGCTCTATGAGTTGTACATGTGAAATAGAGTGGGAACGGGATCCTAATCAGCTTCTTTTATGGAAACATCCTTTTAGGGATTACAATCTGTAAAGTTGTACATGTAAAAAAGACTAAATAGCAGGGGAAATAATTACAAGCTAAGTGTACAAACATTTTAGACAAAAAAAAAGTCATACTCAAACACAACAATTATTCATAAATGTAAAATAAACCAGTGGTGAAAACTTGAAGCATTTTTTATCTACCTTAAAATGCCAATAATTACAATATTTCAGTCAACAGTTTGAATGTCAATAATAATGCTACACATTTTTTCTTCAAAAAACAAAGGGCCAATACATACCATAACAGTCAAAAGCCGCATTAGAACACGAACCGCGTTGCAGTTTCCAGTATCCAAGGCATCCTATGTTAAAAATATAAAAAATGAGAAATGCACAAAAATAAAATTATTGGGAATAAATTAAAGGGAGTCAGCAGAAGCACTAAAAGATCAAATTAATAAGTTCTTAGATTCAAAACTTTGTTGCAGATTAAAGAAGTAAATAATGGCGTTATTCTGGGTGAATAAAACAAATTGAAAATTAATGTGTATTGAAAAAACATTAGTAAGAACCATACCTTGCATTAAACCAAACAAACCTTACCTAATAAAAACAATTGTCAATTTTTTCTTTATAAAACCTAATCAGAAAAATGTTTCACCAACAATTAAATATTTAAACCTGGTTTAAATGACCACAACAGACTAAAAATGGCAACGTCGATGCCACTACAGTGGAGGTTAAACCAATCGTTTCTTATGTTATCACATGACACTTCTGGTAAGGTTGTATCTACTTTAATGTAAGCAATTATCATAGGAAAAATTCCACATGAAATGATGATCACAAAAGTATTTTCATTTATCAGTCAGTAGTAGCAAGCCGAAAAATCACCAGTTATGGCAAGTGGTCCAGAAGCCAATGCAAGATGAAATACACATTGAAGAAAAAATAAATGATATAAACTTAATAGTATTTAACCAACACACTTATCGAAAGAAAATAGAATATTTTACAAATTGACTTCAACAAATATAATGATGATAGTATTTTCAACCAAAATTTAACTCCTTTTCTATTTATTCTTTTTCCAGCTCAATCCTCATATTTGTACTTATTTTATTATAAATAAGCTGTCACAGTAATTAATTTGGGATAAGATCTCATTTTCATTGGCCAACAGCCTCATAAAAGGGGGAGAAAAGCTAAAGTTATCTTTTAGGTGAAGATTTCTTATATTATTCTCTCATTCTTTAACTCCATTAAATGAAAATAAAAAATGTGGAAAGATTTCAGTGAAACGAACAAGGCACATTCTGTTCAATACATGGAACAAAAACTTGGACCGATCAATGTATTTGGTAACTAGTGGATTAACTACACCACATGAATCGATCTATAAAATAAAGTTTAGCATTGATTAGCTAAAAACTTATGCATCAATTAAGTCCTTAAAATACTTTTGGCAGCCCAACTTGTACAACATACAAAAGCGCTTGAAAGTCTTAACCTGGACAGGCTAAGCCATCATTTTTTATTGGTTTAGCACCAAGTCGGTGATCTGAAAACAGATCCATTGCATTCCCAATCTGTAAATGTGAGCAGACCAGCTACAGGTTGGTTCCTGGATAGACCGAATTTTAAAACAATTTGGAAGGAAGGGTTTACAAAGGGGAGGGATAAGGGTGAGGCTTGTATTTTGAGTGAAGTTAAAGCTTGATGGAGTTGGTAACCTACTTCATTCATGTTGGATAGAGCACATACCACTAAGTTAAAAGTTATAGTTTATAGTCAAGGTGGAACTTTTTATATTAAAAAGCATAATAACTCAAGCATGATGATTTCAATTGTGACTTAATCCACTTGACATTTACCACAGGACAATTGATGTACCTTATAACAATGTCCCCCTTATCCAGCTAAGAATTGAAGACTTGGTGGCATACCTGGCCTTCACCACGTGACATTTGATGCAACCCACAACAATCTCTTCTTAAGCAATTGTCTCATTGGAAATTGAACTTGTGAACTTGGTCTGATACCAATAACTTTGTTTTCTTACTAACATTCCAATATGTTGAACCTCAATATCAAACTACTTTGATAGTCTTTTTGGAGGGATTAAACTATTTTACACTAGACATGGCCAAAGATTAATACATTCCAAAAATCACAAGCTCATTGGTTAGGAACAAGGCCAGCCATGTCTAAGCCGGGATATTTTTATTGAAAGAAGCATATAACTTTCCATGTCATTCCAAAATGACTAGCTTTGACAATACAGAAGTGAATGGAGACAATGCTGTTCCCATCTCAAAAAATAGTTTGATTTTTATTTTCAATCAAGCATCCACACAAACACGAAACTCAATTAGAATTTCAATAGGGAAAAAGTTCCTAGTTTCAGATCCATGTACCAAATAATTATACATAGCATGCAATCAAAATCGCTGTGAAAATGAATTACAGTAACTTTCACATTCTAATTTACACGATTAGATTTTAAAATTCCTAATCAATACTCAATTAACTATAGACAGCTTAGTCACATGGAAATAGTACTGATATCCTTAACTAATGCTAACTAAAGGAACAAAGACAATGAAAATACAACACCAAGAAACGAGCCTAGAAAATTCAGTGGCTTAATTGCTTACCTGAAATATGGTCTGAGATTTCTCCACTAGTTGTTTCCCAAAGTCCTCATTTTCCAAGTTAATTAAGCCGATCTGCAATGAAATCATTCAAGGAAAAACAGGATGCTCAGAAACTTCAATTGGAACTACACAAGAAAGAGAAATTTCACAGCACATAATAGAGTGGTAATTGCCTACACAATTACAGCATACTGATACAAATAATTCGCATTCAATGTGCAGCAAATAAAGTAATAACAGAATAACGTAACAGCATTGGATAGCAGAGGTATTAGACTAGGTTAATTACAATGCTTCTTTTATTATTTAAGTATCAAAGTTGATATGCTTTCACCCAAATTCTTCTGGTTACATACTACAATTCTGTCAGTATTTGATCAAAAAGACCTTTAAAATTCACAAAATTGACTAGTAATAAACACAAGCTAACGAAATTTATAAAGCTTGCAGTCGAAAACATTTCAAAAATGGAAACAAGAAAACATTTCAAAAATTAAAAATTGGATGCACTATCGTCATGACTGATAACTAGCAGTTCTATGTAAATAGAACTTAATATCCAGTAGAACTTCCAGTAACAATAATAAATTAAGTCCACCAAGTTCGCAGTACTGATATCACACATGTTCACCAAATAAAGCTACCTCTAAGAGTGGTACGCGTATATACACTCCCAAAAGTAACAAAAGTGACTAGTAATTCTAATGAGAACAAGAACACCTCATATATACGTGATATGCATGCATACACATCCACAATAAGATATTGCAACATGTGGGAAAACAAAAATAACAGATGTCATTACAGTTCAAGAGAGAAAAGAAATCTCTACCAGGGTTCCATATAGAGGAATCTTGTGGGACAAACGCTCAGCACACATAAGAATGAACTGCACAAACAAATCCAACACAGTAAATCAGTTGTGTTGTGATATCAAGCAAGGCCGTGACATATTATGGTACAGAAAAAGACATGTACAAATACTACACACTACACAAAATCACACATGCTAGAATGTTGAAATAAGACAGCAACATAAAAAGTGTAACATTTGAAAACATGTAGAAGAAATTGCGATGAAACAACTAACAGGTCCACATAAGGCAGTTATAATATAATTACAAGGTTATAAATTCTAATTAACTTTCAATGTTTCAGATTTCTGAAGCACAATGCACACTTTTCTGAAGAAAACCACTGACCAACCAACAAGCTAAAACGAAAGGCCAAAACAAAGTATAACTAATAACTAATTAAAAACAATCAACATCCACATCTTACTCAAACATATGTTTTCCACATTGATAGCGCTTCAATTCAGAACGAAATTGATTCACAACTGCTTCGTACAACATAAATGTAGTATATTACAAACTTAGTCCACTCTCATAGCTACAAGAACAAGCCTCAAAACTCCCGAGAAGCGATTCGTAAACATTTCAATTATTCAACCGAGAAAACGAATTGACCTAACTATTGAAAACAAGATCAAAATGCTAACGAGAAGAATCAGAGTTTACCTCCAAAACATCGGTTTGGGAGTGGTCAAGTTCGCGGCGAAGGGCGCCAAAGCACGTATCCTGAGAAATCAAAAACAAAAAAAAAAAAGAGATTAGACGTCAGCGAGTTACGCGGGGAAGAGAAAAACGAAGAAGAGAAAACTACAATGTGATCTTTGTAGTCAGAGGAGACTCCGTATTCGGGACTCTTGTCACCGATTCGTAGAAGAAGGTTTTTCCAACTGCTCATGGTTTGCTACACTACTACCACACGGAAGAGTGAGAAACGAACAGAGGAACCAAAAGGAAGGGGCGTTGGGTTTTTTATGAGGGTTTTGGTGCACACGACAAGGACTTCAACTTTCAACCCTAATGGTGTTAGTTTCTCGCCCCGAACTGGGACGGGAAAACACTTCTTATTTGTTAGACTTACTTAAACAGTGTAATTAAATCACTTTTTGGCTTCTCATGTACGAATTAAGTTTCTTGTTTTACCTTAATTTGTTTTATTATTGGTAAGAGAATTACTTGATAAGGATTATATTTTAATAAATTTTTTAGCATATATATTGATTTTATTATTACCAGAGGAAAAGCATACGCGTATGATATTTTTTCGCATTTTTTATTTTTATTTTTATTTTTATTTTTATTATTATTATTATATTATGTATATTTATATTTAAATTTATTTAAATGAATTATAGATTTATGTGTATTCGTATGTATGAAAGACACAAAGAGAATGAGTTATGAAGCTCGAACACTCCTCTTAAATGGCATATCGGACACCGACACTCGTATGACACCTGTAGCACGTATCCGTGAAGTGTCTAATTCAAAAAGTATTTGTTAGATTTTTGACAACTCTAGTACGATTCTAACACAATCTTAAAAAAAGAAAAATACATTAATTTTCTCAAAATTCAAACTTTATTGTATAAATTGTTATTTTGATTATAAAAATAAGAAACAAATCATTGTGAATCAGTCATGAAAAACATTTTTCTGCTCAAAAAATAATTTGGAACATACTTGTGCACATAAATCATTATTGTCAATTTATATAATTCATAATTATATAATATATAGATTTGTGTCTCTGTGTCCTACATTTTAGAGATTTTACGTATCTCCGTATCCGTGTCCGTGTCGTATTAGTGTCTGTGTCAGTGTTTATGCTACATGAGAGACACTGAGAGGATAAGAGTCATATTATTGGGTTTCAAGATATTTACGAAGAAAAGAGATAAAGTGAGAAAGAGAGAAAAACATTGATAAAATCCCAAAAATTCAAATTGAAAAGCACCAACTGTGAAAATTGAAAAAATGGAGATATATTTCAGAAAATTAAATTAAAAAAAAATAGTTACTTCTGTTTTAATATGTTTTAAAAAAATTAGGAAAGACGCAATGCCCATAATACAGTAATAAAATTAAATATTAATATAAGGATAAAATAGGAAAAGAATTAAGAGCAGTTAAATAGGGAATCCGTTTATATATATATATATATATATATATATATATATATATATATATATATATATATATATATATATATATATATATATATATATTTATATATATATATATATAAGTATAGATTATTACATAAACGTATGCCTAAAAAAGAGTAACTATCCATAAATCCACATTTCACCCTTCTCTCCTCTCTTCCCTAACAAAAGTCACCAATCTGTCCACTTTTCCTACCAGTTGAGTGAGAACAAATAAAATAAAATTTTAAAATTAAAAATATGCTTATTTAATAAAGAAGAATATCAGTTTAAAACAGGAAAGTAACCAATCTCTTCACTCTCCTACCAGTTAGGAGATAACAAAAAATAAAATTAACGTGTCAATCTCTCCATTAAGTGAGAACAAAATAAAATATTTTACTTCCAAATGATACTCACAAAAAAATGGATCTTTAACCATGAAAGATTTTCATCTATGACATCAAAATATATTAATTTTTCAAAATAATATTAATTATTTATTTTAAAACATTAATAATCAACACCCTTTTTAACACTACCTTAATAATCAACACCATTTTTCTATAAAATTCCAAAGTAACAGCGAATAAAAAAATTTAAAAAAACAAATAATAAACTTGTATCTATTGATTTTATTTTATTTTGTTAAATTCATTTTGTTTTAAAAAAATTAAAATCTATTAACCGTTTTTGTTATTACACAACAATTAAATATACACAACAATTATTATAGAATAACATTATTATAGAAGAACATTATTATAGAAGAACGAACCCAAAAAAAAAGATAGAAAGGGAAGAGGAGACAAAGATGTAAATAATAAATTATTATAAAAGAACGAACCGAAACAAAAAAAAAATAGAAAGGAGAGTTGTTATGGCATTAGTAAGCGGCAATAGCGTGCACCAATTGGAGAGGAGTAGCGAGCACCAATGATCGAATCACGAAACTGCGCCTGTCTCCCTTTCAATTAGGTGTCTGACTCAGTGATGGTACCTCTGAATTGCATATGTTAAGTCTTCTTTCCAATAACTCCATCGAAACCATTCTTCGTCTTCGTCACTCTCCGTTAAGAGGAAACATACTAACAAAAAGAAGGAACATATAGAAGAACACTTCTCTTTCTTTAGCCTTCTTCTTATTCTGCAAAACTAAAAGTAATAATTTCTTTTGAGAAAGTTGGGTGTTAATGACTTAAAATAAGGAGTTAAAGGGGGAGCACTATTAAAAGACTTAAAATAAGGAGTTAACAGTTAAAGGGGAATCGTGGAGGTTAACTCAAGAAGTGGGGAGTTAAAATATTTATAAAAGAAGTTAAAAAGAAGATGTTACATTTCAAAATTGTTGTCACTACTTTGGCCACTACTCATGTTTCCTAATATTTGTTTCTCTCTCATAATTTTAAAATAAATCATATCTTTCAATTCAAAACCGATAATCTATTTCAAATATTTTTAAAAAGTAGAAAATGACACAATAGCCAAAATAATGAAATAAAACCAAATATTAAAGATAAAATAGGACAAAATTTGAGAGCAGTTAAAGAGAAATCCCTTTATATATAAGTATAGATTAATAATGTATTTTTATTTATTAAAATAAACTATATTAATAATAATTTTTTATTTATGAAAATAAACTATAAATTTATTTATATATTTTTTTATATTTATATTTATGTATATATTTATATTTATGCTTATCACACAATGCTCATAATACAGTAATAAAACTAAATATTAATATAAGGATAAAATATGAAAAGAATTGAGAACAATTAAATAGGAATCCCTTTATATCTAAGCATACAAATATATCGTATTTTTTATTTTATTATTACTATTAATAATATATTTTTATTTATTAAAATAAAATATATTAATATTTATTTATTTATTAAAATAAATATATTAATAATATTTATTTATTAAAATAAAGTATATTAATAATATAATTTTATTTATTAAAATAAACTGTAAATTTATTTATATATATTTTTATATTTTTATATTTATATTTGAATTTAATTTATATTTATATTTATGTATATATTTATATTTATATTTATGTTTTTGTATATATTTACATTTATACTTATATATTTATATTTATATTTATATTTATATTTATATTTATATTTATATTTATATTTATATTTATATTTATATTTAAGGCAGCCTTCATCAATTTGATTCTCTCTTTTCTATTTCTACCATTGTTTTATTTATTTTTTTATGATATAAAGTACTATTTTGAAGATCTCAAGATAAACGAAAGGAGAAAGCTCACTAGAAATCAATTGGACTGATTGAAGAGAATTTTCAATTCAACATTCAATAACAATAAAACTATACATTAAGTCATTTTTTTTCTAGGGAAAAGTGTATTTTTTTTACTTTATAAGCATCTTTTTTATAAAATAAATTTAGCAACACTAAATTTAATATTAAAATACTAATATAACTGAATTTTTTTATTTAATTTAATAAACTAATATAACAAAATTTGCCATAATTTTAGGATTATCTTTTATCTATATTAAAAGGTTATTCTTTTATTAAAGTGTTTAATAGCTTGTTGGAGAGTACTAAGGGGATTTTAATTTTCTTGATTCTTCATATATTGGTTTACTTGTTTTTGGAGTAATTTTATTTAATCCTCGCAGATCTAGGTTTATTGTGGATCCATCCACTGAATGTTAGGATGGTTGGCTTATCGTTTGTAGTTCTCTTATTTTAAGTGATGATGATGACTTATTCATTCTAGGGATGGCAAAGCAGGGTGGGCCAGCCCGCGGCTCGCTGGTAAGAACACATGGGGCAAGCTCACCTTTTCAACCCGCTAACTCACATTAGCCTGCCCCGCATAACTCGCGGCCCACATGGGGCGAGGCGGGCTGACCCGCAAGCTCGCAAAAAAAAAAAAAAAGACTTTGGCGGAGTAAATGTTTTGTTTTTCTTCCTTTTTCATTTTGGGGTAGAAAATTACAAGGGTCATTGGAATCATAATTTAATTAAGACTCGTTTTTGGTCTAGTTTTGGGGATGAAATACATATATGATATTTTTCATGTAATTTGGAATAAATAATAGTGGATATGTTAGGTAGTGGATAAGTCAACAATATTGGAATGTTGATACTTGAATTATGTAACATCTAATTCATGTTTATTGCTGTATTAATCCTAATGCCTTTGTTTTTTTATGACAATTTTTCAAGAGAAAAAAAAAATCATTGAATTTCTAAAAAAAAAATAAAAAATTGAATGTGGGCCAGCCCTTAGGACGAAAAGTCTAGCCCGCACTCACTTTGCGGGGCGGGCCAAGTGCGGGGCGGGCTCCCTCGCTTTGTCATCCCTAATTCATTTTTAACCTAATATTTGTGGGATTTTGACCATGATGGGGTTATTTTTTTTGCTTTTTACCAAAATGGGGTTCGTTTAAAAAAAATTACAAATTTAGGCAAGTCGTGCCAATTCGGCACGACTTCATATGCACAAATCGTCCCAATTAGACACGACTTCTGCCATGTCATATAGAAGTCGTGTCAACTTGGCACGAATTTCGCCACATACGTCATATTATTTTTTTTTTAATTATTGTTTATATATTGGGTAGTAAGTTATGTAATGTTAAAAATTAATTTGATACATAATTTTCTAAGAGTGTTAGTTTTAAGGAACAAAAAATTGGATAATCGTGTATGGATCATTCTAATTTTTTCCAAAAAGAGTTTTGGTAATCGGGTTAGGAATCTTTCTTTCCAGAATTCCGCAAATCCATCTTGTAGGTTATTTCAGATAAAAAGTTATCTTTGTACCATCTGTAATCATACTTTGTTGGACAGGAAAGGTTTGCTAATTGAGTAGGTGATCTTTCTTTAAATATATTTGGGTCTCCTACAAAATTTTGAATTATTGAATAAATTAGAGTGGACACTGTATCCTCTTGATTAGTTTTGGTTTTTACACTCTTGAGTATAGCCATTTTATCATGTTTTGTACATAGATTATCCCACCAACCTTTCAATTGGCGAGTAAACCCTTGTACTATTGTTATAGCAGCGGACTTATCGCTACAACCTTTTGTTTTATGAGCAGTAGCTACCATAGTCATTTGACATGTTAAATCTAATATAGCGTGTTCACTTAATCCATCTAAGTTCCATTCTATAATTTCGTTTCCTGAAAAAAAGTTTTGGACTAAATCTCCTCTTTCCTCAAACTGTACATCAACAGCAGTAGGCCTAGGATAGAAATTTCTAAGTTTTGGATAATTTCTTATTTTGTTAAGTTTTAATGTATTTATGGAAGTTTTATTTAGATCTTCCAACTTTTTTTTAAGTTCTTCCATCATTAAGTCAGTCTCACTTTTTAATCTTAATGAGTCCAACTCTTTTTGTGGGACATTAAATAATTTATATATCGGCTTTTCAAGAAACTTTGAACTACTTGGAATATGTGAAGATATCGCTTTATTTTCTTGTTAACTGTTTGTTCATTACCTCTAATATAGTATTTGAATATTTTAACTGAGAGTGTAATTTTTTTAATATCTTTTAGTTCTACACTTTTATTTTCGGATTTGATATCTTTATATGGACTAGCTTCTATTTTTAAATTCTTTGTTGGTTGTATAATAATACTTTGGTGTGGAGGCTATTCCGACTCTATTAATTCATTATTTATTATTTTTCACGTATTACTTGTTTTTTTCTAACGGACATATAGTTTTGTTAAAGGGAACTTTAAATTGTGATATTACGGGAGCCAATAAAAGAAATAAAGATTTATCCCATGTTAGGTTAGATAGTTGCAAAATTCAGGTTTTCATCACATAAAATCCCGCACAACTCCACAGTGATTTTAAAGCCCTTATTAATTCTTTATCTAGATATTCTTGAATTTTTTTTTTTGCAATATTCCAGATATTGTTGATTCATTTGTATTGGTCTGGCTTTGGTAGGTATTGAGACGATATATTTTTTTTTTCTGTGCCAAAAGGTTATGGGATTAGTCTCACATATTTTCCTTTTTATTTTATCTTCGTAATCTTTAATGAGATTTTTAAGATTAGGTGTTTTTAATTGTTCCTTTATTCTTCTAAATCTGATTTCTTTGCTTAATAAATTTATCTGTTTTTTCTTACTTTCTATAGGAGATATTGAAGATTCTCTTAATAAATTTAACTCTCTTGTCTTAGGAGGGCTTACAAATTCAAAGCATATTTCTTTCCTTAAGGTCTAAGTTATTAATAATTGTTCTGTTACTTGAAAAGGATATAATAATGTTAAAAAGGGAGTTTCTAAAATCATTATAGTATTCATATTTTTTATTAATACAAAGGAAGTGTTATAACAAATTTTATTCTTACATATTTTGGCATTAGATAATTTGTATTGAATATTATTTTTGTTCCATTAGCACTAGTTACTTTTTCTACGGTTTTTTCATAATATTGAGTAGGTATTCTTGAATACAGTTAATATCTGCTCCGGAGTCTATTAAGGTTATCATCTTAAAAGTTTCTTCTTTGATTATTAAGGTTACTTCAGTATGTCATTTATGAGTGGTAATTAGACTTAACATACTAATATAAGTTTTTTTGTGTAATTCTCTTCTATATAATTTTTATTTGAATTAGTATCTTGTTTATTTTGATATCTTATTATTTCTTTTCCTTCTAACTCTAGTCATTTGTATTCTAATGAGATGTCATTTTCTTTTAATAATTGTATTTCTTGTTTAAGATTTTTTATTTTTTCTTGTAGGTCTTTTATAGTTTATCTGATGATGGTGTTGAAATCTGTTATAAATATCTTTCATATATATGAGTTCTACTTTTTGTTGGGATTCTTCACTTTATTTTATTAAATTATTTAATTGTGATAAAAATTCATTTTTTAAAGGAGATTCTTCTAATTTTTCTATTATTGATATTAAAACAGTTGTTTGATCTTTAGTTAACATATTTATACTCTTGCAATTTGTATAAGTACATAGATCAGATCTTAAGCAATAATCTTCTTCACTTTCTTCTTGTGAAACCTCACTATAACTCTCATATTCTATTTGTTCTAATTCTAATTCTAATTCACTATTGGTTACTATAGAATTGTCGGATTGATTAATGTCTAAATTTATTAATATATTAAGTAAACTCTGCTTTAATTTTTCATCATCAACTTGATTTATTTTCTTTACCACTTTACAATTATTTGCATAATGTCTTGCCCTTTCGCACTTCCAACATGTATTTTCTTTTTTCTTAGGTTTTTTATATTTAGGTTTTCTTATTGGCCTGTCTTCCGCACTTTCACCATTTAATCTTGAGTTGAGTTGTGAGTACTATTTGAAGCCTGTGTGAAACTTTTATGAAATAAACTTGTTTTTTAGCAACTCTCTTCATGGTTTTCGTAAGTCTTTTACAATCTTCTTCCAGTTTTTTCCAATACAATATTTCTTATTCATTTATTAAGTTAAGTTTTTCCATTTCATGCATTATTATTATTACTTGTTTTATTACTTCTTTTATCATGATCTATGGCAATAAACTATAAATTTATTTATATATATGTAGATTTATATTTAAACAGATTACTCTCAATCCCAAAGGATAGAATTAACCACACATGATGACTATTACAAGCAGGAAGAGCATGAAAAGAAGATTCAGGATATTTTTTTTTACGGCTTCCTCCTCTAATGTTTCTCACACCTCCTATTTTCCCAATTGGGTTTCAAGTCACTCAATGGTGTTTTCCTCTCAATCTTGCACACTAGGGTTGTGCCTCAAGCCCCCTATTTAACCTAATTTTCATGGGCTTAAGTGGACTCTCGCTCAAACGAGATTTACTCGCTTGAGCGAGTAAAACGTCGAACCAGCCCAATGTCTCTAGCGCTATCTCACTCAAGCAAGATATGACTCGCTTGAGCAAGCTGCCTTGGTGGTGAGATGGCTCTTTTGTGCATTTGGGTAGCTTTCGTAAGTGTTGGTGATGTGATTCCAATAGCCACATAGAGAAAGGTTCTTGACCTTCTTAGGAATCAACTTGAGTTGGACAATAGTTAGACACTTTTTCTTAGAATTGGATCATTGTTCTAAGTCAAGAACTCTC
>Ga0123342_1003762_pt1 | contig 23909 bp, 9 predicted proteins | sample Turbeawhitnodule_FD_89960 | JGI IMG/M metagenome (GOLD analysis project Ga0123342, IMG submission 89960) | Root nodule microbial communities of legume samples collected from Mexico - Turtle bean Mexico white nodule | ecosystem: Host-associated > Plants > Roots > Nodule | place: Mexico: Nepantla... | reverse complement strand
TAAAAAATATATATATATATATATATATATATATATACATAAGATTAAGATAAAAATATTGTAATATAAGAGCAATTTATATATAAAAAATTAATTTGAAAGTTAAATCGCATTAAATATGTCAGTAAAGAATAAAAGCTAAAAAATATAAAAGATACATTATGGAAAATAAAATGTTAATTAAGTCTTTATCAATTATTCCATTCGTTTTCCTCCTTATTGAGTGAGAAAGTTGACAAGAAATTGCTCAAAAGTATAAATTAAGATATTATATTCCAAACTGACTGCGCAATATGCTCGTAGAACAATTTTGTTTTATTAAATTCAAGCACCAATACTTCTTTTGAATCTGGATTTTTGTTTGATGAAGGAAAAATAAAGCAGAGAGAACAATAAATAAATCACAAATACTTTCCACCTTAAGTTAAATAATCTTCCATGCAACTTTTTACATTGAATAACAAGTTTTTTAATAAATTATTTTATAAATAAATCTTTAAATCCGAAAGTAAGAATTAACTACTGAATTTTGTTTTGTTAAGATTCTTACAGATAAAAGAAGTTACATAAAAAATAATAATAATTCAAAGACTCCTCCATAAAAAACATTTATTGAGAAAGACAAATGTTTACTATTATATGAAATATATTTTTTACAATAATTTTGTAACCTAATTTTAAAAAAATTATATTATCTTTATGATTTTGGTGTTATCATATAATTTTTACTCACTTCTCTAATACAAAATTTAGCCTTAAACAGAATATAGGATTTTTGCAATAATGAGTTAGAGCCATCCTTACGCATTCGCTCGTAAACTAATTCTCTCGCGTCATCTTATCACCACCAATAAAAGGAAAAGATTAACGGTAGAATTTTAAAAATTCTCATAAAACTCATATTTTTTATTTTATTTAACTGTCTTTCAAATAATTTTTACTTAAAAAATTGTTTAATTTTACTTTTAGAATTAGTGTTTTTTACGTAAATTAGTTTATATATAGATTAAGATCTAGGAAATACCAATGCTTGAAGTTTCTTTGATTTCATATCAAACCATCTGTGATAATTGTGTGTGCTTAGGACGTAAAAAATTAAACATTTTTTTTATTAAATATGTTTATTTTTGAAACAATAAAGCTATATTTTTCAAAAATAAATTCCGGATACATATAATTAAAAATTTAAGTAAAAGGGTACACTTAACGTGTGTTAAATATTAGATGCCCATTTCATTGAATCAATCAACAGATTCAACCAATGAAATTGAAATAATTAAATTCATTTAATATGTTAAAAAGTGAAGATAGAAAGAGAAATAATTACCTTAATTACAACATTGAGGATTGTTGTTAAAAGATAGAGTAATCATGCTCAAGTAACTACCATTATATCTCATTCCATATGTTGTCTTTATCTGACGTCACGAGTTCTAAAACGCGACAAGGTAAATTGAATTATTGTACAATGCTTCAATTCACTGTAGTCTAAAGATTTCTAATCAAACAAGATATCATGTCTATTTCCTTCAAAAAAAAAAAAAAATATGAGATAAGATAAAATTCAAATAAAATAAAATAAAAAATTAATTTATGAGAATGTGAGGGTCACAACATATCATATATATATTGATTTTGGTTTAATCCCATTTGAAAATTAGGCGCTGAAATCCATTAACAATCAATTTTCTGAAAATTAGGCGCTGAACTTCATTAACAATCAATTTTCTGATGTGTCAATTTTCTGATGTGTTTTTCTTTTTTATTATGGCGTTAGTTTTAAAAATTACCATGCAAATAATCTGGTAGGGGTAATGTGAGAAAGAAGTGTGGATTGTGACTAAAGCAGTAAGTGGGGATGTGGGGCCTTCATTCCATTATATATAGAAGTGATGTGGGTTGTCTCTCCTCCACATTCTTCATTCTCTTTATCTTAATTACTCACAATGGACACATCTCTGGTGTTTACAGTGCAGAGGCGGGAGGCAGAGCTGGTAGCTCCGGCCAAGGCCACTCCTCGCGAAGTTAAGCTACTCTCAGACATAGATGACCAAGATGGGTTAAGGTTTCAGATTCCAGTGATACAGTTCTATCGCTATGATCCATCGCAGGCAGGGAGAGACCCTGTTGCTGTTATCAGAGAGGCTTTGGCCAAAACGCTTGTCTTTTACTATCCCTTTGCAGGTAGGCTCAGGGAAGGACCCGGTCGGAAACTCATGGTGGACTGCACAGGGGAAGGTGTTTTGTTCATAGAAGCTGATGCAGATGTCACTCTCGATCACTTTGGTCACTCTCTTCAACCTCCTTTCCCCTGCTGGGAGAATCTTCTTTACGATCTTCCTTCCTCCCAAGGAGTTCTTCACACTCCCCTCCTTCTCATTCAGGTATATTCATTCTTTCACACTTCAACCATCTTCATCGCCATAAAGGAAAAACTTCCACAAACCTCACTTTAGAATACTTCACTGCTATCTATTATCAATCAAGAAAAAGACACAAGACAATATCAAAATAATGAATGATGATTAGTTTCACACCACTAAAAAGAAACAAATATTTACGTCAAAACTCAAAATAATAATATTTTAGTTATATTTATTTTATTTTTTATTTAACAATTTTAATGTATATTATTATATTATTAAAATTCGTTATTAAGTGAGTTTAATTCTTTGTAAGGATATACTTTCATCTAAAAAAAGTTATAAGTGAAAGTAAGGAAAAATACAAAAGTTAGTTATGAAAGAATTATTGTTTAAAAAAATTAAGCACCAAGTCAGAGATTCATCGAGAAGGTTAAAAAGAGATAAAAGGTTAAAATTTGAAAAATATGATGATAAGATTTTGCAAGGTGAAAACACGTGAATTGAGAAAGTGGAACGGGTGCGTGCAGGTAACGCGCCTGAAGTGCGGGGGTTTCATATTCGCACTCCGTCTGAACCACACCATGAGCGACGCAGCGGGTCTGGTCCAGTTCATGAAGGCGGTGGGAGAGATAGCGCGCGGGAGGCAGGAGCCCACGGTCCCACCGGTGTGGCGCAGAGAGCTTCTGAAAGCGCGGGACCCACCGCGAGTGACATGCAGCCACCGCGAGTACGACGTCGTTCCCGACACGAAAGGCACGATCATCCCCTTGGACGACATGGCCCACCGCTCCTTCTTCTTCGGCCGCAGCGAACTCTCGGCCATCCGGCGCCTCCTCGCCCCTCACCAGAACCAGTGCTCCAGCTTCGATGTCCTGACCGCGTGCCTCTGGCGGTGCCGCACCCTGGCCCTGCAACCCGACAGCGACGAGGAGGTCCGCATTATCTGCATCGTGAACGCGCGGTCCAAGTTCAACCCTCCTCTTCCAGAAGGTTACTACGGAAACGTTTTTGCGTTTTCCGTGGCGGTTACGACTGCGGGGAAGTTATGCGAGAATCCGTTGGGGTATGCTTTGGAATTGGTGAGGAAGGCGAAGGCGGAAGTGAGCGAGGAGTACATGCAGTCGTTGGCAGATCTGATGGTTACTCGAGGACGGCCTCACTTCACGGTGGTTCGGTCGTATCTGGTGTCCGATGTGAGACGTGCGGGGTTCGAAGAGGTTGATTTTGGGTGGGGTAAAGCTGTGTACGGAGGACCCGCGAAGGGAGGTGTTGGAGCCATACCTGGTGTGGCAAGCTTTTATATACCATTCAGAAATGATAAGGGAGATGAAGGGTTGGTTATGCCCGTTTGCTTACCCTCCGAGGCCATGCTTAGGTTTGAGAAGGAACTCCACTCTGTCCTCAACAACCACCTCCAACCAACTATTTTCTCTAACTCCAACCGCCTCCTTCTTTCTTCCTTGTAGTCTCATATCATCAATCAATAACTACTACTACTCTTTTCTTTTTTCATCTTTTGCACCCTTCTCTTCTATCTATACAAAGTAATGTAAGAGTTCACTACGTTAATCAAACTTCTTATCCTGCCAGGAAGTTATTTTATAAGAAGAAAAATAAATATGAAAGTGAGACATGAGTTCTTAGAAAGTGCACCCCAATCTACTATATTAAATCTACCATTGAAGTGCTTAAATAGATCCCTTGGAACTAAAACACAGATTGTAGATAAAATTATTGGAGCTAACTTTGTTCTATAGATTTGGTAGCTAATTAATTGAAGAAGTAGACATGATATATAAGAGGTAAGAGCAAATGAGTATAAGGGAAGACTGAAACCATATTCACGTCAGCTTTCTTCCTTCCACACTCAAACTTCCACTATTTTGGAATTTTGTTATGTAAATACAAAAATGTGCCCCATTGCTTATCTATTGGAATTTGATGTAGTTAATTTATAAATACTGTGTTCACTAATGCTACAAGATTATTCAATGACTCAGTCTTTAGCATACTATTTAAATAGCTATTTAAATCTTTTTCTCTTATATTTGATCCATGTAGTTTATATAAGACATTATTGACTTCCTTTTAGATTTATAAAACAGACTGTTTCCTAAACTCATTTAACTTGTAATAATAAACTAAAGTTAATGAGAATTAGATTAGTACTATATAAGCAAAACGTAAAATTACACAAATAACACCCTACAAAACACAACCACTTACTACATTAGACCAACCCTCCATGCCTAATCAATAGGTCAATAACAGTACCCATCACACAATAAACAACACAAATAAAATCAAACTCAACATCCATGCTACAACCACAACATAGGTAATTATATATATTTTGAAATTAACTTTTTTTTTCTCTCTTAGCTTGGACATGTGATTGGTTGGACCCCATGTTTATTTGTACTTGTTTGTCATGATTTTAATGGTTAGATTTCCTGCAGATAGATCATTTTTGGAATTTAGGATGTGAATATAGTTCAGATTCTAGTGTTCCATAAGGATACCTCGTATGAAGGAATCTTGTGTTTTTCAAAACAAAAATTTTGGAATATATTTTAATCTGTTCTGAAAATTTTGTTTTACAATGATAAATATTTCAAAAACCATGAAGTTATAAAAATATTATTTTCTTAATTTGAGAGTAATAGGAGGTGCGAGGAAAGGAAATTTCTTATTGCACTTCCATACTTTACAAATTATCGAAATTATCCATTAGCGCATAAGGAAGAAGAATATTAAGTTTAGAAATAAAAAAATTTATACCTATATTCTCCACTTTAACTGCTTTAAATTTTTTTCTTATTTTATTTTTATTTAATATTTTATTTTATTAATTTATTTTAGTTATTTGGACATTTTATAATTTTAGAAATTAATAAAACAGTTTTTTAATTTTAAAATTTTATTTTATTTGTTATCATTTAAGAGGCAAGAGTGGAGAGATTAGTTACATCTTTTTTGTTTTAAAGATATTCTTCTCTATTAAATAAAAAATTAAAGATATTTGTTAATGTTTGTTTTGTTGCTAGATGTGGATAGTAGGAGACTGAAGATATTTGTAAGTTACTTTTCTGTTTTAAACTTATTTTCTTCTCTATTAAATAAAAAAGATATTTGTTGTGTTCATTTGAAAAGAATGAGTAAAGTAAAACTTTGAATTGAAACATGGTTGATGGACATTTACTTTAACTCCCTCAGCCAAAAAATATATTTCATTATTGTTACTCTTACTCTTTTGTTTGAATTTTGAAATAATTATTTTTGTTATTTCCTAATTACTCTCCACTATTGTAGCAATTTAAAAAATTTAAGAAACAGATTTTATGATTCTCCTATAACTCTACTTTCCACATCTTTTTTTTACCCTACTTCCCACATTCTTTTTTTTTACCTTACTTTCTTTTCTCTTTCCTTTCCTCTTTCATGTAAAATCTTACTTTCATTCTCACTTATCTTTCTATGTTTTGATCAATCTTTGTGAAACCTTAATCTGATCTTTGTTTTATGTGATTGTAATTGAAGTTTGTGACTAGAGGGAGGGGAAAAACTCAATAAAAGGAGTTGCAAGCATCATCACAACAATCGGTAATTCTCTTTATGTACATTTCAATTTGTGAAACACTAATTTGTCTTTTGAAATTGTAGTTGAAAAATATGATTAAAGGGATAAGAAGAACTTAACAAGGAGGCAAATGTACATGATGAAAGTTCTCATAAAACGCTTTTCGGTAACAATTTTATGAATTTAAATAAAATCATACAAAGCATTAATTAAACTATATTATCATTTTCTCATATTTTAGAGAAAAGTTATTTTCATTTTTATTTTTTGGTTTTCTGTCATCACCATTTCTCTATTTTTGATCTTCCTCTATATTTTCTTCTTTTAAATTTTGATTTTCGAAATCATTTTAACTTTTCATAAATTTATGATTTTAGGAAAAATATGTCATGCTGTTGTTCTTAAATAAACAAAACTTTTGAAAAAAATGTATTTATGGTTATTATATGATTTTACAGTGGGATTTAAAGAGGAAAGAATTTTTTTAAATAAGATAGTGTACATTTATTGCTATAATAAACATAATATTTTTATTTTTATTTTAGTCTTATTATAATTTAAAAGTAAAAAATAAACTATAAACACTAAAATTAACTTTTGAATACATCTTAAAAATATAATAAATTATAATTAATATATATATATAGTTATAAGATGTAAAAAATTAAATTAAATACTTATTTTCACAATCGTATAATCAAAATAATTTAATAAAGATATATTTTGGAATAAAAAACTGTTGTAAAGATAAATAAAGATTGTAAGAAAATTGATAAGATTGGTGGTGTGTTATTTTGATGATAATTAATTAATGTAAAATTTTGTAACAACATATTCATTTTGTGAAAAATTGATATATTAAAAAAAATATATATAATAAAATTAATAAGAAAAAAAAGAAAACAATTGGAAAGAAAAATAATGATTATGAATAAATTGATAGTATAGTTTTATTTTTTATTAATAGTTATAAATTTTCAATTTTTATTGTGTTGTAATATGTGAGTTTTTTTTTATTCCTAATCACATAATAAATTACTTTACAGATAAAATCAATATATCAATATCCTTCTATGTTATCTTATTATTTACTAATATAGTTTTGTAATTTTATCAAAAATAGTATTAAAATATTATATAATCTTATTTAAAAAAATTATTTAGAATTTTAAAATTGTCTAATTAAAAGTAAATATAAATATTTAATTTTTATATTTTTTAAAATATTTTGTTAATGTTTATTATTTTTTCACTTTTTAATAGATTAAATAACAAAATAAAAAATATTTTAATTTGATTAAAATTTATATTTAATTAAAATAAAACTAAATTGAATAATCAATAAATTTACTATATATTATGTTAGTTATGTTTGATAAAATTTATGCGTTTTTTTATTAAAATGAATTGTAAATTCATAATGATAGTATAAATGTGTGAATAATGATATTGTTTATTTAATTTTAATATTAAATATAATTATATATAAATGATAAAAATAAAAAATACGAAATATATAAAAAAATGTTTGAAATAATGTCCTTTACGAATATTAAATAGAGATGAATAATTTATTATTATGAAAATAAAAAGAAGAAGAAGGGTTAAAGGGTGCCACGTGAGGCATAAAATCGTAGGAGCCAATGAGAGGAGAAGGTGGGATGTTGAAGAGAAAAAAAGAGAAAAAGAAATAAAACGAAGCCACTTTCCTTCCACGCCTCAAATGCAGTTCGCGGTTCAAATTCTCCGCCATGGCATCTTCTTATTCTTGGCGCTTCTCCAACAAAAATCATTGTTTAGTAATACCATGCTTCTGTGAATTGCAGTAATGGAAACAGCTCTCACTTGCTTCTTCTATGCCAGAGTCCCACCCACACCCAAATTGGGGCATGCTGCAACTGCAACTTCAACTTCAACTCACCTCTTCCCTTTTTTCAATGCCTCCACCCACCTCCGTTCCTCCTTTCGACGCTACTGCCTTATTCCAAACGCTACTAACACCACCCAACCCAATGTTTCCACCAACTCCAAATCCCGAAGAAGGAGAAGAAGAAGTTCCCATACTCAGTTGGTGGTGGAGGAGGCTGCTTCTGTCCATCACAACGGAGACCCAATTGGTAAGAAGGATCTCGGGAAGTGTGTTATGAGATGGATTCGCGACAGCATGAGGGCCATGGCGTCTGATTTAGCTGCGGCGGAGATTCTGGGAGAGATGGAGTTGTGGGAGCTCATGGGACCGGGTCTCACTTTTATTATGCAGGCACAGCCTTATCTCAATGCTGTTCCTATGCCCATTGGCCTCGAAGGTGTTTGCTTGAAGGCCTGCACGCACTACCCCACTCTGTTCGACCATTTTCAGAGGGAGCTTCGTGCTGTTCTCCAAGACCTGCAGAACGACAACTCCATTCAGGACTGGCGGGACACCAAGTCCTGGAAACTTCTTAAGCAGCTCGCCAATTCAGGTTTCTCTTCTTTTCTCTCCACCCATACACTTTGTAATCAAAATTAATTTACTATATTATGTATTCGGTGCTCCCACTGCCTCACCCAATTGTGTTGAGAAAATCAATTCAAATTTCTAATGTGAATTCGAGATGTAATATGTTGACAAGTGAAAGGTTGCAACCGTTGCTACAATTTATGAAGGGGCAGGCTTCTGGATTTTGAGAAACAATTACTTGTTGTTTGGTCTCCCGAAGTCATTCACTACACTGTAAACAGAGTTTCTTGGGATGAGAAAAACCTTCAACCTGAAGAGTGCGTTACTCTATGAGTGAGAGGGGCTCGTGTAACGGAGATGATTTTTTTGTCGAGAAAACTTGTAATCTTACATGAGATAACAAATATAAGTACAGTCCCCATATAGATTAAGTTTCAGGTTCGAGTCTTGTTGACAGAAAAAACGTGATTAGGAGGGAAATCCTACTAAAGATGGCCAGTCAAGTTTCCCAACAGAGATGAGTCATCGGTAAAGTTTGTGAATATTCTATACCAATAACATGATTACAAAACAAATGTGTTAAGATGAATCTGTGTTGTTTCTATTTGTGATTGTGGTGTCTTTGTGTGTATCTCATATCTTTGATCCGTGTTCAATGAGATGGGGTTTTCTATCAGTTTCTTTTAACTCAAAAGATAGGGTCTTACTGTTTAATGGTTCATTTACAGCTCAGCATAGGGCAGTTGTGAGAAAGATAGCACTACCCAAGAGTGTCCAAGGCGTTTTAGGAATGGACTTGGAAAAGGTCAAAGCAATACAGCACAGGATTGATGAATTCACCAATCACATGTCAGAACTACTCCGTGTGGAAAGGGATGCTGAATTGGAGTTTACTCAGGAGGAATTAGATGCCGTTCCTAAACCAGATGATGCTTCTGATTCTTCAAAACCTATTGATTTCTTGGTTAGTCATAGCCAGCCTGAACAAGAACTCTGCGATACCATTTGTAATTTAAATGCCATCAGTACCTCTACAGGTCTTCTCCTTTTTTCTTTTCTTTTCCCTTATTCGGACAAATTATGATCTTGTATTGACCTTCCTTCTAAAATTTAGTCTTTCCTTTATGTGTTGGTGTGCTATATAAGAAGTTGAATTGTTCACATGCTAATGAGTTCTATGATATGATATAGTAAATTACAGGAAATTTATTAATATTTTAGACCTGGACTATCTAAAACATCTGGTGAAACATACTTGCAGTCTGTTTTCCAATCAATCCAGTTATTGAGATATACCTCCATTTTCATTTGTTCATTTGAGGATAGGGGTCCTAGCTGTACTGCATCTACTCTGGAGTCAGATATGTGTCAATTTTATTGATGTTTATGCTTACTGTACTCAGTTGTTTTTAATGGAAAATCAGTCTAAGTTGTTTCTCTCTTTCAAATGTTTTTATCATGAAATCAAGACTCAATTCGGTTTTCCAATTGTTCTTTGCAAAGTGATCATGCTTGTCAATATTTGTCTTAGTTCTTTAAAACATTTATAGATTATATTGACATTCTTCACCAATCATTATGTGATCATGCCCGTCAGCAAACCAGGTTGCCCAATGCAAAATGTTGACATCTTTACTAAAACCGCTTGAACACGCTTGATTTACTGTATCTAATATTGGGTGAAAGTATATATATTACTGAGCTTAGGTTAGAAAGTGTATATACATGGAAGGTAGAATGATAAACAAACACCCATACTTTTGGGAACCTCAACCTCAAAAGCTATCTATTAAGGAGATAGAACCAAACACTTAAATACTTTATCTCATTCTCGATTTGGGACCTAGGTACCCCATATTTCTCAAGTCCCAATCATAGATTCAGACCTAGATGAACCTTGACTCATCTAGGTTTAGAATGTAAATCATAATTACATGTGGTCTTTTGGATCACTTGGATGTCTATACTCTCTAAGTAAAAAATCCTAAGCAAATCAATAAGCTATATTTAAACACCTATATGATGCATAAGCATTTTTTCTTAACTGATGGAATGCATGCATTGGTGCTACTTATATCAATGCAGTCTTGTAACTTGTACCTAAATCCAGTCTAATTTCATTTTGCAAACAGGACTGGGGGGAATGCATTTGGTACTATTCAAGGTTGAAGGGAACCACCGGTTACCACCTACTGCTCTTTCACCTGGAGACATGGTTTGTGTAAGAACGTATGACAGCAGGGGTGCAATTACAACTTCTTGCATACAAGGATTTGTAAACAGTTTTGGAGATGATGGCTATAGTATTACAATTGCTTTAGAGTCACGCCATGGTGATCCTACATTCTCTAAACTATTTGGGAAGAATGTGCGCATTGACCGTATTCAAGGACTGGCTGATACACTGACCTATGAGGTATTGGAATCTATTTTGTGATTTCTTGGATGAGTTTTAACAAGATCATCTTTCTGACACATTTTCTATTGTTAGTTAAAATTTATTGAAAATTACAAAATCACGAGATGAGACGGACTCATTAAATAGGAAGTGGAACCCAGAAATATTTGTTTTCCAATCAATTTTATCCAATATTAGTTTGTTTTTAAAAGAGCATGTTGCTAGCATTTTTTATCATGCATTAGCCAAAAATTTTGTGGCTCTAAGAAACATTTGTGAAAAGAATTGCAAAAGGGTGCCATGAATTTTGTGAAAGTTGAAATGAAGAAGTTTTGAGTAGTGATCCAAATCAGGGTGTAATGGGTGTCTACTGTTTGTGTTTAGTCAAGCACAGTAAAATAAAATCAATGGTATCTAAAGAGAAGAAGAAAAAAAATGGTCACCTATTAATTAGTTAATTCAGCAATTTTGATTAGGAAGGTGAACACTTTCAATAATTATGAACATATTTACTATATAAACTGTCAATATGCATCTTCCTTTTCATAATCCTCTTCTAAATTTTATTAAACACAAATTCTTTACTGCTAGAAAGTTGTTGTTACATGTTGACAGTTGACAATATAGAAAGACTATATCACCTCTGAGCACTTTTATCATAATGACTTTGCTCTCTTGTCTGCTTGGCTGGCTGTGGACATTAGTTGATTCTAATTTTCCTATTTATACTATGTAGGTCTTCCCCAGGGTTATGAAAAAAACACATACGTCTTCTTGTATTTAAGAAATCCTATGATCTACTTATGTTAAGGGTTTAGGTTAGAAAGAGTGCATGCAAAATATCTTTTTGATGTCTTGGAGTAATTTGAAATATCTTAGATTATCTCGAGATTGGTTTTCATATTTGCTTATATTTTCATCATTTATTCCCTCATTTAATCCAGATTATGAGTCTAGTATTAATTGAGATAAGGGTCAGTGTTAAATGTTGTGTGACATCATGCCATATAAAATCAATATCGATTTCAGAATATTCTATTTCTTTTCTCTCCTTGTCTTCCCTCAACACCTAAAGTCCTATAATTTATCAATATTTTATAGTGGATAGTTTGTTCCCTGCAGTTGCTGTCTTATTTCTTTTTATTTGTTTCGCTCTCGCATTACCCTAGTCTTTTAATAAAGCATAGATCAGCACCTTATTTTTTACTTTTGCTTTATATCCTTTGTCTTCCAGGTTGAAAAGTAGTATTTGTTGTCCTTCATGAACTTATCTCTTCAGATCTCTTGTGGTCTATGAAAGTGAATAACTTAACTATTATATGTTGATAAAGTGAATATGTAGTAATCAATTTAATTCCCATTTTGAGTCGTGGGGTAAAACATGTATTGTGGTTTTACAACACTCTGGCACTTGCTATGGAAAGGTCAGGAATTGTGGTATTTTAAAAAGTGTTAACTACCCAGCACCTACTTTTCCTGCCAAAAAGAAATTTGCATTCTGGTGATCTCAACTTTGTACAGATTAATATAATTTAACTTTTATGTTTTTTTTTAATTTCATTAAAATTTTACTGCTTAGTTCACTTAATTTATATGTAAATACACATAATTTACAAGCTTATGACTTTGCCAGCGCAACTGTGAAGCTCTAATGCTGCTTCAGAAGAATGGTTTGCGTAAGAAGAATCCTTCAATTTCTGTTGTTGCTACTCTGTTTGGAGACGGAGAAGATGTTGCATGGCTAGAGAAGAATCATTTCGCTGACTGGGCAGAAGAAAAATCTGATGCAATTTTAGGAAGTGAAGGTTTTGACGATACTCAACGGAGAGCAATTGCACTGGGTTTGAATAAAAAAAGGCCTGTATTGGTTGTCCAAGGCCCTCCTGGTACAGGCAAGACTGGTTTGCTCAAGCATCTTATAGCATGTGCTGTTCAGCAAGGTGAACGGGTTCTTGTTACAGCACCTACTAATGCAGCTGTAGATAACATGGTTGAAAAGCTATCAAATGTCAGATTAAATGTTGTGCGGGTTGGAAATCCAGCTCGCATATCAAAAACAGTGGGATCAAAATCTTTAGAAGAAATTGTAAATGCTAAGCTTGCAAGTTTTCGAGAAGAGTATGAGAGGAAGAAGTCAGATCTAAGAAAAGATCTAAGACATTGTTTAAGGGATGATTCACTAGCTGCGGGCATACGCCAACTTCTTAAGCAGCTGGGAAGGTCACTGAAGAAAAAGGAAAAGCAAACAGTAAATGAAGTTCTATCTAGTGCTCAGGTTGTGCTTGCCACTAATACTGGAGCAGCTGACCCTTTAATTCGAAGGCTAGATACTTTTGACCTGGTAGTCATAGATGAAGCTGGGCAGGCAATTGAACCCTCTTGCTGGATTCCTATATTGCAAGGAAAGCGGTGTATTCTTGCTGGTGATCAATGCCAACTTGCTCCTGTCATATTATCTAGAAAGGCCTTGGAAGGTGGTCTAAGAATATCTCTATTGGAAAGAGCTGCAACTTTGCATGAAGGGATTCTCACCACTAGGTTAACTACACAATACCGTATGAATGATGCTATTTCTAGTTGGGCTTCAAAGGAGATGTACGGAGGATTGTTGAAGTCCTCTGAGACTGTATTTTCTCATCTTCTTGTAGACTCTCCTTTTGTTAAGGTATTATGCCCATCAATGATAGTCTCTCAAACCGTTTTCCTGTTGCTATTTTATTTTGCTGGTCTTTAATTTCTACAGGTGCTACTTAAAATCTTTCAAGTGGTTTGAACATTCTACAAAAACAATATCTCTTGACGGTGTTTGGTTTTTCTTTGATATTGTTACCCTGGCACGTAGAAAAAGGAACCAAAGAATCTCTGTTGAATAGCAAGCTCCAAGTTTGGTTCAGTGTAGTATAGCCTAATAAAGGAAAATACAGGATGACAAAGCTCCAGAGAAATTAGAGACCATGGACTCTCCTAAATGCCTTACATTACACTGTTTAACTACCAGATACCTAGGTCCAATGCAAGGGTCATAGTCAAGGTCTTGAATTTAAAACCTAGGTCTTATAGAAACTCTCATTGGAGCATGCTAAGGTGGCATAAAAGGGTCTTAAAGAAAACATTGTTTTTCTCTTTGCAAAGGTTGTACTTGTATTAAAGTGTAAATAAAAAATTATAAAAGTGTACCATACCGTTGCATTGGAGCAAACTTGTAAGGTCTTAAATATGATGTGACGTTGTGGAACCCACATAAGTTAAAATAAGACCTTGTGATGTGACCCTTGTATTGAAGATGACCTCGATAGACAAAATATAATGCTACAAATGTAAAAAAAAAGACAACTTTTCATGATAGAGATTCATCAAGAATTAGTGTATGAATGTAGCATATGAAAGATTAGCTGCTTATTTGTTGCAATTTTATGGACTGTTTTACTATTTCGATATTTTGCTTATTACATGAATGGAAAGTTTGACTTTACTGTTGTTGCAGCCTTCCTGGATAACACAATGCCCACTACTATTGTTAGATACTAGAATGCCATATGGAAGTCTGTCAGTTGGTTGCGAAGAGCATCTAGACCCAGCTGGAACAGGCTCACTTTATAATGAAGGAGAAGCTGAGATAGTTTTGCAGCATGTCTTTTCCTTAATTTACGCTGGTAATGACATTTGACTTTAAAAGATTTCAATTTTGCAATAGCTTATAACAAAACATTTTCGCTTGTGAACGATTAACAAGAAATTGCAAGAACAAAACAAAATGTCTAAGAATGAAAGATGACAGGCGGGCAATAAATGGTACTTTGGTCACTACCCCTAGCCCCAACTACTACCGTGAATGGACCCTTAACATTAAACCAATGTAGTCTGTCCCAAAGGTGTTTTTGTCCATACCTTGGCGCATGAGTCTGTTCTCTTCATAGGCCAAAATCTACTCTTACAGATAGATAATTAACCGTCTTGACAAGTAGTGGAGGTCAAAATTTAGGTTTTCACACAATAATAAAAAATATATGGAAAGAGTAGAAAAAATAGTGTCAGCGTCTCTCTACTACTTCCAACCCTCATTAATATTTAAAGCATATTATATTTAATCCAAGAAAAAAATGATATTACTGCATATTGATTTATGTCATCCTACTTCGCAATGCACTATGGTGTAGTGGTAAGGCAGTCCAATGAACCCTGTGAAGAAGATGCAGAGTTGTTCAAGTGACAAAAAGATGGCTGACAGTGGTCGGCAACGACTGATGGTGGCCGGTGGCGGCTGATGGTGTGATCGACCCACTATGATACCAACTTAAGATTGAAAATATGATAAAAAGAACTTAAGAGATTGATTATCTACTGCTGATCCTTGTTATTTATAGAAGAAAATGACATTAGTAAAATCTAGGTAATTAATGCTAACAAGTAAACAGCTCATAGGTACAACATATATAGCAGTTTTTCAGTACAACTACTAACCACCCATTCTAACAATATTTTAGCAAAATAAGTTTTCTTCACTTTTTCGAAATCTTTTCATTCAACTTATTTGTCATTTGTTTTTGCTGACGTAAGTTCCTTGTTAATTTGAACCGGAAATGCAGGTGTTAGCCCAGCTGCTATTGCAGTGCAATCCCCCTATGTTGCTCAAGTACAACTTCTGAGGGACAGGCTTGATGAATTTCCAGAAGCTGCAGGTACAGAGGTTGCAACCATTGACAGTTTTCAAGGTCGGGAAGCTGATGCAGTAATTTTATCGATGGTACGATCCAAATTCAAAATTTAGATCCATTATTTCAACAATTTTCTGGCTAACAAATAAAAAAAAGTTATTACTTAATGAAAAAGTAAAAGTAAAATTGCACTTTAACGTCTTCTTAAATGACAATTATATCTTTCCTAATCATCTCTATAGTATAATACTCACAAACCTAATGCCTTCAAGGTAGGTTTTAGGTTGAAGGTAGTGTCAATGTATCTTATATATGGGTTGCTCAAGACTCATTGGATCCATGTCTCCTAGGTTTGGTATTGACTCCTCTTGCTACATCCACTTGAGGAACCTAACCTAACGAATACTACATTTGTTTTGTTTCGTTTTAAGTATCATTTAAGTTTTTTGAGCACATACAAAGAAGTACAAGAGATTTTTTTCATAAAATAGTTATAAAGTTCCTAATTTACCCTTTTCATTTATACTATACAATAATGCATTTTAGTTGTTTTTCATTTATACTCTTATGATAAGTATGTAAATTAATTAAAAGTTAGATAGTAAGGATATAATTTAGAAAAATTAATTAATCTTGAACTCGAAAATACACACAATCCGACAGTTGGAAAAAAATGGAGTATTAAAGGAGTATTTGTGTCACTTTATTAAAAACACATTACAGAGTAAATGTCTATCTAAAGGAAAAAACTTACATACAGTACTGTAATAACTGTTGGTGCTATTCTTCAATCATATTCAGAGTTTTACTTTGGTAATATGTAATGCAGTTGATAAAAAGCATATTATAAAGGTGAAACTTAATTGGAGAACACCTATAGTACCTATAGCAGTGGGTATAAGTTTTGTCCTATATAAATTAGAGGGGTTGTGATTTAAGAAGACTTTAAGATGAGGTGAGTGCAGTCTCCCCAAAAATAAATGTGTGGAAAGTGTCAATAAACATGAGAAAAGTTAAAATATGATCACAATAAAACATTTAGAGTAAGAGGAAGCCAGTTAAACGAAGTCCCTTACATCCTATTCCAATTGAAGATGTCATCATATAACCTCTTTCCAATAACTGAAGTTTAGTCATCTTATTTTATTTTAGTCACCACATTAAAAGAATGGTTTTTATTTCTCTCGTGCTTCCTTCCTTATGCAAGAGGTTGTTGGGTTTGAAACATGAACATAGACCCAGTAGAATTTTTTATTTTTATTTATACTTTTATCATAAAGAATAGTGATAACAAGGATTAAACATTTAATCACTTGGTCAATAGACACCTCTATTCTATGTCATTAACCACCATCTTCTGAAGACTTTATGTAAACTCATTCCTTAAACATGGATACTGTCTCTACTATCTCATTTTACTTGTTCATAATTAACTTCTGCATATGGGATGTTATGTAAAGTTAATGTTTGGTGAGATACACGATTAATTACTACTACCAATTTGATTATTGAACCTTCAAATCCTGAGATACGTGATCCATGTAAGAGATTCTGAATTCACATGAACTGACATAGTAGTACTTGTGTTCCCCCTTTAATAATAATAAAATAGGTTCGATCAAACACATTGGGAGCTGTTGGATTCCTCGGGGATAGCAGAAGAATCAATGTTGCCATCACAAGAGCACGCAAACATTTAGCTTTGGTCTGCGACAGCTCCACTATATGCCACAATACCTTCTTAGCAAGACTTCTTCGTCATATTAGACACTTTGGTAGGGTGAAGCATGCAGAACCAGGTAGTTTTGGAGGATACGGACTTGGGATGAATCCAATATTACCTTCCATTAATTAGTGTGCAACAGTAGTATGAATAGTTTTTTTCTTTCTTTCTTTCATGTCTTCAAAACTTGTATAGTTGTATAGCAATTCATAAATTCAACATTGTGTAGCATTATACCGCACATGCATGAAAATTGGGAACAAAACCTCATTGAAATTGATTTCACATTACAGACAGACCTGGTTTTTCATATCAGGTGTAATTTAAGAAACTCATTTTTATATTGTGATCTTTTACTTCTCAACGTGTTACACGTAAACTTAAATTACGTATGACGAAGTTTATTATCTAACTTTATCATGTCTTTATCATATAGACATAGAAAAAAGACAAAGAAGTTAAGAGTAATGTTTTTTAGAAAAATACAGACCAACCCCTTATGTCTTTTTTACTCTAACACTTTTTGAAATTTTCTTATTTTCTTTAATATTAGTTCTTAGAAACAAATAATAATTTGTATGTGTATGACGAATAAGACTCGTTAACCTTTTGGCATAGTTAAGCTTATTAACTTTTCTTTTAAGTCTTTCTATAGATTAGGACATGTAAATAAACTTTTAAATAAGATTAGACTTTTAAGCAATTCATAATTAGGCTTTAAAAGAGGTTTGCAATAATGATACCTTGGCTATATAAGGTTGTGTCGAATATGTCCTAGTAAAAAACGAGTAATAAAGTCTAAGTTAAAGTCTATTTAACAACGTTCCAACTAAAATCAAGCTAATAATACTTTAGTAGAATGCAAGTTAAATGATTCACCCAAAAATGCTCAAACTACGTAAAATTGTCTTGGACCAATTGATTTCTTAAGAATCAACATTAATTTTAATTTTTTAATGAAAAAAGTATTCAATCCATATTCCGTCTAAATTCAATTAATTGAATTAAATTTAAATTTTAAAATAGAAAATTCAAATTAAAATGGACTTAAAAGTGAGTTGGACTAATCTGAATTTGAATATTTTTTCTGCATACCCATTTTTAGCATTGGACTGTAGTAAAAATACTAGACATGGAATATAAGTTTAGTGAAAGTGCAACGACCATAATATAAAATCAAAACTAGGATAATAAACTTTATCACAAGTTAGAAGATTTAGATATGTCTAGATCTGTTATTCAAATGGAGAAATAAAAGTAAATATAAATGAATGGTCCAAAAACTATTTTTACGCTATGGTTCAATTAAAATCATCATGTCATTAATTGACTTTTACGATACTTGTGATTCAATTAAGATTTTCATATATTGTAAGTTTATTGACTTCTACAGTTACCTTTTTTTTTAAGACATTAACAATAAAAGTTCTAATAATAAGGCGGGTGTATCAGATTGAAGACTGGCTTAATCACTAATAATAAGACCAAAGAAAACTATGGCCAAAATATTTAAGGATCTAGATGTCCATAATTTTGTCCGTAAATGATTAACAAGACATTATTGCATTATTTAATTTAATCCACGCAAACAACCTCACCTAGTAAGACAAGGCTTGGTTGTTTGACTAAGTAGTTCACAGCCAAATTATTGAATGTAGAAACTCCAAGGATGTGCACTGAAAAACTGATGTTCAGTAGCATGTGAAATACTGTAATGGTAGTTTAAAATTAGAAATTCATTCCTAGAAAACAGCAATGCAAAAATCTAGAAAGAGCACAAACACTCCTTGTTCACTCCCATAACTAACCAGTCAATGCATGCTCTCATGATCCTTTATCACTTCGTGTGGCTACTTCAGCAGGAGTGCTAGTAGTCATCTGATCAACTGCATGGACTACAGTCTGAAGCTCCTCCCATATAGCTTTATAGACCATCCTTTGCCTATTAACGGCTGATTGTCCCTCAAAGGCAGTAGATACCACATCAATACTGCAACATCACACCACATATTAGAGCTATGTTCCAGCCAAGCTGTGATCTAAGTCTCAAATGCAGCTAATAGTACAAAAATTGGCACCTTGCTTCAAGGAATAAAAATATCTACCATAGGGAATAAAAAATTGACTAGACATGTTTCAATTTGAGACCCTTTTTCTCTCTTTGTGGAATCAATTACACCCTCAAACTTTGAAGAACGAGATATTTAGCTGATTTATGAGGAATATACATAGCCTCTCTTGCAGGGAACATACACATTAAAGAGACTATTATTTCAAAAGATATTAGTATTAGCTTTTATTATAATTACATATATAAAGATCATATCTTTATAATTAGAAATAGCAAGGTTTGTTTATTATCAGTAAAGAATAAATAAAAGTATGATACTAGAACAAACATCATTAAAAATATAAATATGACCTTGCTATTTCGACTTTTCCAATGATCATATGATTGGGATCGTGTCATGCCAATCTACACAACCGTACAAAGCATGACCCATAATACCAACCCATGCGCCCTCACACGCAAATCTTGTACACACTGGTCTGACTTCATTACTGGGGTATGGCGGCACGTGTGGCTACGGCTAAGGACCAATCGCCACTCGCAGAAGTTGCCTACTCCGTGCAACCACACCCTTGCAGTTGTAGCTCCACTGGAGTTGATCTTGTGGTTTGAACTTCTTTTCTCATACTATTATTTTAATGTTTTTTCTATTATAAAATAAGAATAGAAATGAACAAAAGAGATGAAGGAAGATAAAGGATATCAGAAAAAATATTTTTTCTTTTCTTTTTTTACTGAAATAAAAAAGGTTTGAATATATACAAACAATACATGTATTCATCTAGATAAAGAGAAAAAATGTAAAACAAAGAAAAACAGCTACAAAGAGAAATGATAAAGAATGAGAAAAGACAAAATAACAGAATTCATATTAACTTCCTTCTATAAGTCTTGTATCCTTTTATATTTTCAGACTATAAAACAGAATGTCTTCTAACACCAATCCCACATTCAAAACAAATAATCACATCTTTTCTAAACATATTGTTGTTAGTAATGAGAAGATAAATAGGTATAACTATTTCACTTGGATCGAAATCAGGTTATGGTTCGTAGGTTGGGTCATAAATCCCTCTCACTAGTGACTCTGTACCGACAACCAATGAATGCTGACAATGAATATTATACACACATATATATATATATATATATATATTGCTTTTACCTTTCTATTAACTTAATTGCCTTTCAATCAAGAAATTGTTTGTATTGCAGAAAAAAAAAAAAAACAATGAACCTACCATTCGATGAAGTAATAATACCTATCGAATGTAAGTAATATTATGTTTCCTTTGTTCAAGATTATTCCAGATGTATTGATTGCAAAAACATGCATCCTCGTTCTCCTCTGTACAATCTTCCCCGTGAATATTTGGTTCCAGATGTATATGTGAATGACATTGTTATGACACTACTGATATAGAGGGTATTGTCAATTTGAAACAATATCGTGCTTAACAGTTCAAGATAAAAGACCTACATTGCAATACTTCCTTGGTATTGAAGTTGTTCAATCCAAGGGTTTTTTGGTCATATAATAGAGGAAATATGCTAGGGATATTTTAGAACAACCGGGAGGTTTAAATGCTAAACGAATAGACACACCAATAGATCTAAGTATCAAACTTGTACCTAACTAAGGAGAGTTGTATTTAGACCTTGGGAGATCCAAACGACGGTTAGTTCATAAGTAAGTTATGTCTTTGTAACTCATCCTGACATTGCTTCTAGAGTGAGTATAGTAACTTAACTTTTAAACTCTTCTTGTCAAGTCCGTTGGGATACAAATGTGTGAATCCTAAGATATATTAAGAATGCTCTTGGCAAAATCTTAATTTACAAAGATAAAAGAAATACTCAATAGTCAAATTGCTAGGTACTTGATTGCTGAATGGTATAAAGTTGCTTGTATAGTTGTATTTAAATTTGAACCTTACGCAACTTGAGAAGTACAGCTCAATATTTGACCTTACGATTTTCTCTGGTGTTCGGCTCACGATTTATAATAAGAGAGTTTGCGCTTCTGATAGGGACTAGGGAGATTTACTAGATTATTGCCTTTTGAATTGAGGCTCTTAAGCATCTTGTTGATATTCAGTTTGTATGTTTTAGAGGAAATATAATCCCTGCCAAAAAATCTTTAATGAAAAAAATAAATTAAATTCTAAGACAGAAAAATTAATTTGAAGGCTTGAAAGGAAATCTCACGTAACATGGCGACCATCGCCATAAGCATCCTTCACGGAGACAGATTCTGCATTGAGTTGTTCCTTTATCTGTTGGGGAGAATTGACATTTAAAAGGTATGTGAGAAAATATTGTTGTGAATGGAGTGAAAGGTGGGAAAGAATACCTTGTTGTGCATGGACTGAATGAGAGGCAGGTCGACGGAGCCAGCATCGTTGACATGGGTGGCGCGTGAAGTGAAGTTGCGAAGAGAATTGGTGGTGAATAGGTTAAGCGATGGAAGAAGTGGAGTATTGCGAAGGAGGGTTTGTGAAGCAGATGTGGAGGTGAGAGCAGTTGGAAAGAGAATGGATTTGTAGGGTTTGACGAGAAGAGGAAGAGCTTGTCGCAGAAAGGTATTGTTGGCTGAGAGCGAGAACACCTGAGACCGCATCTTCTCTCTGCTATGCTTCCTTCTTTCTTCTTTCAAATCTTCCTTCCCTTCCTCTCAACCCTCCCTTTTATTTCTTTTTCTTCTTTTTCTTCATTAACTCATTTCTATTTTCAATTCAAAATTACTTAAATTAATAATGATTCCAGTATGTCTAATTTTATATACATATTTATTTCTTTTCAGCATATAAGTCTTTTAAAATTAGAGACTTAAAACTAGGTTGAAATATTTATTATTCCTTAAGGTTTCACTAAGTATTCATTGAGTTAAGGGGTATACAAACTTCCTCTTTATTAATTACTTTGGTTAATCTTACTTTTCCATCTTCATCTTCTTTGTACTTTCAACATAATGTGCAAAAACCAACTTTCAAAAAATGAAAAAAATTACTTTAGCCTTTAAAATATCTTAATAAGTGCAACACGAGAAGAATGAGGGACTATTAAGATGATTTTGTTCACATGAACCACCAATATAAATATATACTAACTTTGCTTGTGCTATAACCTTTAGGATGAAGCTTTAATCACAAATAACATATATTGCAATCTAACCTAATTCCTCTGTCTGATCCAAACCAAACATAGTTTTCTTTTCTCTATTTTTGAAAAGATAATGCAAAATAGCACCTACCACACAACTATTTGGCCCACCACCAAATCCTTACCAACTGAAGCCACCAACCACGGCAGTAAAAGAAAAATAATATGGGAATTAATAATAATTACAAAGTAAATGGTAATTTATAATTTCTGTTTAATGAGTTTCGAAATTTTATAGTTAAAAATCTATAGGTTAAATTAGTATATCAATCCCTATAGTTTTGCCAAGTTTTATTTTCTTATTTCGACCCTTTAGTTTTCAGTAAACACACATCTCTCAATTAATATATATATATATATATATATATATAACATTGTTTTCAGTAAACACACATCTCTCAATTCTTTATAGCTTATGTGAGATGTGTTATATTTTACTCATCTTTTCAATGAATTTTTAAATTTTTTTATCAATTGTAAACTGTGTGTTTGTGAGATAGGAAAGAAATAAATAAGCAATGTAGACCAAATCGACGGAACAAATTGTTTAATCACATTAATTGATTTTTTAAACAAAACAATTTAAAATTACAGTCTCACCTAAAAAGATAATCTATCACTTAAAAGATATTAATACACACAGACAAAAAATATGTTAAAAATCAAAATATAACTTTTTTGTTAAAAAGTAAAATAGAAACTAAACTATAGATTTAAAAATTCTCATTAAGATAGATTCTGTAAACTCTTTCGCTTCTACAATTTGATTATATAGAGTTGATATAGATCTCTAACATTATTTTTTAAAAATAAAACTAGCATGCAAATATTTTAAAATTTATGGAAAACACTTTAATATTTTTAATTTGAACATAATTAACTCTTTTTAGTTGCTGGTGTTATTGAAATGCCACTTCAATTAAAAATGATCGGTTTTGGCTATTTTGTTTTATTATTAAACCATTTATTAAATTAGTTGCAATATTTTTTACATAAGATAAAAAATTAGTATTTTTTCACAAGTTAAAATTTTCTTATATATTTATATATATATATATATATATATCTTTCTATTATATAGAATTTTATTATATAGATTTTTGGATATGGTAGATAACAAGTTTAGATATTAGCCAAGTAGCATAACTTTAGTGGATAGGTAAAAGAGGAGTGAATGTGATTTCTTTAGAGGGTGTGTCACAGTGGAAAGTTGAGAGTGTGAGAGTGAAAGTGTGAAAATTTGAGAAAAATTATAAGTAATTTGAATAATATTTGCAAGAATCCATCCAAAAAAATATTGGAAAGTATTTTTAATTATTTTTATAAACTCTTCAAAACAAGAAAAAGGAATAACTTACCCAGAATATATATATATATATATATATATATATATATATATATATATATATATATATATATATATATATATATAAATATCTCTCTTTAAAATATAATTATAAATTTTGTGAAATAAAAAAATATATTAAAATAAAGACTAATTTTTATATATTTTT
>Ga0123342_1003761_pt1 | contig 23918 bp, 8 predicted proteins | sample Turbeawhitnodule_FD_89960 | JGI IMG/M metagenome (GOLD analysis project Ga0123342, IMG submission 89960) | Root nodule microbial communities of legume samples collected from Mexico - Turtle bean Mexico white nodule | ecosystem: Host-associated > Plants > Roots > Nodule | place: Mexico: Nepantla... | reverse complement strand
CTACCTTCTCTCTCATAAAACCTATACTATAATTTACATTTAAATCATAGTATAAATGACATTCAAAACTAGAATTAAAGATAATAATTATTGGCTATTCAGATGCTAAAATAAAACTGATGACGGCTGAAGGCTTTGAGTTTAATGCTAACACATGCTTTGACGTGTGGATGTGTGAACTGCTTTAGTTCATCAGCGAGAGCATTGATGGAGTGAAGCATGATGTTCAAATTGTCGAGAAGCTTCTCATCAAGTTTTCTTCCACGAAAGAAGTCTAGAAGTTGAGGAGAAGCGAGCCTATCGAATGCAACCTGAAGAAAGGCCGAAAGAAGAGCACCACCAACAAGTTCTGCTGCCATGGTAGGAGTTGGAAATGAAGTGAAATGGATTGAGTGCAGGAATGAATGGTACAGTGATGAATGAAAAGAGTAGTTAGAAAGGAGGACTTGACTTTAAGATCATATTTTTCTTTAATGGCAACTCAACCAATAGAAAATGTGAGCTATTGGATATTCATTCAAGGGTTCTAATGAATGAACGAATGGGAAGAGGGTTGTGGGCCCCAATGAAGCAATAATTGTTGACTGTTTCTGAGAAGAAAAGTGTTGACAAAAGTTCTAAACCAAAACTTTGATTGCTTGGATAATATCTGAGTTCAAATAATATCTTTTATGCAACAATTATTATATTCATGCAAATTTAGTTGATGTACTAATTCGCATTCTTTCCTTATTCACTTAATTTGGTAAGTTTATCGGTCTTTCTTTGGCTCTTTATTTATCACTTGATATAGTTTGAAAATATAAAAGATATATGATAAGGAGGAGTTTGATTTATTTATTCATATACAATATATAAAGTAGAACACTACAAAAACTAATGACATAAAAATCAATTTTTAGATATCAAAATAATTAATTACAATAATAACTAAATTAGATATCATTTTAAAAATTAATTTTTTTTTAATTTCTAAATTTTTCTATTATTATTAAATAATTATTAAATTAGTATCTAATTAGCTATCAATATTTCGAATTTATCTGATGGAGTACACGGAGCTCCGGAATGAAATCTACCCGAAAGATTGCAAGAAAGTTGCATCCAAATTTCAATTCTTTAACTAATTGTTTTGAGTTAATTAAGGTCACAAGACAGAAGTCATCTTTTTCTACTAACCTTCTGCACTCCATCTTGTCACCTTGTTCTGCTTTTTTTTTTCTTTTATAAGGATAGACTATTATCTTATATTATTAATATTATTATAGTTTATTCTTGGGAGTTCTTTCATGTATTATGTTATATGACAATTTTTTTCTTCTTCTAATACAAGAATCAGTATATAGGATTACCTTTTTAACTGGTGTTTCATCTTACTCGTTAGCCAAATTACAGAGCAAACATTTTTTTTATCAGCAAATACTATAAATTATAGAGCAAACATGTTGATATTAACATAGCAGTCATAATTTTCCTTTTATATTTATATATATATATATATATATTTAGGAAACAATGCATTGAGAAGGAAAGGGTCTTATTTCTTTAATATCTATTGTGCTGAATTTCAAACAATCACGTTTGAACTGTTGAATTTCTTTCATTCAAATTTCATATCTGGTTTGAAATCTTTTACCCTTAATTTCATCTAGTTTTTGTTTGTTCTAGAGAGTTAGTGGCATAATGAGTGCTGGGGGAAAAGTTTGATTGTCCTGGTTTATATAATTATAGCATGCAGCATTATCAGTGCCTGGCATAGTATTTGGTACATGGCTTAGTACTTTGCATAATATTTTAGTCTATTTATTTGTCTTGGTTTTATGCTGTCACAGGTTAAATCTATTTTAAAATATCTAAACCTTCTTCCATAAACAAATACATTAGACCCTGTTTTAAAAATATTACTGAAATTTTCTCAGTTTAGTTCATTATGCATAGCAGTTTGGTTGTCACCAAAGAACTTCATGAGGGTTTGGCAGCTTATTCTGAACATTGCTGATAGATAATGTTGTCTTCCCTCAGCCTGTTGCACACCTGCATATGTAGATGTGATTATATGTTTTGACAACCCAAGCATTGACAATATTCAAAGCTATTTCTATTACTAATTTTTCTGTAAAACTCAGTCTGATTGAACACCACCAGACTTCTTTTAATGTTTAAAAATCTTGATGGAATATCACAAGAGCTTTTTAATAAAGAAAAAAGTGGTTTAAAAATACTTTCAAATTCCAATTACAAGTTCCTTAGATACAGCATGTACCTTATGTCCACTGCAGTTTCAATTCATCTTTCCTCATTCAAAACCCATAACTTCATTCTTGGGGTAATTTTTTTTTCCAGTTTCAGTGATCTATTATTAAGTTTAAGTTCATTTTTTCTGTCAAAAACTGTAGTAGCATGAAATAAGAAGATAGAAGGAAAAATGTGGCTATGAAAACAAATATACTTAGATAGCTAGATAAATGAAGTTGATGCCACCATAACTTCCGACTACAGAATACTCTAATAGGAATGGATGCCAAATGCCAAACCACCTTCACGATTTTCGCAGTATTCTAAAATTACGAAACACATTTGGTTGGAATTTAATTTCAACCGAACAATTGAAATAATTTTGCACGAAAATAAGAATAAAATAAAAGTAATTGATTCATGAAAAACGTAGCTGAGCCGTCCTCCTTTAATAAATATCATCAGTTTAAGTATAACATGTGCTGCTTTTGTTTGGAACATGGCAATTATAGAGTTACCGTTTGCAACTAAGAAAATTGTAATTAGGTAGAAAGATATTGAGGAGAATTAGAACCTGTTGAAGTGGCAGACAAATTGAAATGGGTGCATGTCTAGACAAATTTTGAACTTGTGACTCATCTTATGACCAAACATTCAGTTCTTGGATGTGAGCAATCTTTTCCCAGTCTTCTCCATCTGGATTCTGACAACGCTCCTTCAACAATGGACAATTCCATATTAAAAGACAAGAGATGGATTTGAGGAGACCCTCCTCCGGCAAGCATTGAAGGCTGGGACAACCATGAAGTACGAGAGAGGAGAGGTGGAAAAGACCCTTGTAGTGCATCTTTTTCAGATTTGGGCAATATTGGATTTCTAGAGTGGTGAGAGAGCATGGCAGCAAAACTTCATTGGGAAAACACTCCACGTCCAACTTTTGAATAGACAAGCTTTCAAGACACGTGTTGGGATCCAAGTTCTCTTTCAAGGAGGCAATAAGTTTCAAACTCGAAAGAGACATATGTTTTATATTTAATGGCAAACCTCCATCAGGGAACAACTCCACTTGTGGACAATTAGTTATATGCAGTTCGGTAAGGGACGGAAACAGGATTTGCATGGGTTTTGGAAACAGGAATGATTTAAATTGAGGACAATCATAAATATATAGTTTCATGAGATGATTATGAGCGTACTTCTGTGAAATTCTTCTTAGGTTTTGGTAGTTTCTTAGTTGAAGAGAACGGAGCTTTGGAAAGAAATCTAGTCGAAAAATTGTAAGAGAGTCGCAGCCTCCATCAGTATGCAGCGATGTGTCCATACTGTTTCCGCTAATTATGAGCTCATCACTAACAACTACTTTCTTTAAATGAGTACCTTTCAGTTTGGGACATATATCCATATAAAGCTCTTGAAGACATGGAAAAGAAGTAGTGTTACACTCCCATTCTTCCCATTCCTTCATATTGTAGAATGACAGACTCTCCAAGCATGCAAATGAAGAGTTGGTCCCATAAAATTCAGCACCAATGCTCACTATTCCATCAAGCCCGGTAATTCGGAGGGTTTTCAGAGACGACAAAATTCCAAGGGAAGGCAAACATATGCAGTATTTACAGTTCACCAACTCTAATAACACCAGATTTGATAACGAGAATACCCAACTTGGGAATTTTGTACCACTATAGTTCTTGATTGACAAACGCTCCAAGTGTTTGTGAGGTTGTAGATTCTCAAGTACTTTCTTTTCTTTACTTGGATCATCAGGGATGTGGTATGACTTCCATTTTAATTCTAGCTCCACAAGGTGTTTATCTTTCATATTTGCTTCTAATGCATCCAAAGGATTGAGAATATTCTGCACGTCATTGATTGATAGCCTTCCATGAAGATTGAGTCCTCCCAATCCGCCCAGTTGCTTAGTACTTAGCTCACTATTTCTTTGCACGAAAAACGCACTCAGTACTTGAAGATTCTTCAATTCTCCAAAATGCATGGGCATCTTTGACACCCTTGTATCTTTAAACTCCAGGCAACGCAATTTGCTAAGTTTATGCAAATTTAAGGGAAATTCCTCAAATTTTGAGCAATAGTTCAACTTCAGTATTAGTAAGTTATAGAGAAAACACATCGAATCAGGTAAATTTTTTATCGCACTACACCACGAAAGATCTATTGAATGGAGATGTTTAAGATCACCTACAGAATCAGGGACCTCTCTAAGGTCTGAACAATCACGGAAAGATAACATGCGTATAAACTTAATCTTGGAAAATAAATCATGGATGGAAATCTTGAAATGCCATTTAGATTCCGACCCTGTTAAGATAGGAAGAAATGAACGAAGCCTTTTAGCATCAGTTAAACTCCCAAAACCATCAAAACTTTTGACGTCAAGGAATGCAAATGAAAAATGACGGGTTGTTTTCGGTATACATCGACCTTTATCAAATTTTAACCTGAAACATAAATCTGCACAAATATATTTTGCCAGATCATTCAGAAGGTCATGCATGACAAAATGTCTCCCGACACCTGATTGTTGAAAGAAAGACCTTGACATTAGATCATGGAAGTATTGTTCACCAACTTCTTCTGGATGTCTAATTTGTTGTGGGCACTGTAGAAAATTTTGGGCCATCCACATCAAAATTAACTCCTCCTTCACAAATGGATAATCTTTAGGGAATAAGGCACAATAAGCAAAACACCTTTTAAGATGAGAAGGAAGATAGCGATAGCTCAGAAATAGTGCAGGGATAATTTCATTGTCTTCTTTTGGTAACTCCCATATATCACTTTCCAATATGCTTTTCCAATAAGAAATGGATGACTGTGTCTGTAAAAGACATCCAATTGTTTTCAAAGCTAGAGGCAATTTGTTACACTTCACAACTATCCTTCTGGCAATGTCCTTTTTCTCATCAATCAATTCAAGATCACCATCTTTTAATGCGTGATTTTCAAAAACTTTCCAACATTCACCCTCTCCTAATTGCTTTAGGCGATGCACTTTAGATCTCATGTTAGAAGCAACTTTCTCACTACGAGTTGTGACAAGAATTCTACTTCCTGAAGCCCCATAGCTAAGAGGAGTTTGCACAACTTCCCATTCTTCTCTTCTTTCGTTCCAAACATCATCCAAAACAAGAAAAAATTTCCTTCCTGACAATATTTCTTTCAGCTTTTTGTGAATCATTTCTAGGTTCCCACTATCATCTTTTTGATTTGTGATTGCCTCAAGAATTGTTCTTGTCACTGTCAAAACATGAAAATGATCAGAAACACAAACCCATGCTTTGATATCAAATTTTGCATCGTCGATCTTTGAGTGATTGTACACATGCTGGGCGAGTGTGGTCTTACCCAAACCACCCATGCCCACAATGGAAAGTATTGATGGCTGGTTTGGATTATCGGTTTCAGATGTGAGCCAATTAATGATTATATCTTTGTCAGCATCTCTGCCGTAAATAACACTTTCAACTACCAAAGAAGATGATGGCACTTTACTACCTGATCCATCACCTGAATAAGTACCCTCCTTCAAACCAAGAGCACCCTTTTGCTTTGCAAGATATTCTAGTTTCTCTAGGACTTCTTTCATCTCTGATTCAATTTTCTTGTTAAATGAAGTGAAAGTGGAGTTGAAGAAATTTGATACCTTGAAAGTAGGTTCGGATTGAGTTTCGACTTGGCATCTGGTGAGTTCATAGTCTATTTCACTCAAAAGATCCTCTGAATCAAAGACAGCCTCTTTGACAGCAACAAGCCATGCTTTGACATGTGGATCTGTGAACTGCTTGAGTTCAGCATCATCAGCGAGAGCATTGATGGAGTGGAGCATGATGTTCAAATTGGCGAGGAGCTTCTCATCAAGTTTTCTTCCATGAAAGAAGTCTAGAAATTGAGGAGAAGCGAGCCTGTCGAATGCAACCTGAAGAAAGGCGGAAAGAAGAGCACCACCAACAAGTTCTGCTGCCATGGTAGAAGTTGGAAATGAAGTGAATGGATTCAGTGCAGGAATGAATGCTATAGTGATGTTAATGATCAGTTAGAAAGGATGACTTGACTTTAAGAACATCTTTTTTCTTTAATGGCAACTCAACCAATATAAAATGTGAGCAGTTGGATATTCATTCAAGGGTTGTGATGAATGAAAGTACAATGCAATATTTGTTCACAACTGTAATCCATGAATGTATGTCGTCTGATTATTAGGTGAAATAATAAATGATGAGTCAAATCTGACAGTAGTTCGAAACCAAAATTTTAATTGCTTTTGGATAATATCTGACTTCAAATAATATCTTTTATGCAACATTTATATTATACTCATGCAAATTTAGTTGATGTACTAATTCGCATCCTTTCGTTATTCACTTAATTTGGTTTATCGTCTTTCTTTGTCTCTTTATTAATCACTTAATATAGTTTGAAAATATAAAAGATCTATGATATGGAGGAGTTTGATTTATAGTAAAATATAACAAAATATCAAATATTAATCTCAATCTTCTGAATTTCCTAAATCTAAATAATAAATGAATATATTTTTATCTTTATGTAAGAGATATTTTTAAAAAACTTAAAGATTTCCTAAAAAAATATTAAGCAAATATTTTCATTGTTGTTTTTCTGAAATGGTGCCTGATGTAAAGACATTATAGAATTTGGAGATTTGAAGTCACAATCTTACAGAAACATTTCCTAAGAATGAATCTACTTCAGTAGATCAAGATTAAGCTGGCTAATTGAATTTCTTGTTACTTCCTGAGATTGTTAAGCAATCCACTTAAGTAAGTGGTATTGATGATTTTCATGATATTTTGATTTATCTATGACAAGTTATAGAATTTTATAGCCTCATGCCCTGTAGTTATATTACAGTGAAGACAGAAAACAATTATCTCTTTAAGCATCATCAACTTTAAGTCTTTTTGAATAACATGTTGCAACAATGTCCTTTCTTTGTAGAAATTCTTATTCTGTTTTTGAGGAGTGTCAGTTATCTACTTAGTTCAATCTTTGCAGATGGCCAAAGTGGAGAAAATTAGTAACTGGATTCAATTTGGATTAATGCATGTTTATGTACCTTAGCCTTTTGCTTATGTCACTCTTATTTAAGTGTTCATTATATTGTTGAGTTTTTTTTTTATATGGTTGGGACACCCCTGTCCTCCTTTGATGATAAAGAAAATAAAAAAGTGTTCATTATATTGTTGAGTTTTTTATTCATACTTCTTAGATTTCCTTTCATCTTAAAGTCAACACAAGCATGCTCCTATCTCATCTATCCAAAATACTAAACTTTCTTTCTTCCAATATGTATTTACTATACACCAGTTTGAAAATCAAACCCTCTTAATCTTAGAACATGTAAAATATCTATTGTAAAGTATATTGTAAAATATCTATTGCTTCTTCCCTTAACAAATACAAGGACCATTTTAGGTACACCAAATACTCAAGCTTTACACAGCTAATCTACATCAGGTGACTGCTACAAAAATTCTCCTCTCCTAATTTTCAAAACAAATGGAAATCCAAGGAGGAAAAGAAATAAAAAACTAAAAGCTATTTGCAATGCTCACTACTTCAATGCCACTTCCCAACTCAGCAAGAAATCAAATACAATTCCAAGGTCTAAGAATGTATGTTTAGAAGCATTTACATTTCACAACTCCCTTTTGCTTCAATCTTTCTCTGAGGTGTATTGGTTTTCCCTGGACCTGTTTCGGTAACTCATCATCTGATAACCCAATTTAAATCCCTTCTACTTGTTCTCTCTGTATAATATCATGGTACATTGGTAGAAACCGACTTTGGAAAGACCTATAGGAGAAATAGGGTAACAGCACACACACAACAACCAAAAGGGTTACTAGCCAATATAGAGCACTAGGAGCACATGCTTCCACAAAAACCCTGTAAGCTGTTGTGGATATTGGTGGAGAGAGGTAACCATAACACATACCAGAAGGCAATACTGCCCCATATAAAAAAATGTTGTATCCAAGTAAAGTAATTGATGGATAGTGCCATCTGGCAATTCACAGTCCACACCACACATGTATACATTGTGACCCCAAGTATTTCAAAATCAACCACCTTACCATCTCTTCAGAAGGCTTGATTCAACACAGAATTAGTGGTTAAGAAGAAGATCACTAAAGAACAGGACTCCATTCAACATCTACCCAAGAATCCTGAGCCAGCTGAAGAGGGTGTCTTCTACTCCCTCTAGATATAGAACAGGATACTGTAGAACAGACAATATGGTTATTGATTAGCACAGAATCTTGGCTCTTAACAAATCATTATCTAAAATCAAGAGCCACAGACGAAATCAGTAGACATGTCTAAATAATTTGGATTTTGCTATCAAATTTAGCTAATTAGATACCAATCTATAAACTATTTATCAATAATAAAAACTAATTTAAAAATCAATAACTTTTTTAATCTCTAAACTAGTCAATATATCAACTAATTATTTTTAGTATTTAAAATTAGTTTTTATTTAATTATTTTTTTTAGTAGGAATCTCAGCAAGAAAAGGTAATGCTTGAAAAATAGCCAACTTACAGAGATGGTATATAGGCTCTAATGGCATGTTAGATTTCATCTTAAAACCAATTGGCATTGAGTGTAAATAGTTTTCTTCCACAAAATAGAAAAACTATTTGTAACGAGAGGGAGGTGGAAAAGGTACAAGCTAGTTTTGTTAAATAGTTGAAAAAGTGTAGTAGTTAAAACACCTGGATAAGAGAAAAAACAAGGCCTTCAGAGTGTTTAGGTGAATTTTACATCAAAGTTGATAATGCTTTGTGAAGAACTCTACATTCAAAGCAGATGTATTTAGGCACAAAGAAACTAGAGAAACAGATCTTTAAAAATATCAAATAAGTAATAGTATATTTTGAGTGAATGTAGGAACCTCACTGCTAGCAAAATCATTTTTCCATTGCCTTAAGGCAGAACCAAGACTTTTACAAAAGGAAATAATAAATATAAACTTTGGTGTTGATCATATAGCAATTATAAAAAATGTGTAGTAATCAAAAACACCTAGAGCAATTACTGGAAGTGAAGTGAAGAAGACATTGTAAAATGACATATACCAATCATTGTAAGGGAAGTTGTATGGGTGAACACTAAAATGGATGGATGCATGGCCTTACACATTAGACCCTCTTTTCAAAATATTACTGAAATTTTCTCAGTTTAGGTTCATTATGCATAGCAGTTTGGTTGTCAGCAAAGAACTTCATGAGGGTTTGGCAGCTTAACACTCATATTCTGAACAATATTCAAGCTATTTCTATTACTATTTTTTCTGTAAAACTCAGTCTTCATTAAACACCACAAGACTTCTTTTAATGTTTAAATATCTTGATGGAATGTCACAAGAGCTTTTTAATAAAGTAAAAAGTGGTATAAAAATACTTTTAAATTCCAATTACAAGTTCCTTAGATACATAAGGTCCCTTATGTCCACAGCAGTTTCCATTCATCTTTCCTCCATTCAAAACCCATAACTTCTATTTTTGGATCATTTAGCTTCAGTGATCTATTATTAAGTTTAAGTTCATCTTTTTTGTCAGAAGAAAAAATGTGGCTATGAAAACAAATATACTTAGACAGCTAGATAAATGAAGATGATGCCACCATAAATGAAGATATTGTGCAGAATTAGAACCTGTTGAAGTGGCAGAGAAATTGAAATAGGTGCACGTCTAATTTTGAACTTGTGACTCATCTTATGACCAAACATTCAGTTCTCGGATGTGAGCAATCTTTGGCCAGTCTTCGCCATTTGGATTCTGACAACGCTCTTTCAGCAATGGACAACGCCCGATTGAGAGAGAAGAGATGGATTTGGGGAGACCCTCCGCTGGTAAGCATTGAAGGCTGGGACAATCAAGAAGTGTGAGAGAGGAGAGGTGGCAGAGACCCTTGTAGTGCATCTTTTTAAGATTTAGGCAAGAATTGATTAGTATAGAGGTGAGAGACCGTGGCAGCAAAACATCATTGGGAAAACACTCCATGTCCGAATTTTGAATAAGCAAGGTTTCAAGACATGTGTTGGGATCCAAGGTCTCTCTCAAGGAGGCAATAAGTTTTAAACATGAAAGAGACATATATTTTACATTTAATGGCAAACCATGAAACTCCACTTGTGGACTAACAGTTATCTCCAGACTCATAAGGAACGGAAACAGGATTTGCATGGGTTTGGGAAACAGGAATGATTTAAATTGAGGGCAATCAAAAATATTTAGGTGCTGGAGATGATTATGAGCGTAGTCCTGTGAAATTCTTCTTATGTTGTGGCATCTTTTCAGTTCAAGAGAACGAAGCTTTGGAAAGAAATCTAGCCGAAACATTGTAAGAGAGTCGCAACCTCCATCAATATGCAGGGTTTCAAGCAGCCATGTGTCGATACTCTTTCCGCTAATTGTGAGCTCATCACTAACAACTACTTGAGTACCTTTCAGTTTGGGACATTCATTCATATAAAGCTCATGAAGACGTGGAAAAGAAGTAGTTTTACACTCCCATTCTTCCCATTCCTTCATATTGTGGAATTCCAACCTCTCCAAGGATGCAAATGAAGAGTTGGTCCCATAAAATTCAACACCAATGCTCACTATTCCATCAAGCCCCATAATCTCAAGGTCCTTCAGACTTGACAAAATTCCAAGGGGAGGCAAACATAGGCAGTGTTTACAGTCCTGCAACTGTAAGAACACCAGATTTGATAACGAATTATCGAATACCCAACTTGGGAATTCTGTACCATTGTAGTTCGAGATTTTTAAATCCTCCAAGTGTTTGGAGGGTTGTAGATTCTGAAGTACCTCCTTTTCTTTCCTTGGATCATCAGGGATGTGGTCCGACTTCCATTTTAATTCTAGCTCCACAAGGTGTTTATCTTTCAGATTTGCTTCTAATGCATCCAAAGGATTCAAAATATTCTGCACGTCATTGATTGATAGCTTTCCATGAAGATTGAGTCCTCCCAATCCTCCCAGTTGCTTAGTACTTAGCTCACTATTTCTATCCACGAAAAATGTACTCAGTACTTGAAGATTCTCCAATTCTCCAAAATGCATTGGCATCTTTGACACTTCTGTACCTTCAAATTCTAGGCAACGCAATTTGGTAAGTTTATGCAAATTTAAGGGCAATTCCTCCAACTTTGAACAATAGTTCAACTCCAGGCAACGCAATTTGGTAAGTTTGTGCAAATTTAAGGGCAATTCTTGCAACTCTGAACAATAGTTCAACTTCAGTATTAGTAAGTTATAGAGCAAACACATCGAGTCAGGTAGCTTTTGTATCGCATCACACCACGAAAGATCTAACGAATGGAGATGTTTAAGATCACCTACACAATCTGGGACCTCTCTAAGACATGAACAATCACGGAAGGATAACATGCGTATAAACTTAATCTTGGAAAACAAATCATGTATGGAAATCTTGAAATTCCATTGAGAACCCCAATATTGCGAGATAGGAAGGAATGAACGAAGTCTTTTAGCATTAGTTAAACTCCCAAAACCATCAAAACTTTTGACATCACGGAATTCAAATGAAAAATGACGGGTTGTTTTCGGTATACATTCGCCTTTATCAAATTTCAACTTGAAACAAAAATCCACACAAACATATTTTGCTAAATCATTCAGAAGGTCATGCATGACGAAACGTCCTACGACGCTTGATTGATGAAAAAAAGACCTTGACACTAGATCATTGAAGTATTGTTCACCAACTTCTTCTAGATGTCTAATATGTTGTGGATGTCTAATCTGTTGGGGACACTGCAGAAAATTTTGGGCCATCCACAACAAAACTAACTCCTCTTTCACAAACCCATAATCTTTGGGGAATAAGGCACAATAAGCAAAGCACTTTTTAAGATGAGAAGGAAGATAACAATAGCTCATAAATAGCGCTGGAATAATTTCATTGTTTTCTTTTGGTAACTCCCATATCTCACTTTCCAATATGTTTTTCCAATCTGAAATGGATGACTTTGTGCGTAAAAGACATCCAATTGTTTTCAAAGCTAAAGGTAATCCCTTGCACCTCTTAACTATCCTTCTACCAATCTCCTTTAGCTCATCATTCAATTCAAGATCACCATCTTTTAATGCGTGATTTTCAAAAACATTCCAGCATTCATCCTCTCCTAATTGCATTAGGCGATGCACTTTAGACTTCATGTTAGAAGCAACATTCTCGCCACGAGTTGTGACAAGAATTCTACTTCCTGGAGCCCCATAACTAAGAGGAGTTTGCACAGCTTCCCATTCTTCCCGTCTTTCGTTCCAAACATCATCCAAAACAAGCAGAAATTTCTTCCCAGACAATTTTTCTTTCAGTTTTTTGTGAACCATTTCCAGGTTCCTACTATCATCTGTTTTACCAGTCACTGCCTCAAGAATTGTTCTTGTCACGGTCAAAACATGAAAATGATCAGAAACATAAACCCAAGCTTTCATATCAAATTTTACATCGTCGATCTTTGGGTCATTGTATACATGCTGGGCAAGTGTGGTCTTACCCAACCCACCCATGCCCACAATGGAAAGTATTGATGGCTGGTTAGAATTATCAATTTCAGATGTGAGCCAATTAATGATTATATCTTTATCAGCATCTCTGCCATAAATAACACTTTCAACCACCAAAGAAGATGATGGCAATTTCTGTAGCACTTTACTACCTAATCTATTATCAGAATAAGTACACTCTTTCAAACCAAGAGCACCCTTCTGCTTTGCAAGATATTCTAGTTTCTCCAAGACTTCTTTCATCCTTGATTCAATTTTCTTGTTAAATGAAGTGAAAGTAGAGTTGAAGAAATTCGATACCTTATAAGTAAAGGTTTGAGGTTGGGATTGAGCTTCAACTTGGGATCTGGTGAGTTCATAGTCTATTTCACCCAACAGATCCTCTGCATCAAAGACAGCCTCTTTGGCAGCGAAAAGCCATGCTTTGACGTGTGGATCTGTGAACTGCTTTAGTTCAGCATCATCAGCGAGAGAATTGATGGAGTGCAGCATGATGTTCAAATTGGTGAGCAGTTTCTCATCAAGTTTTCTTTGACGAAAGAAGTCTAGAAATTGAGGAGAAGCGAGCTTGTCGAATGCAACCTGAAGAAAGGCCGAAAGAAGAGCACCACCAACAACTTCTGCTGCCATGGTAGGAGTTGGAAATGAAGTGAAATGGATTCAGTGCAGTAATGAATGGTAGAGTGATGGAAAGAGTAGTTAGAAAGGATGATTTGACTTTAAGAACATATTTTTCTTTTTCTTTAATGGCAACTCAACCAATGAAAGTATGAAATGCTGAAATGGGAAGAGGGTTGTGGGTCCCAGTGCAACAAATATATTATATTCATGCAAGAAAAGGCAATGCTTAACAAAATATTCAACTCTCAAAGATGGTATATAGGCTCTAATGGCATGTTAGATTTCATCTTAAAACCAATTGAAATTGAGTGTAAATAGTTTTGCAGAAAAAATATGAAACATAGTACCTTTAAATCATGATCTTTTTCATCTAGACTAAACCAATCAAATCATGGAGAGGGTAAAAAAATTGAGAAAAAATGGAAAAAAAATAATAATAATAAAGGATTCTATGTAAGAAGCAACTAAAACTTCTTGTTTTAAATCTTATAGACCGAGAGAAATAGATGAATGCATGGTTTTACCATCATTGATAAGGCAATACAGATACTTTTATATAAAGCTTAGAAGTGAAGTTTTTTGCCTCTGCAGAAATTAAAGGATTACTTGACTTTAAGGTTTTCTTTGAGTCTTTGTTAAAAGCTTAATTCCACAATTATTCGTCCCATTCACAGATTCAGCCAATCATAAAGAGTAATTGATGGTTGGGTTTTCAACATTGGATACATATTTTATGTTTGATTAGTTTTATATTCAATGGTTTTGGTGAGTTGAATATGGTCGATAGACCCAAAGTGAAGCAATAATTGTTTATTTTCTGATATGAGATCACAAACGTATTTAATGCATAAAAGTCTGACAGCAATGGTGTGTTATACGTCGTTATTTTATTACCTTCAATTAGTGGAAAGAAGATATCCTTAAATATCGATCACTTAAATATTTTTTTAATAATTCTTTTTTTATGTATTTGAATTTAAAAGAAAAAAAATCTTATCATTTAGATATAAAATCTTCATTTTAAACTTAAAAATAATGCTTATGTATGACTTTATTTTATATTATTAATATTAATATAGTTTACATCATACACATTGTTATTTTTTTCATTATCGTTGTTTATTCTTGGGTGTTCTTTCATGTATTATGTCATATGACAATTTTTACCTTCTTCTAATACATGAATTAGTACATAGGATACTTTTTAGTGCTGATCAATTTGAAACAATCACGTCTGAACTGATGCTCTCTGTTTTCTTAATTGCTAGATATTTTAAACATTTATAATTTCACTTATATATTATTTTCAAAATTAAAAAAAAAAATTACTTTTTATAGCTTGTATCTTTACTTTTCATCTATTATTTAATTAATTTATATAAATTTATTTATAATATTGACTTCAATTTTGTAGTTCGAGTAGCAATACAATTATTTTAATAATTTTGTTTTTTAAAAAAAAAAAAAATTAAAAAAGCCATTTCAGAAATGCTGCTTATATGCACACACATCCTCCATCATTCATTTATACAAATTTTGCATAATATATATATATATATATATATATATATATTTATAGAGAGAGATTATGAGTTTTTTTGCAAGAGATACCAATTCAGAATTCTGATTTTTTGCAATAAATTTCTTTACATTTTCCTTTCATACTGTTCAAGAATGAAAAGTACAAAAAACTATAAAAGTAAACCATATATGTACGTGTGTATATATAATATATGTCAAACAAAGATAATTGCAAATTAGATATGAGAAAATTCCTAAAGCAAGAAGAAAATTTTGAAACTTAAAAAAACTTTCATAAGATTTCTGGACAAAAAAGATAATTGTGCGGTAAACTTCCAATAGATGAAGAAAAATAGATTAATATATTAAACATCCACATTCTTGAAGTTAATACTGGAAATACAAAAAAAAAAAAAAACATCACAGTTACCGCTCAGAACTTAACTACACAAATTCAAGTTTACAAGTATCTGAAATCTTCATACATGAAGATAAATCTCTTATCATATAATCTCTTCTCGAAGGATTGTTCCTGTAAATGCCGAATGCAAAGAACTGTAGATAATTTGCATTCTGCAAAATATATTCCGCAAATTTAAACTCAAATGCAGAACCGCTGTAATTCTTAAGACAACAGCATGTTAAGTGCAATAAAATGCATGCAGGAACAGGATCTGGGCATGGCAAAATTGCTTCTTCATCGTCTTCAGCAACTAAATTTTGTTTCTGTTAATAACAATTATAAAACTATATTAAACCTAATGTTTGATGCGAAGATAACAAGAAGATACAAACTTTAAAAGCTTAAATCATTAAACCTGACAAATGTTAATGAAAAGAGTTTGAAGCTTTGGACAATGCTTGAGCACTTCCAAAACCAGAAAACATTGCTTACTAGACTTCAAACGGTTCAACTCAAGTCTAACTAAATTCCAAAAATAAAAAACCAGGTCTGGTGGATGTATCTGCAAAAGATACAAAATATATCAAAACATCAGAAATCTCATTTTTTCCCTTAAAAATGAAAAGAAATGAGAAACAAATTTACACACATTACCCCATTTGTGACCAAAACTTGAACGTTCTTAACATTTTCCAATGGAACTATATGTGCATCGATGTTAGCTCTGACCAACTTGGGCAATCTGTTGACCTTTTCTGCATGATTAGCATCCAAATTCTTGGCTTCCAAGTCCTCAAGATTAGGACTCCCAGAAAGAAACTGTTTAAAAAGATCTTGACATCCTGAGAAACAAATAGAATTCAAATGCAAGATTTTAAGAAAGGGAAAATCAGCAAAGGAAACATCTTTCAGCACTAAGTTCGCCAGCTTGAGAACTACAAGAGTTTTGCAGCTAAACACAACAGAGGGCACCACAAAATCCTTATACACATTGAGGTCAAGGTGTTCAAGTCTACTACTTCTTCTCAGTGCAGCCTCAATCCATATTTCAATGCTATAATGGTTATACCCAGAACAGCATGTAAGGCGTAATCTATGGAGAGGTTTGTCCATATCACGCAAAAGCAGATGGGAGAACATTGAGTAAAGAAAGTCAGAGCAGGCATCTAGGTCATCCTCATAATCACCAGTTGGGTCATGATGTTCATAATCAAAAGAGGGAACGGAACGCCACAGAAGGTTCCAGCGTTTGGAGAGAACACTGGTTGCAACAACTTGTTTGGTTGGGAGAAATGAGAGAATGTAGCAAAGGATTGAGTCTGGAAAACCACTTATGATATCAGCCATGGTTGAGAATGCAAAGTGTGCATGGATGCTTCAGTTTCTTATAGGAATAACTCATCTCTCTCAATGTATCAAATCGCTTAAAGAGACTTTATGTTTGCATTGGAATTGATGTGCATGCCATGGCAAATCTAAACCTTGGGAAGTGAAAGGACAAGCTTTGAGAATATCAATAGGAGTCATACTACAGTGTATTAATTAGTATACATTTTCTTCAGTATTATTATGCTCGGTTAGATTTCTTTTAATAATATCTTTATAATGTAATGATTTTTTATAATTCAAGATTTTTTTGTCTTATTTTTTATATTGGGTTATATTTCTTTTAATATATTTTTTCACAACTTTTACTCAAACAGGTAAATTCAAATTTTTATTATAATGTTTTGTTTGGTAACTAACAAAAATATATATTTTCAATATAATGATTTTTATAATTTTACCATTCAAGATTTTTTTTCGTTTCTTTTATATTATGTGAAGATATCTTATAATCGAAAGTTTTATTTATTTATTTATTTATAAAATTCAGAGGTTAATATTATTATTTTTGGAATAAAATTATTTTTAAAGTTTATTTATTATTTGTTACTAATGTCTGGTAAATATTTTTTAATAGTTTGTAATGTTTTTAAATTTTTCATTTGTAGTTTTTTTTTAAAAAAAAATATTTATCAGGTTTTTTTTATATAAAATACAATTTTATTATTTTATCTTTTTATTCATTTATAATATGATTTTAGAATTTTAATTTTTTTACCGAAAGTGATATTTTGTATCTTTTAATAGATAAGAGATTTGAGAATAAGTTTACTATTATTTTTCTTTATACTTTCGTACTTTTATATTATATAATTTATTTAACTATTATATTATTCACAGTAATTATTAATTTTACTATTTTTGAACTATACTTTAATTAAGATAGATCGTAAATTTGTTTCATTTAATTATTTTAAAAAAAATTGTATTACATAATATATTTTAACTCTATTTTTATTTTTTAATATCAATTATATATATATATATATTAGAAATGTGTTATTTTATTTTATTTAAAGCTTGAACAGAAATATTGTAAGATATAACATAAGATTAATAACAAATATACAGTATAAAAATATATAACAATTGAAAATAAAATAAATATAATTGAAACCACTCATCCAAAAATAATAGATTAATTAAATAATATTTTAATGTTGAGAAAAAAATATTTTAAATTTTTGGTTCTTTATGTTGCTTAATAATTTTTTCTTAATAAAAAAAATATATTCTTAATATTCTTTAAGTGTAGCTTATCTATATAGTAATAGTGATTTTACAATGTATTATTTATTTTTATAATATTCATATACTATAATTAGTTTCTTATTTGGTGATTGGTATTGCTAAATTTAAAATAGAAAAATATTTTTTTATTATGAATCAGTGTCCTATTATCGAGAGTCTTAAATTTTATATTATGTTGATATATTTCAAGTTTTTTAAGATATAGATTTTAAACTTTATGACTTTTACAATGAAATTAAGTGATAAAATTTATTTCACTTTGCATATGAAATTAAAACATATATTTTCTTTTAATAAATTTGCATGTGTTTTTTTTGGTCCTAAATAAAATTTTCAAGTTTCCTTATAATTTGTTTTATTTCCAGTGTTGGCATATTTTAAGTTATAAACTATTCATATGTTAAGAATAAATAGGATTAAGATGTTTTTTTAAAAATTAATCAATATGATCCAACCTAACATAATTTTCCTTCAGTTACATTTTGCATCCCTATTTACCTTTCAATATTCTTTATTTAAATGATAAATAAAAATCAAATTGATTTTGTATATTTTTAATGTTGACTTGCGTGAAAAACTGGTTAAGTATTAAACTTCAATCATGAAAAAACATTATAAATGGTATTTCTTTTTATTTTTAGTTTTGCATTGGAAATTAAATTGATGTGCATGCCATGAGAAACCTACACCTTGGGAACTGAAAGGAAAAGTGTAGGGCTATATTCCCCATATTCTACATTGAAAAACTTATGATATGATTATATTATTTATTATTATTAATGTAAATGTTCGCTGAATAGGTTCTTTCTAGTAGTTTATTATGTTTTTTAAGTTTCTATTTTCATTTGTTATAAAATATTTTTAAATTTTTTATATAAGATATAATTTTATTATTTTCTTTTTTATTCATATATTTATATACACTAAAAAAGATTATTAAATAAAAATTAAGTTTAAAGAAAAAAAAAATTGTCACTAAATTAGATACTAATTTCTACGTGGTTTTTCATGTGGGGTTTTCTATGTTGAACAGATCTGGATGGTCTTGGTTGGCTCATATGAGATAGGTGTAGACATAGTTGTATCAGCAAGTTGGTTTGGAGTTGTGTTCGTGGGACTGATTTTCACGATTGGAGGAAATGGACGTAGGTCTCAGTTCCCTATGTCAGTTTTGCGCTTAAATATGGGTTAAAAGCATAGGATTTGTTTGTAGTCTTTTTAACCTTTAGATTAAACGTGGGTGTCTGTATAAGGGGTTGAAATGCCCCTAAAGCATTCTATTTAATTTATTTAATTCTTTGCTAATAAAAAAAAATACTAATTTCTAAATAATTATTTTCATCTAAAGTAGTTTTTTTATTAATAAAATAGTTTATAAATTGTTATCTAAATTAGTTACTCAGGTTTTAGTTATTAATTAATAGACATTAATTTAGAATATAAAGTAGTAAATAGTTAAAATCTTGGTAAAAAATGGTTAGATATCAATTTAAAACTATTTTATTAACTTTTATTAATAGTATAAACTAGTTTAGATAAATATATTTTAGTTTATAAAATAATCTCTAATTTAAGCGAGATGTTAGGAGAGGAAATAGAGCTTAAGATGCATAACTTGACAGCATGCTTGGTGGTTGTCTATAAAGTTGTTTTGTAGGTTTGATTTCATTTTTGTTTTGTCCATGAGTGTTATTTTGTAGGTTTTTTTTGTCTAGAGTTCTGGTTTAAGTTGGGTTTTAAGAACTTCTTATCAAGTTCCATTGGGTGTCTATTGTTGTAAAAGTTTAGCTAAAAAGCTTAAGCTTTAGCACGAGATATATGTATCTAGTAAAGTAGGGACACTGTCTAGGTTTTATATAAAGGTTGGAATATTCCTTAAATATTCCTTAAATGCTCCATTTTATTTATTCAGTTCTTTACTGATAAAAACAATTGAAATATAGACAAACAACTTATTTATTTACTACAAAACATGTCCATAATAAAAAAAAAACTCAAAAAACGAACAAAAAGGTCTTATCACGAAGAAAAACCTAGAGAGATGTAACACGATTTGGGGTTAAGACTCAACAAACTATGCAATTTTGCTTTCCTAGTCGTAAAAAAAAGGCAAAAATCTTTCCTCAGCGTGTTGAGGATACGGTGATTGGAGATACAATGGTTGAAGATACCTACATTCATTTCCAAAAAAAAGAAAATGCACAGAGCAAGATTATATTAGAGAGGAAACAGGTGGTTGTGACAGAAGAAACCACAAAGAAGGAAATGCACAAAAATAAAACTATGAGAGACAAAACGAGAGAAGGAATAGAGGTGGTTATGACAAAAAAATACGAAACTAAAGAAAATGAAAAGAACAAGACAATGAGAGAGGGCAAGTGAGAGAATATGAAAAACCAGTGACACAATATGAAAAAAAAGACACGTATTCTCCTCACAATGAATCACGTAAAGTTTCCATTTTTTGTTAATTTATTTTTTATGAATTTATCATGTGTTAACACGTGCGAAATATTAATATCGCCACTTCTGGAAGCCACCACTGCATCTTCTTTTTAGTGGACTTGGATATTGATTCAGTTAGACAAGTAGTTCATAATTATACTTTTTATTATGTCTTCCTCTAATTTTAGTACCATCTAATTTTTTATAATTTACTTACTTAGGAACATATCTTAAACAAATTATACTAAAACAACACAAAACCGGTAACGTGCAGCAAACTTTGATTAAATGAAAAAAAAGTAGATTCATTTGATAAAGAAAACTACATTCTTGCAGTTACTACATGAAATACAAACAAAAATAAACCATCACTATTACAGACCTTAAATACTCAAAAGAAAGAGAGGTCAGGCTCAGGCATTAAATACTCAAATGAAAGCGTACAAGTATCAGAACTCTTCTTCATGCATGAGGATATATATGTCGTCAATTCTTGTCTTCTCAAAGAAGAATTACAATCATAAAGGTGAAAGCTGAATTTCATGGTCTGTAAATAATTTGCATTCTTCATAATATATTCTGCAAACTGAAGATCAACTACGGAACCCCTGAAATTGTTAAGACGACAGGTTTTAAGGTGTAATGAAATGCATGTGGGAACAGTATCGGGGCATGGAAAAAGTGCTTCTTCATCGCCTTCAGCAACTACATTCTTCTCCTGTTAAAAACAATTATAAAACTACATTAATCCTAATGTTTTAAGAAAAGATAACAAGAAGAATCATACTCGAAAAACTTAAATTATTAAACCTCATCAAAGTCAATGAAAAGAGCTTTGAGTTTTGGACAATGCTTGAGCAATTCAAAGAACTCAAACCATTTCATGCTATGCATGAAACTGGTCAACTCAAGTTGAAGTAAATTCTGAAAATCAAATACAAGGTCTTCTTTATATATCTGCAAGAAATACAAAATAATATCAAAACATTAGAATTTCCATTTTTTTTTCATAGAAATGAAAAGTAAGTAAGAAAGAAAGTTTACACGCATTACCCTATCTGTGACCAAAACTTCAACATTCTTAACAAATTCCAATGAAACTAAATGTGTATGGAGGTTAGCCCTTATCAATTTAGGAAGTTTCTTGAACTTTTCTGCAGTATTAGCAGCCGATCTCTGGGTTAAACCAGACCCGACTTCCAAGTCCTCTACATTTGGACACCCAGAAAGAAAACGTTGAAGATCTTCACATTTAAATGTAGATTTCAAATGCAAGATTTTAAGCAAGGGCAAATCAACTAAAGATATATTTTTCAGTGATATGGTGGACAACTTGAGAACTACAAGAGTTTTGCAGCTAAACACCGCAGAGGGCAGCTCAACAAACCATTCCAGATTGATATCAAGGTGTTCAAGTCTACCACTTCTTCTCAATGCAGTCTTAATGCTTGTATTAATGCATGTTTCGATACTGTTAAAACTATAGAAACCGGAACATGAAAAGCGTAATCTATGGAGGGGTTGGTCCATTTCACGGAAAAGCAAAAAACAGTACACTGAGAAAAGAGGTGAATTGTAGAACGATTTTTGAAAGTTATAATCCAAAGAGGGAACTGAACGCCATAGATGTTTCCAGCGCTTGGAGAGAGAACTGGTTGCAACAGCATAGTTGGTTGGGAGAAAAGAGAGAATGTAGCAAAGGATTGAGTCTGGACAACTACTGATCCTATCAGCCATGGTTGAGAATGCAAAGTTTGCATGGATGCTTCATTTTCTTATAGGAATAACTCATCGCTCAACGTGTCAAATGACTTAAAAGACACTTTTATGTTTGCATTGGAATTGATGTGCATGCCATGGGAAATCTAATCCTTGGGGAGTGAAAGGAAAAGCTTTGAGAATTTCAATAGGTTTAATTCTAGAGTGTATTAAGTGATTGATGAGGACTAATACGAATATTTTCTTTTAATAAATTTGTATGTGGTGTTTTTGGTCCTAAATAATTTTTTCAAATTTCCTTATAATTTTTATTTATTTCAGTGTTGACATATTTTTAAGTGATAAACTAATCATATGACAAGAGTAGATAGGATTAACATGTTTGTAAAAATTAATCAATATGATTCAATCTAACATAATTTTCCTTCAGTTACATTTTGCATCCATTTTTACCTTTTAATATTCCTTATTTAAGTGGTAAATAAAAGAAAATGTATTGTGTATCTTTTTAATGGTTAAGTAAATTTCAATTACGAACTATGTAATATAAATTCAGAATATAAAGAGTGGCTAGCTACTTCAATTGTAGGAGGAATAACCCATGATTTGATAATGCATTGGAATTGATGTGCATGCCAAAGAAACCTAAACTTGGGGAAGTGAAAGGAAAAGCTTAGAGGAGTAGCTTTCCTTATTTGAAGCTCTTTTTTGAAAAATAAAAGGTCCTTGCTATTTATTCTCCAACTACTAATGAACGAGCTAATTTTGAAAAAGGTGAAAATGAACGAATGAGGTAAAGGGAAAGAAAAGAAAAGAATTTGCATGCCAGTGAGAAGATGAATAAAATGAGGGGAAAAAAGTTCTTTGTTAGATATAATTATAAGATTAACGTTAAATATATACAATATAAAAATATATAACAATTGAAAAATAAAATAAATATAATTAAAATAATATATCCAAAAATAAAAGATGGATTAAATATGATTTCTATTATATTGAAGTTGAGTTGTTTATGTTCCTTAATAGATTTTTTCTGTTTTGGTCCGTATTAAGATATTTTTGTTTTGGTTTCATTTACATTACTTTTTGGTCTTATTAATTATACTACATTACTTTTAAAGCATCTTTGTCATTTTTCTTCAATTGGAAAAAAATTAATAAGACTTAAACTCTAATTATTTGGTTGTTGAAGTTTTTAAAATTGAAAAAAGATTTTTTTTTTAAGATTCATGATCTTAAACTTTATGTTCTATTAGCATATTCCAAAGACTTGTAAGATTTAGGTTTTAATTATATGATATTAGTTACAGCTCATGCAATTTTAAATGGCTAATTAACTTGTGAACAGATTTTCAATTGTTATACAAAAGAATCCAGATTCTGATTGTTTCTGGTCAAGAATTAAGTTAGATTAATATCTTTTATTTAGGTGTAAAATTTGTTATTGCTCATTACCTATTGTGTATACTAATTGTTTATCTGTTAGTATTATTCTAATTGTTATCCATCTAAGAGGTTTTTAGAACTGATTCATAAGCAAGTTTTTTTTTTTTGTTAAGAATACCTCATAACAGCATGTTAAGAAGTGAGTTTTAAGCCTAACTCAACTCCATAAAACCGGTTCATGGGGTGAGGTTTGCACCCATTTATATATTATGAAATGTCCTTATCTCTAGTCGATGTGGGATTTCCAACACACCCCCTCACGCCGAGGCTACCAACTCGTGCGTGGAGATATATGTTAT
>Ga0123342_1003760_pt1 | contig 23918 bp, 7 predicted proteins | sample Turbeawhitnodule_FD_89960 | JGI IMG/M metagenome (GOLD analysis project Ga0123342, IMG submission 89960) | Root nodule microbial communities of legume samples collected from Mexico - Turtle bean Mexico white nodule | ecosystem: Host-associated > Plants > Roots > Nodule | place: Mexico: Nepantla... | reverse complement strand
TCCCCTCCTCTAACCCGCCTTACCTGAACATAGGCAGAGTTGACTGAGAAAGTTTGACTCTCCCCAATCTTCCAGACCCAACTGTCCGCCTCCCCAAAAACCAACTTCACCTCTTGCAGACTCAACATATTCATTATAGGTTTTTTAACAATGATCTTAAAAATGTTGAAGAAGAGAAAAATAGACACTCTTACACTTAAAAGATAGCACATACAAATTTTCTTTTTTGTCATTAAAGTAATATTCAGAATTTTGAAATAATGCTTGCTATTGATGATTTTAGTCACATATACAAAATAAATTGATATGGATTATTGATGTAATTAACAATAGAAGATAGTATTTAATTATAAAGAATATGGGTAACATTTTTTTTATCATGAATAAATATATATATATAACATTTAATAGTTTATATTTGTTAAGTAGAAGTTTGGTTAGAAAAATAGCAAACACAAAAAAAAACCCTTATTAGATTGTTAATTAATGTGAATGTTCTCAAACAAAGCCGCCATTATGTCTAATAATTAGAGACAGCTAAGTTGAAAACAAACATAAAGGACATTTCATCAAACAGTTAATAGACAATCTGTTCCTCTTATTTCATGCTCCCCGTATCTGGGAGGGTGACACGATGATGACTAAATAATTACTATATTAGGTGTGCAAAGTTCATTGTATAATCACTACAAAGTATGGAATTATGTGAAGTCACTAAAAATATTAGAAGTTTTGTGACATTGTAAGCTTGATTGCATGAATAAAACTTTCTAAAACTTTCATATTTTATTTTTTCAATTCAAACACATTATAAATGGCAATGGAAGTTTTAGAACGAGGCAATTGTCTTGAGAGGTTGTCGTTTTTGGGGAAAATAAAAGTAAAATTGAGAAGCATTATGCAACCGAAGTGTTTTGTTGTGGTTGATGTTGATAAAAAATGCGAAGTTGCTTTAGGTTGCTTTTTGCAGTGTGGTGTGTTGTGTTTTGTTGTTATGATGCTTTCCCTTAAACCAAAGAACATTCTGCATGGAAGGATGTGCATCCCGATACAAATTAAAGACACCACCTTTTTTCTTTTCACGCTTTTTTATTCCATTCTTTTTCCTCTTTCGTCCCATCCATTTCCACTATTCATTATCCACTACTAATTAATGTTTAATGTCTTTCAAATGCTAATTAACTCGATTCACACAAAAAAAAGTTAACCTTTTTTAAAAATTCATTTAAAAGATCACGCTTCTTCTTACCCAAGTGGACCCATTCTTCTTTTACCCCTTTTCAAAGCAAGGCGTGCTTCCAAGTTTTGTATGATTATTTATGGCTACAGAATGATTCATCATCGTGAAATTGAGATATTATATTATTCGTTCTACATTTTTCTTTATCTTTCTTTGATTTGTATAGAAGGAATTCTGTTTTCGAGCTGACAAAACGATACTAATATGTTGTAGTACATATTTTTTTTGCATGCTTTTATCATTAAAGAAAAATAAAACATGTTTTCTTTTGTTTTATTTTTTAAAATAATGTAAGATGTTTACTGTTTGCGGTTGTTTATATCGTGCCCTAGTGTCCATAGGGATAGGGTGACAACCGACAAAGACAGCAAACTACGTTTGCACGTAATGCAATGAACCATGTTTTGTTTAAAAATTTGTGGACAAAATCCTTTTAATTCAGTTGTTGAATTGTTGATTGATGTTTTTGAATTTAGAGCTATGTGGCAGGTATGTCAATTGCCTCACCAGTTCATGATAAGCACACCCGTGTAGCCTCCACCTCACGCGTTCACACTGTGTTTATCTTTCGTTAGTTAACCTTGGGAAACATATGTTAAATATCAACTAATTTCAAATCATATAATTACGTATAATGCACTATGAAACAGCATGTTGTTAGAAGATTGCTCAGCTGAAATTGTTCGAGAACATTACAAGATTACTATCTTCTCTTTAACCCCAACCATTTTTATTGATTTTATGATATTTTAGCACTGAATACAAAATAGTTAATAATGACACACAAAGTTTACTTTTCTGATAGCATGCAAGGTGTGCAATATCATTAGTAATAGCTTTTGACGAGTTTAAGTTTTGTTTGATGAGTAATAATGAGTTTAAGTTTGAATGCCAGAAGAAGAATATCAAATAAATAGCTTCCTTCCGCCAGGCACGACGATGACACACACATGTACGCTGGTCCAGACATAGAATCCAAGCTTCAGATGTGAAGACAAAAATCTAACGCAAAGCTGATTTCACATTTTCTTTTTCTTCTTTCTGATCAATGTATACTTGGTCGTACTTTCTAATTTTTTCCATGAGTTTATTGTCACAAATTAATGCAGAAACCTTACTATTTGGAGCAAGAAAAACATTTAAAAATTAGTGATGAACTGGTACATTTTTTACCGCTTGAAAAATGATGTCAGAAGGCCCTACATGATGCAGCACTGAGAAGCAGAATTCGTAAGGTGAAAGAGAAAGCAGCATACACAAAAGCCCTATGTAATTCTATTAATACATATCGTACCTCAGAGTCTATTCATTGCATAGATTCCATGTTCTCATGACTTGAATGCCAGCCAGGTAGGTTGAAGAGGAGAGAATTAAGCACCGGTCACTCAGAAACTAAAACTTCACGCAATGCAAATGCAATTTCCTAAGCTAGAGCACATGATGGTGTAGATGGAGATATTTGTGTAGTGTGTAGTGTATATATTGGTAAGCAGGTACTAGAAGGGTTTAGTTTTAGGTAAAAGAGAACTCATCTGATACGACAGAGGCAGGAGAGAAGGAGATGATGATTAGAGAGATAGTATAAGGAGTTGATGAAGAAAGTCAACAAACACTTGCGGCTAGGCTAATGATTATACGTAGAGGAGAGTGGATGGAGTTTATAATACTAGTAACTAGTAATAATAATAATAATAATAAAGCACAAAACACAAAGCTAGATAAAAGGAAGATCGATGGATGGATAATTATAATGATAATAATAAATTATTGTACTTTAAGCTGCTGCAGTAGGGGGATTCTTTTTTGCGAGATTGTGCTTATTGTTGTGCATCCAAACCTTGAGCACTCTTCTCTTAACCCCAATCTCTTGGCAGAACTGTTGCACCACGGACTCCTCTTGCTTCTGGATTTTCCACCCAACCCTCTCAGCAAAGTTCAGCATTTTCTCCTTCTGCTCCTGGGTGAACTTTGTCCTGAACCTTTTCTTCACCAGCTGGGAGGGTCTAGGCTGCACCATTCCTCCACCGTCTTCTTGTTCATCAGACTCTGAAGGGAGGTGACCAATGCTGTAGGGCATTATCATCTGGTGTGGTGGGACACTTCTAGAAGGAAGGATGTTACCTGTAGGGTACCCAAGAGCCTCGGGAGGGAGGAGGTTCTTGTGAGGGCCCAGAATGAGTCTTCTTCTGTTGAAGGGGTGGTAGTCACATGAAGCGGCCTCTCCCTCCACTTCCTTTCTGTGGAAGTTTCTGTGGCAATGGCAGGCTGAGCAGTTCAGTGCCTCTATGGTGCCTTCTTCTCCACTCGGCATGAACTCGCCGCACCCATCAGTGGCATTCCCTCCCATGGCCGCAGCGTGGTTCTTCAGGCATTCCCTGTACCTCACCATTTTCTTGTACCCATGATCCTCCTGCTGCATAGTAGGTGTGCCGTTCGAAGGCGCCGTGGAGGAGATAATGTGGTCGTGGTTATGGTGTGGAGGGTCATGGTGAATCATGAGACCATGACCGTGTCCATTACCATGTCCCCCACCATATGTAGCGCTGTTTATTGGGATTGGTATTTCTCCTTCTTGACTCGAAAGTTCCATTCCTTCCTAGCTACCTGTTTGCTTCTTTGGGGTATTCTGCTAAAATGATTGCAATTCTAAGTTTCACCACTCCTTCAAATCCTAGGACTTGCCATCAAACCTAATCTTTCAAAACCAGGCTAGGAACAAATGAAAACGTTTTGAATCAAAAGAGAGTGTAGTTATATGATGAGGTAGCCACAAAATCTAAGTTGAAGAGAATTAAAGGAGTGAAAAGCAGGAAGGTAGGGGAGAAAATTGAGTGGTGTTGGAAGCAATTGAGTTCAGAAGCAGCACTATGACACTACCACTACCCACCTCATTATCTTCAGGTGAATTAAGAAGAGAAAGTAAGAAAGCACAGACTCAGAAGTAGGGCACACAGGATATGGTCATGAGAAGACAACTTTTTAAGCAAACAAGACACTTTCCCACTCTGGGTATTTTCTAATTTCTATCTCTTGAAAAGGAGACACACAGAGAGAGTGGCGACAGACAAACTAACCGTCTCTATGTCTCAGCCAGAAGATAATCAATGAAGACAGCTACAAACAAACCCTGTAGCTTTCTTCTTTTTTTTCTTTTTTAATTTCAGCCGGCTACAAAGTCAATTGGAGAAGAGGAGGAGGAAACTGACTTGGATCAAACACTTTGTGTTGCAGACATGGTTGGTTAGAAGGAAAGAAAAGGATGATTTGGTTTAGAGGGGAATCACAGTAATTAGAGTAATAGAAGGAAGCAGAAGGTGAAGAAGAGAGAGAGGGAGAGAGATGGAAAGGGGTGGAGAGTTTTGGAGGTGGGTTTTGGTAGTGAAGCACTAAACAGGAGGTGCTTATAGAGGTGGTGTGGGAGGACAAAAAGGAGAGGTCCAAAAAAAAGCAGATTTTAACAGACAAAGAGGAATGCAGAGTTGAGTATTTGGAGAGGGAGATTCAGATTAGAGACGCCAAAAAAAAAAAAAAAAGTGGGGTGCTTGCTTTGCTTTGCTTTGCTTGCACTATCAGCTATCGAGTTTACGCCATATAGAGGGGAGCAGTGTGTCAGATAGTGGTGAGGACAAAAGATGGCAGAGAGAGACAGACACAGAACCTTTCTCAAATTGAATTAACTGAAAGAAACGTTTTTTCAAAGTAAATATGTTAAACTTCCCTTCTTTATGTATCACAAATGCTCTCTCCCAATATTTTTTCTTCTTATTCATAATTTAACTCATTATTATCCTCTCTCTCTTCTCTCTCTCTCACACACACACACACTTCATCCTACCAAAACCCTCATTAAGCAAACCCACTCAACTAAATACCATTCATATTCCAATGGGGGACAAAGTTAGACATCACTATAAATATTTGCATCAAATTCGTTAGGGAGCCATTAACTTCAAAAACAACATATAACTCTAAAGACTAGTATATTTCAGGTGAGTATTTGCTTCTTTTTTTGAAGAATTGAATGCTGTTCAAATACAAAATGTCTCCATTTAAACTACCTATCTCCCTTCTCACGTGGGGTTAACTTTTACTACAAACTAAACTTAAATGTGTTAGACGAGTAGGAGGAGAAAATAATTAAAAACTATAAATTCATCCGTGAGAGCGTGTGTGCGTTACTTAATACTATAATTATTTTTTCTTGATTACAAAAGTAGAGAGCGGATGAGCATATTAATTATGTTGAAAACAAAATAAAGTAAAAATAGTAATCTCACATGTTTGTACCTATGGTGTTTACTCATTACTGGCCATACAAACAGCATTTACATGAAAAAACATTACAAATGTAGCTGTTTAACATTTTTTTGGCGTATCTCATCTTGGTGTTGTTATTTGTGTTTGTTGCCTTTAGTTGATGACTAAAGAATGAGTAATGAGTTACAACGTATGTGTGGCAGTTAAATTAATAGGCAAAGCATGGAAAATATGTTTGGGTATGGGTGATGAAGGAGAAATTTTGGTCATAATTAAAGTGGGTGACGATGGCATGCAAAAGTTAAATGCAGTACTAGGGTGAGCTGAGGTGTTAAGTTAGGTTTTATACACAACTTACTCCTTCACGCGCCAACATTACTCCTTGGGAAAATACATTAATTTATGGGTTTTTTGTTTATACAATATTTGCAACATATAAATATGAAAGTAATATATATTATCATTATTTGTGTTCATATTTGCTTTGGTTGTGGTGTTGTGTCAATAAATAGTTGGCTCAACATGTCAATGATGTTCCTTTGGAATACAAACAGCATTGAATTCCATTCAGATTTTTCACATGTGAGAGAGAAAGAGAGGGTAGCAGAGACAGAGCATGGTAGAGCATGCTTGATTTTATTCAGATGGGTAAAAACTGTATTAGAGAGTGTTTTAGCTAAAGTAAAAATGGAATGAACTGATCTAAAAGAAGAAAGAGGGGATTAAAAGAATGGAGAGATGAAAAAGGTTGACAGTGGTACGTCAGGGTTAGTCTGTAAAGCTGTTGTTGTTTACTACATTACAATACATACATATATTCTACTGGGAAGTAGGAAAAGGATTCTCCTTTTCATCATATATTTTTATTTGTTTATGAATCATTCATCCAAATAGCTTTATTCTTTTATTATCCTTCCCTTTATTCCACTCTCTACACCACATTTAAGGCTTTATCCATCTTTACAATTTGTTTTATCTATGTTGTCTCTTCTTCTAGTAATTCTTCTCTGCATGGATATTACTTTTCCTTTCTTGCTTTTCTTTCTACTTTCTGTCTCAAAGACAAAATTATTCTCTACTTCTTTCTCTTTTTCCAATTTCTTCACAGCTACGCCCAGATATATATGTATCATGTGTCATATCATGCACTTAAATACAAATGGGTTATTAGATAGGTAAATTTGTTTAATAGATATACAATTGCAATGTATATTACAATTGGGAAAGAACAGAAAGAGAAAGAGAAAGAGAAAGAAAAATGGTTATGGTTATGGTGTTGGGTTGATGGGATGAAGGGTCCACATGAATAAATAGTGTTGATGACAGATGACAAAGCCTTGATCACAATTTTCAAGATGCTTCAGACCCCTCCAATACCCTTTTTTTGCTTGGGAAACATCTTTTCTCAACACTCAACATTATTTTTCCATAATCAAAAACTTATTTTCATTTCATATCTTTTACTTCACTATCTCATTCTAAATATATTAAGAAGTTTGTGCGATTGAAATTTAAGAAAATCAAATTATGGTAGCTGTGAAAACTTTCCAAAAATGAGCGTTTATATGATCTTATATTTTCTGTAAATAACCCCTACGAATCACTGCCAAACAAGAAGCTTATATACAAATAGAAGCATGGCCTAATCACTTCATCCTACTCCTTTATAATTTTTAAAATAGTTAACAAGTTGTCACAACCAAAAGTTAAACATATTAGCTATAACATCTGTTTTAAAAAGTAGAAGATGAAGTTTATTACATTTACAAAAAGTAGATTAACTATGAAGTGCATATTTATTTGAAAAAAGAAATGAAAAGTGGGCAGAAGAAGCATTAATTGAGAGGGTAAAAGACATGTACTGTGAGTTGCAGAGCAGTTGTCCAATCCTTCAATTGCATCAGAGTCACCAATGAAGATTGCATTGCACGAGTGAGTACACAATAACACACCTCACCTCAGTCTCAGCTAAGGAATTTAATCATTTATACTGCACCATTTTTTATTTTATTTTTCCCAATGTTTTTTTAATTGGATGCTTCATCAAATCACTAGTACTATTAGTTTATAATTTACTTGTTCAATTATTAAAATAATAGTTAAACAAATTACTTATGCTACATTTCCACTTATCTCAATTAAACCTAAATCTCAAACAATTTTTTGTATATTTTCCACGTTAAATCTTGGTTGTTTCAAAAGTTATTTTAAAGGAGCTGAAAATGAAAAAAAAAGTGGTTCAAAGTGATAATAAATTTTGTTAGTTTTATAATGGTTCAGCACTTAGCACTCGTTTTGATGGTTTTCTTGTCTCCTTTGATTTTTGTTTTCTTGGCACTAAAGCTCTTTAGATTGATAGATAGCAATATTAAGTTATTTTATTCTTTTACATGTTGACAGTCTGATTTTTATGTTTCTCAGTAAAACAATTATCAATTAATACAAAATAATACTATTTTTATAATTATTATTTAATATCTTCATTTCCCATAAAATTTTATTTATATATATACATGACAACAAAATAGAATTATTATTTTATTTTCTTTTTGTTATATTATTCTCTTACCGCACAAACATATATGTATGATTCAATATATTTTCACAATGATATAAAAAAAGGATAAAATATTAAAAATAAAAGTAATATATATATATAATCAATATTTATGTAACAAAAAGATACTTTATAAGGAATATTTAGTTACTTCTTCCAAAAAAAAAATATGTATTAAGTATATTGTATAAATAATAATATTTAACCTATTCTAATTAAGTTATATGTATCAAAAATCGACTTCATAATGACAAGTTTAAAATAATCAGTATCCAAATTTATTAAAGGTTAACATTTCATCTCAAGCATATTACTTGTACAATTTCATTATATCATGTACAAATACATATTCATTTATAATACAAATTGACAAATATTTTTTAATTAATATAATATTATGAAATAAGATAAATTTACTGGCAGGTCTCACTCTCTCCAACAAACAAATTAGGAAAATTTTGAGTAATATCCTATATTTTTTCACATCTAATAACCATAATCTATGTAAAATATTAAAATAAATATATAAACATAATATAAATATGTTTACAACTCTTTCATATACGGTTTCAAAATATGTTTCTCTTCGTAAGACTTTAAATATTTACATAAAATTAAAACGAATATCTAAAATAAAATAAAACATTTCCATCATCCAACTTCTCACTAAGTAGGTCTAACACCTGTAACATCATATGCTTCCGTGTAAATACACGATCATCACATATTAAAGAAAACAACCACAAAGCAAAGCAAAGGGTAAGCTAGCTATTTTTAAAACTTGTAATATAAATATAACTTTAAACATCTGAATAAAATGACCAATTTGCTTGCAATTCACATAACCATCAAGTGTCTATCAAAAATTCACAATTCATCTTTCTCATGTCAGACTTCTATTGACTCACAACAAATAGACACTTGACTCTACTTCCGGATGACTCGTGTATTGAATTTAACATCCAGAAACATGCATCTGTCATACTACTCGTTGTGACATCCACAGAGTCAATGTCTCACCATCTCATTTTTTTGGGCAAAGAATAAAATAAATTAAAGAGATACTTTAGGGGTATCCAACCCGTATACAAGACAAAAGAAAAGGGAAAAAAGAAAAAAAGAAAAAGATTAACTACCATTTTTTAGCGTAGAATAAGAATAAGATTAACAACCAGTTTAAAGGGAAGGGCTATGCAAAGTCTCACCATCTCATCATCACATATGAAAGGGTAAATTCATTTGATATGCTCTGATAAGTTCTTTCAAACCTCAAACTCAGCCAAATGGACCTCCTTCAACTCCCACTAACTAAATAACTTCATCTATGTGATTCCATTATATCAGTAGAGGCAGGATTATCTCATTCACAGGATACTCACAGATCAATACAACCTAATAACAATCTCAACACGGTATTTTCTTTCCTGAAAATACTATGTCTTGATCACACTTTCACATCATTCTATATCTCATGTAATACATCAATGCACCATTGATATGAACACAAGAACATGATATGGATATGATATGAACATGTTATGGATTCAATAAGAGTTGGAATATGATTAGGCACTTATTAAGAATTGGATCAATGTTCTTAATCGTTCAAGAACTCACCAAAACATAAGAACCAAGCCAAACTCACATAGAAACCCATTTTTGGACATATGAACCAAATGAAACAAAGAACAACACAAATGCACTTATAAAAAGTTCAAGAAACACAATTAGAACCACAAGAACAACAACCCAAGGTAAACTACCGAACAAAAACAGAAACTCCACAAGTTCTACCGATAGAAACAACAAGAAACAACAAAGACATGTTTTGTTTCTTGTTCTTGATTTTCAATCAGTCAAATGTTGCTATTGAATGTTTCTAATCAATAGTTTGTCATTGGTTTTTGTTTTAATTAGTTGGAATTACTTGTAGATGTTATATTTGGTTCATGTTCTTGAAATGGATTTCCCATGGGTTTCTTGATTTGTGTTCTTGAAATGGGTTTCCATTTGGTTCTCCTCTTCTTGTTGTGTTCTTGAATTGCTTGTATAATCTTGATCCAATTCTTGAAAGTGTCTTATAATGGATAATCCCTTAACCAACTCACATCAACCATTCAATCACATCATATTTTAGACTTTTGAAAACAATCAAATTATATCTCAAAATTCTCATAAACACAAATCTAATTTCCTTTAATTATATTTTTAAATAAGATTTAGAATTTTCACCTAAAAATAATAAGCAATAATACATTAGGGTTTCAAAAGAAAAAAGAAAAAATTAAGTTTTTTTTTTACCCAGGGATTCTAGCTGAGCGAGAATTTCTAGCTTGAGCGAGAATGAGTCTCGCTCAAGCGAAAATTCTCCCGCTTGAGCGAAAATCAAGCCGAGAGCACCCAAAATTTCATCCCAAGTCTCACTTGAGCGAGAATCAATCTGAGAGCACCTCTTTTATCCATTCTATTCTTGCTTGAGCGAGAATTATCTCACCTTAGCGAGATATGTAGAAAATTCTGCATAATTTTGCCTAATTTCACCATTAAGAGTCAAACAAAACAATTTCAACAACTCATTCATTTCAAAAGTAACTTGCACTAATCAACTATACAAATCAACTAAATTTTCAGATTTAAACAAAATCCTCAACTATAAATAATCTAAATCAAAATCAACATTTTTCACATTTTATTTCAAATAATACCACATTACTCATAAACAATAATTCCTACACACCAAAATTAGAACTGGTGACCACGTCACCCCACATCCAGATCTTCTAGCATTGGATTCTATTGAAAATTTAAACTAGCTTCCCTTACCTGAACTTGAACAGATGGCTCCCTAAGAGCTCCAAACTACCAAAAGCTCAAGGGTAGCCTAACCTGCACCGCAGAGTCCTGATAAAAAATCTAACTATACCACTACGACCCTGAGCTAACAAAGATTAACCCTAAAGCTAAAAGATTCACATGCAAAGCCTATGTAGAGACAAACCTAAAAGTTCAAAATTTGACTCATAGAGAAGAGCAAAAATGAACTTACTCTATTAAAGATTTTGATCGGGCAGTCTTGTAGTATTCACTGTCAGGAGTCTGATGGCGGACTCCGATCGTCAAATTGATGAGCGAGGTGATCAGAATCTTAGAGAGAAAGTAGAAGAAAGGAAAAATGATTTTTAGAAATATGGTGGTTCTTTTTAAAATGAAATATGAATAACTATATACTCTTCTAACTTTAATAATAATATTCAGGTGTCATTTTAATTGTACCACTTCTACTCTAAGACTATTTTTCTCGGTCCTTACTTCTACTCGTAAATAAAATAAAATATAATTTTATTTTTTTTATAAAAACACAGGTTTATAATAAAAAATAAATTGCATATTATGAAAATAGGAAACTACTTTTAGTTGAAAAATATTATTTAAAAAGATTTATAAACAATTTCTTAAGTTTGATGGTGATAAAATAAATTTTAGGTTTAGTTAAGTTTTAAATTTTTTATAAATTTTTTAGATTTTTTAATTGAGCTTTTTATTAAAAATATTTATTCCATTATGTATTAAAAAATGTTATATCTTTTAATTGAGTTTCTATAGTTTGATTTTACGGTTGGATTGGAGTGACTCTTATCTTACATTATTATTGTTTACGTATCTCTACATGAAAAATAGAAAGTAACATAATTAAATTTTAAGTTCCTTATAAATTTAGGTATTTTCAAATTAGTTGTTATAAAAAAATTATTTTATTGAGTATTAAAAAAATTATATTTTCAACTGAGTTAATGTCGCTTGATTCTATCGTCAAGTGAATTTTCAAGGCCATTCAAATTTGTAGTTTCAAATACAAAATCACCAACTTTGACAAAAATAATAAGAATGAATGTAACATCCCAATATTTAATACATATAAAACTATAAGATGCATGAAATGTCAAATAAATATTTACACGTATATACATATTAGTCATACAATAGGGTAATAGGGTAATATAGTTATTTTTAAAATTTCAAATATAAATATAACTTAAATTAACAAGCATAAATGCATCAATCCTCATATATTTTCACAAAGAGATCAAGTCTCTATAAAATTCATAATTCATCTTTCTCATGTCAGAATTCTACTAACCCACAACACATAGATACTTGACTCTACTTTTGAAAAAACAATGTATTAAAATTAGCACTGACCTTCACCTGTCGTACTACCCAATCCACACAACCATGCACATAAAAGTATTTCAACCTCAACCTCCTCACATGACGTGGTTAATTCATATGACTTAAAACACCAAATTCTTTTTCATACCCTAGACAAAATCGTATGAACCTCATTCGACTCTCACCACCTGATACTTTTCATCTACACAATTCTAAGATACCAGTAGAGTCAAGATCGTACATTTGCAGAACACATCACAAATCAATACATTTTCCTAACAATCTCAACACACGATATTTCCTTTCCTAAAAATATTATGTTTCTATCATATTTTGACATCATTGCATACTTCATTTAATGCATCAATACACCATTAAACATACACACACACACTCACACACACACGCTCACTCACTGAAAGGAAGAAAGAGCATAAATGAACTTACTCTCAGTCTTGCCGTATGATGATAAATGAGTTCAAAAAGTCATAGAGAAAGCAGAAGAAAAACAAAATTTCTAAAAAATTGGTAATTATCTAAAAATGAAACTTGAATAATTAATTCTTTAAAAATGAAATTTGTATAATTGATTTTTTTTCACTTAAATAATAGTATTTTTAAAGTTAAAATTATTATTAAATTGATTTAGACACTAATTAAAGGTTTCAATGAAATCGAGATCCAACTTAAGTTAATAAATTTATTAAAATAATTTAGAAATATATAAATTAATATTAAAAACATAATATTATTATTTTATCAGACTAAAATATAAATTTAAACATAAATTTATAATTTTTAAAATTTAAATTAAATATGAAAATTAGAAAAATACATTATACATAAATTTGAAATTTCAATTTATATATATAACACTTTGTATGTTAAAATTTAAAAATAAAATAAAATTTTAGACTGGTTTTATTTGTTTAAGAAAAAAAGGTTTTGATGGTGTTTTCTTAAGTTTTTTTTATCAGTATTTTTATTTATTTAAGACAGTGTTCAACTGACCTATAATAAAAGTTTCTTTAATTCAATATTCAAAGTTGGATTAATTCGATATTCAAAATAAGAAAAGAAGAGAAGAGAAAAGAAAATAAATAATAAAAATAAGATTTTCAATTTCAGAAAAATAAAAAAAATGGGTGGGAAATATAATTGATAGGTTGTTGTTTAGTTGAAAAAATAAAAAAAATAAGATGAAATATTTATTTTATATTATTGCATTATTCTAGTATATTATTTCTGTGTTTTTTTAAATAAATATACTTTTCCTCATTTTAAAAATATATTTTAATATTTGTCCTTCAATAATAATAATAATAATAATAATAATAATAATAATAATAATAATAATAATAATAATAGTAATAATAATAATATTATTATTATTATTATTTGATGTGACAACACGTGTAAAATGTTGATGTCAAATATGGAATTGACATGAATTACTAATTAACGTGTAGATAAAAAAGTAAAGGAGAGACACGAGTTGTGAAAGAAAATTAAAGGTGGGATATACTTGTTACTAAATCTTCTTTATTCAGAATTGTCAACCTTTCTTTCCTCATTTTCAATAGTTTTTTACTAATAAAATAATTTTATTAGTATTATAAGAGCTTACTTTCATAGATTCAACAGAAAGAATGAAAATATTTATAAATAAATTGTAACAATTTCATTTTTTTTCTTACAGTTATTTTTCTTCAAGGTCCTCTTAGTACAGAGGCAGTGTATAACTTATTTAGACAAATATCTTGAAATATTAATTAAATAATTTTGTACTTATTCAATATCTTTTTTTATTTCTTTTATGTCGGATTAAAAATTTAAAATTAATCTTTTTTATTTCTTATATGTCGAATTGAAAATTTAAAAGTGATGTTATTGTTAGAGATTCCACATCAACTATAAAGTCAGTTTATAGTATATAATTAGGTGCAAAACTCACCTTATACGAGATGATTTTGTAAGGTTAAGTTAAACTTAAAATCCACTTCTGAAGATGATATCATAACATTCTAGAGCATATCCTAGCGAGAGTTTGTTGGGTCTATCAGGCCGTTATCAGACCATCCATAAATATTTAGTATCACATACAAGTTGACAGGTCTCGACGTGAGATGAAGAGTTGACGATCCCATATTGATTAAAGATAATGACATTTCATAGTATATAAGTGGGTGCAAACTTTATCTTATGAACTGATTTTGTAAGGTTGAGTTAGACTTAAAGTCCACTTGTTTAAGAGTTATTTGTGTAGGTAATACTTTAATTTCTACCAATCTATCGAGAAATTATTGTAGTTTGGAGTTGTTTTGCTAGTAGACATACTACTTTCAAGTAAGGGGAGTTATAACCTCTATTAAATTGGCTATTATTTTAGATAGGTGAATTCTATGATTGTTGAAATGGTTATGATCACATACACTTTTGGATAATCATAATGATTTGATTGAGTATAATTGGTGTTATGGGATAGTTCAAGATGTAAATCACTCAAGTGGTAGACTAACACTCAAGTTGTAAGGACCGAAAAAAATAGTCTTAGAGCAAATATGATACAATTAAAATGACACTTGAATATTTTATTATTAAAAGGGGAAAAGTTATATAAATAGAAATTTAGTTATTCTGGTTTGTACAATTAAAATGACACCTGAATATTTTATTAATAAAAGGGAAAAAGTTATATAAATAGAAATTTAGTTATTCAGGTTTCATTTTAAAAGAACCACCATCTCTCTAGAAGTTTCTTTTTTCCTTTCCTCTCCCTTCTCTTTAAGATTCTGACCTCCTCGCTTATCCGTTTGACAATCGGAGTCTGCCATTGGATTCTTGGAAAGTGAACTCTACGAGATTGCCCGATCAAAATCCCATATAGAGTAAGTTCATTCTTGGCTCATTTTCCTTCGAGTTAGTTTTGATCTGGTTAGGGTTGCCTTTTAGTTTAAGTTTGCATGTGAGGTTTTTATCTTCAGAATTAGTCTCTGTTAGATCAGGGTCCTAGTGATATAGTTAGATTTGTGATCATGACTTTGTGGTGCATGTTAGGTTATCCTTAAACTTTTGGTGGGTTGGAGCTCTTAGTGAGCATCCGCTCAAGTCCAGGTAAGGGAAGCTAGTTTTACTTTTAAAATAGAACCCTAGGTTAGAAGATCTGGATGTGAGGTGACGTGGTCACCAATTCCAATTTTTGCTTGCAAGATTGTCTCTTTTGAAAAGTAAAGTAATATATTAACTGGAATGGTTGATTTTGAATCTTTTATATTGATTTTAAGGTGAATAATTTGTTGAAAGTGTTTGTGATTGAGAAGTGAAAGTGTTTGAATGATGATATAAATGAGTTGAACTGTTTTTGAATATTTTGTTGAATTACTTAAATGAGATGTTTGATTTAGAGAGTATATATTTGGAACTTAGTTATGTGTTTAAGTGAATTTTGAGATATATTTGGATTGTTTAGAAAGTTTAAAATATGATGTGATTGAATGTGGCATTGATGTGTTAAATGATGTATGTAATGAGGTGAAAGTATGATCAAGACATAGTATTTTCAGGAAAGGAAATACCGTGTTGAGATTGTTATTTGGGTGTATTGATTTGTGAGTGTCCTGTGAATGAGACGATTTTGACTCTACTGATATAATGAAATCACATAGATGAAGTTATTCAGTTGGTGAGAGTCGAAAGAGGTTCATTTGACTAAGTCTGAGGTTTGAAAAAACTGATCAGAGCAAATCAAATGGATTTACCCTGTCATATGAGATGATGAGATGTTTAGATTGATTATGCGCATGATTGTGTGGATTCACAGTGAGTAGTATGACAGGTGTAGGTGTCTGGATGCTAATTTCACTACACAAGTATTCCGGAAGTAGAGTCAAGTGTTTATGTTTTGTGAGTCAGTAGAAGTCTGACATGAGAAAGATGAGTTGGGAATTTCTTGGATAGACACTTGAGGGTTATGTGAAATGTTTGAGAAATTGTACGAGAATTTTGTGTATCAATTTGAAATTTAAATTATATAGAAAAAAAATTTATAGTTAGCTTACCTTGTTATTTGTTTGTGTTTGTTTCTTTATCTATGATGATCGTGTTGTACACGGGAACAAATGAGATTGCAGGTAATAAAGCTCCTAAGAGGATGTGATAGTTTTAATTTGAATGCTCTGTTTGTTTTTAAAAACTTTTGGTGTATATATTAAAATCCTTATGAAGAGGGATATTTTTTTTAGATACAATTATGAGATAGTTATATATATTCATATGTTAAGTAGATAATGTTTATTTTACTTTTATTTTATTATATATGGGTAAAAATTATGGATGTTACACAAGTGACACTTAAGTGGTAAGTAATGACTACATATATTACTTAACATCGCTAGAACGATAGATACTATCGTTCAAGTTATGACTAGAGATTTGAACAAGAGAAAAATTGAGTCAAATATTTCTCCTTTAATAAGGTATCATTTTGAGGTGTAATAATGACACATGTTGTTTCTAAAATTGTTGTACAATGCAAATAAGTATCCTTGTTCAAGCGACAATGTGATTACTAAATCATTTAAAAAGACTATATTCTTGATATATTTGAAATTTGTTGGATTGTACAAGAAGTCTCCTCATTCATGTGTTGATATGACACTTGAGTGAAAAAAGATGATGATACTTAAGCGACTTGTAAGTGAGAAAGAGATTATACTAATATTTTATCTTTTAGAGTTTTTTTTATCGGCCTCTCTTCTAAAAATTGTGTTGCTTAAACAATTTGAGCGCTCATGCAAATAAATATTATTTCTAATTGAGAGCGCAAAGTCCCTCAAGCGAGAGGAGTTCACTTAAGTGATGTACATATGATGGTTTTGTCACAAGTTTATTATGTGTGTGACGGGGTGTGTGTATTGTGAGAGATGATATTGATCTATATTGATTGATGATTATAGATGGGTAAATTATGATAGTGTGACCTAATATGATTGTGTTTGTTGATACCTTTTATGATCTTTTAAGTGTATGGTGAGAGATACTTGTGATGATTTTCTATAATGTTAAATACAAAACTCGTTACTTGAGGTGTTAGCATAGCCGAGATGTCAAGTTGCACAGTGATGCTTAACATGAAAGCTTTTATTTAAGAAAAATTCAAAACTCATTATAAAAGAGAGATATCCTAGTTTCACTAATGATTTAAATCATAAAGATTAAAACATCACGTGATGAGGAGTATTAGAAGAAGGTTTCTTGAATTATGTAATTTGTTGTGTTGTTATTTAGAATGACAATAGAATGTGATGTTGTATGATACTTCAAGTTATTTTAATATTTTATTTTATTAGGTGTTGTTAAGTATAACATTCCTATTTACCACCTATGAATACTATAATACACATGCAATATATAATATATATATATATATATATATATATATATATATATATATATATATACCTCATTCATACAATATTTCAAAATCTCCATCAACATAGAGTGGAGCTTTATCACTTGTAAAATCATATGCTCCTGTATAAATACACGATCATCCTATGTAAATAAAAAAACAACACAAACAAAAGGGTAAGCTAATTATTTTTAAAACTTATAATATAAATAGAACTTCAATTAACACTCATAAATTCATCAATGCTTATAGATATAAATAAAGAAATCAATTTCTATAAAATTTCATAATCAATATCTCTCATGTAGACTTCTACTAACCCACATACTCAGACACTTAAGTTTCAGAAGACTTGTGCATTAACTCGCAGAGATATGAACCTGTCATACTACCTTAATGTGAATCCACACAACTATGCGCATAAAAATCTCAATATCTCGAATCACCTCACACCCCAGACAAAATTATATGAACTTCCTTCGACTCTCACCACCTGAATAACATTTTATATGAATTCATTATATCAGTATAGTCAAGATATACCTCCTTTAAGATGCATCACTTGTCAATGCACGTCCTAACAATTTCAAGACAATATTTTCTTTTATGAAAATACTATCTCAATTTCAATTTCAACTTCATAATTCACATTTCACCATATACAAAGTCACACCATTTAATCATACCAAACCTTAGAAAGCAAACAAACCAAAAATGACATAAACACATAAAAACTAAATAATTTTCAATAAAATATATAATGAAAATTCTCATAAATATTAATTAAAAACAATAAACAAATATAAAACATAAACACAAAAGCAAATCTTAAAATTTATGTTTTTTAAGATTGAGCAAAAATAATCTCGCTTAGCGTAAATGGATCTCACTTAGCGAAAATGGATCTTGCTTAGCAAAAATGCATCTTGCTTGAACGAAAATCATCCTGAGAGCACCTTAATATTCACTCAATTTTTGGTTGCACAAGATTCCCTCCTGCTTGGCGAAAATGGGTCTCTCCCGAGTGAGATTCCTTCCCGCTTGAGCGAAAACGGACCTGAGACCTCATTTTTTCACCTTATTCTTTCTTGAGCTGAATGTTATCGCCTTAGCAAGATATGCAAAAAAATGTTTCTCAAAACTGATCTCATTAATATTTTCACCAAAATTTACATTCAAACCTGTACTTTTCATAAACCTACAACATTAAAATTGTCATTTCTTTATTAAGAAAGGTAGAAGTACTCTCAATGAGTTACTCTATCAACATATATATTCATTATTTCTAAACCAAATCTAATTATCCAGATTTATAAAACAAATACATACCAACTCTTACACTTTAATTTAGTTATAATTGCAATGCAAATCACTTTATAATATCATTCAATTCTTTCAATCTCAAAAAAAACATACTCAATAACTCATTCACATCACAATTGACATAAAATATAAAAATCTCAAACAACATTATATTTTTCTCAAAGACAAACATCTTAGCAAAAAATTTGAGACGGACCCCCCACATCCAGATCTTTTTAACCTATGATTCTATTTGAAAATAAAACTAGTTTCCCTTACCTGAGAAGAAGTAGATGTGCTCACAAAGAGCTCCAATCCTTCAAAGTCAAAGGGTAGCTTAACATGCACTAGACTCTGAACCAACATGGACTAATCTTGAAGCTCAAAATACCACATGCAAAACATCTACCAAAAACAAACCTAAAAAGTTCAAAAGTAACTCAAAGATAAAATGAACTTACTCTGTCTAAAATTTCAATAAAGGTAGTCTTATAGTATTCACTGTCAAGAATTCAATGATGTACTCCGATTATCAATCTGAGGACAAAGAAGTTTATAAGGTTAGAGAGAAGGCAGAGGAAACAAAATAAATTTAAAAAGATGGTAGTTATTTTAAAATGAAATATTAATAACTAAATTTTTTATTTATGTATTCTTTTTACATTAACAATCAAATATTTAGGTATCATTTATAATATATAACTTCTACTAAGAAGCTATGTTCAAGGTATTAAGTGTGTAAAAAAACCATTATAATTATAATAGTACAACAAAATATACAAAAATCACTTTAAAGAAAAAGTTTAATTAAACTTAGATGATATTCTACTTTAAAGTTAGATCGAATTCCAATGTTTAAACATCCAGTGCAAGCAAATATAACATATCACTTTTCTTTCCTCCTTAAAAACACTGTAGAAAGAAACTTGTGATTTTAGACAATCAGGTGAGAAAAAAATATTTATTAAAATATAAGTTGAGATTCTAACAATTTTATAGTTGTTGTGCACATATCTGTACTAGTTTATAATCCTTAATTATTAGTTTTGAATTAAAGACTGTAAATTTTGAAGCTAAGGACAGTTTAGAGAAGACGAGCAAAAGAACAGTAAAGTAGGCATACAACATAGTAAAAGGTCTCGCATGGAAATTATCAAAATGCATAGAAGAATATGTATGCTTTGTTACATGATGCATGATTCAAAGATGGTGATTTAAAGTTAGGTTAGTGTTGATTTGAGGTTTATTCTTTTTCTTTTAGGAAGCCGACAAATGGAAGGAATATTATATAAAGAGTAGCAGATGTTCGGAATGAAAAGTTAAAACCTTTTTCTGCTGCATTAAAAACAAATTTTTGAATGTCGAAAGTAAAGAAGAAAAGTAAACAATTGTGGATCTGATTGAAAAGCAGATTATTCCGGGTCAACTAGATCCTCTTGATAATTTTGCAAGATGATGTCTCTTCTAATCATCCTACTCTACAGTCTACTCACCAACGTGATTTCCTAGATGCCTTGTCTTAGGAAACAAGTGGTACCTTTGTTAAGCCAATCATTTTCCATTAACGAATCAAATTACTGGAGTTGGCTTCGATTTCAGCGTTCTCTTTGGATGATTTGCTTGGTACATGCTTGTCATGATGAAGACAGCTTATAATAATTGCTTTCCGTTTAAAGCTACAAACACATGTGTTTTAAATCATAGAGCAGTGTTTGGTCATTTGAAGTTTTTGTTTCTTTCTTTAGATTTATTTACTTTGTGTGTATGTGTAGGTGGGTGGGGGGCTGGTGTTGTTTGGGGTTGCAGGTGGGGAAGGAAGAGATTTATTTTCTTAAGCACATACATGATACATGAATGAATAATACCTAAGCACTCAACAATGTGCATGTGTCTTGGCAAAAGGTAGACACATGAAATGTTGCAAAGCAAAACAGAGTGCAGGCGACCACCACCAAATATATTGCTATCATATCATTCTTGCTATCTTCCTACTCATGGACAACTTTTCTCTTTCAGTGTGTGTGTCATAAGAGGAAAGGATCATTTTACACTCTTTCAAAAGCATATATGCACACTTCCAAACTCTTTTTGCCTTGCTTCCTTACGTCTCAAATGTTCAGAGAAATACCAGTTTCTTTCCTTCCAAACTCAAACTGCCAGACTGGACTATCATTTTAGCTCACCCTCTACTCATTATGTGTAAATATAAATACACTTTATCACATTCTTCTTTCATACTACTTTAAAAAATAAATCAAAGACAAATCTCTTTCTCTTTTCACTCCCATGTTTAAAATATGCATTTAGACAAATTAAGCACCCACCCAATGAAGAACATCAAAACCAACACTGGATGGCTAGTCATTTTGCAGCTGAGGCACGTCTCTATCATGTACATAGAATTCATTGATTTGGAGTGAGGGTAGGGTGTGCTTTCTGTCATTTGAGACATTTGGGACCTCACTGCTTATGATAGAATCTGTGTGTATGTATGAATGAATGTGTTTCCTTTTGTTTTTAAAAACGACTGAAAAGCAAGGACTATAGCCGTTGGGAACATTCCCACTGCTTTTAATTTTTGTCTCAAGTTAACAGAGTAAGACCCATGCACAACAAACAAATGGGGCACCCCACCCCACTTTCTACGTGGCCAAGGCATAAGATTCAAAGTAACGCCATGCTCAATCAACAAATATAAATTATTATTGTTAATATTATGACCAAAACCAACCAAATCAACAAAAGCCAATACTTTTCCTTGTACACGGCTCTTTTATATCCCTTCCACTTTAATTTCTTATCCAACTACCATCTTCCAGCTAACATCAAGGACAAAGCCACGAACCAAATTGAATGAGAATATTACCGAACAAATATCCAATCCATGTTCTTACAACTTTATTTGCTCCTCCATATTCCATGTTTATGTATCATACTTTCGCATAAACTTTCTTCAAATTATACAAATTTACTTTGAACAAACACTTTCCCTTCAAATGTTGGGAAGTAATAAATAAACTCACAAGACAGGCAGGATGCAACATGAAAAAGTTAATTTGCTATGGTAGGATTTTAAATTGTTAATGGTGTCGTGCAGTTTCCTCATTTTTATACTTTGAATAATTACAACACAGTAAAGTTTTCTGAAACCAAGAAGAAAATATATATATTTTGACTTTTGATAGAAAAATTAACACAGATGATGTAAGGTCACGCTGAGTCATATCACGGTTGAACTTCAGTTTCTGGTAAACTATAAAAAAATGCTATCACAATACTATGATGCTGCTAATGTAAGTTGACTCCTTACAAGTAACCACTGGGTGAGACCATATATAAAATTTGTCGATAGAAGATGCAAAATGGGTCAAAAGGAGGATATTAGGGAATGGAAGATTTAGTACTGGTAGTAGTATAAATCAACAGCAGGAGAGTAATGTCTAAAATTAGATTATTGGTTTTGAATTTTTGTTATGTATTGAATGCATATCTGGAAGAAAAAGTGGATAGAATTATCTATCTTGATCTTAATGAATGATAAGGTTTAGAGGTGCATGCGAGAGAGAAGGCGATGGGTTTTAGACACTGACCATTTTGATTCAGTTGAGGGGGACCATAAACCAATACTTGAACACTCTCATTATTATTGCATTTATGCTAAATGAAGAAAAACATGACTAGTTTTATGCATTCATTCATATGAAGTCATTTATTGAGAATGAACTAAAGACCATGACCATTCATTTGATATTTAAGGCTATCTCTCTCTCTCTCTATATACACACACACACACACACACATATATATATATATATATATATATATATATCTTCTTTCCTTCCACACAGGCAAGAGACAACTAGGGTCACAAATCCATCTAGGTTAGCCATTAATACTTTATCAGTTCATTTGTCTTTTTCCTGTGAGTTCATGAATTTCTTACAATTTTAATCCAGTCACGTAATCGTAGCTAGAGGGCTCCACTGCATCGGTGAATGCTCGTGTGCCTCAGGTATCTATATGTATATGAATATGTCAATTAAGTATTTGCAATCTCAAAAATATTCAAATTCTCAACTTTTCTAAACCACAATATACCTACTTTGAATTTCATTATTGAAAATTTGTTAATAAAATTCTCGAAAGTATATTATGATTTAAAACACGTCAACTATTTACAAACCAAACTAGCTGTAAATTTCTCATACAAAATGCCAATGTACAAAATCTAAACATTAGATGTGTAGTGTAGTTGATTAAGAATGTAGTGTAGCTTAAACGCAATGAAAAATAGATAGGTATTTGTAAAACACATTTCGATGTGCAACATCTTCTTCTGGTTCTTTAATTAAGATGCCTTTTCTCTCGTGCCCTAAACTCCACAACGTTCCTCAATACTTTTATGTTTAGAGGTATTTGTCTTTCGTTCCCACCATTTCTCTATTATGGTGGCAATGGAGTTTCCATTCTACACAGAGTAACAAGATAAATATCACTGGATAGATATTGTTCTAGACATGTTTCGAGTTTAAAACTTTTAATCAATATGATATCAATATCTTGGTCATTCTTCTTCCTACTCCTTATTTTCTTAACTTTCTCGAATTCATATAAAATGAATTCTATTCCTTTCAAAAGAAAGTGCTATTCATCCTTTGAACGCTCTAGATCCTGTACTCTCTAAAGATATTTTGGACTCCAACTCAGAACATTTTTTTTTCTCATGTCGAGCAACTGTGAAAGAATATGAAAATATTGTTTTCTCTATAATAAACTAAAATAAAAATTCTCCAGATTAAATTTCAAAATCATTCTCCTTCACAAATTTTGTATTCAATAACTCGGGAAAATTTAATTTTTAAAATCATGTTGGGTAGTGCTAAGAAAAATATACTAATTCGAGATAACAAAATATACTAGACTGATTGTTTAAAATTTATTTATTTTACTATTTAATAATAAAACTTATATATATATATATA
>Ga0123342_1003759_pt1 | contig 23940 bp, 6 predicted proteins | sample Turbeawhitnodule_FD_89960 | JGI IMG/M metagenome (GOLD analysis project Ga0123342, IMG submission 89960) | Root nodule microbial communities of legume samples collected from Mexico - Turtle bean Mexico white nodule | ecosystem: Host-associated > Plants > Roots > Nodule | place: Mexico: Nepantla... | reverse complement strand
ATATTTTCTTTATATAGAAAAGAAAGAAAAGAAAAAAAAAATAAAAAAAAAAAGAAAGTATAATATATGTGTATATATATATATATATATATATATATATATATATATATATATATATATATATATATATATTTTCATTATGTATTAAAAAAAATACTATAACTCTTTGTTTTTTCTGTGAAGTTTCTTTCCATCATTTAATGACAAGTGGTTTCAGCTAAAAGTTTATACGTTAACCCTAATTATGCTGTCCTCCCATGACATAGTTGTTCGCTGTCGCATTTACTTTCTAAAAAATATCTAATTAATTAACACGGCTCGGCCAAGAGCAGATGAAGACTTTTTGCTCATATCAGGTCAAAATAAACAAAGAAATTTCTCACTAGATATTAAGTCAGAAAACAGAAGAAAAGTTGAATTTTATTTTGATGTAAAGATATTTGTTTTATATAATATATCTTAATCTTTTGTTTTTTCTTTTTCTCCAATTTCTCTATAAAAAAAAGCACATAATTAAAAAGCATATAGAATTTGACTTTTTCATGTTGAACTTCTATACAGTATATTGTCATTTAATGTATTAATTAATTAAACCCTAAACCATATATAAATATACCACGAGAGGCCATTTTCAAAGAAAGATCATGGAAACACGTAATATAAACAAATCAAATATGAAGTACAATATAATAATGTGTCTGCACCTTACTCGTGCCAAACATTTTTCTGCAAATAAAAGATGAAGGAAGTAACAAAGTGAGGTTCATCATAGTTGTGCATGAAGATGATGGAGTAGAAAATGAAGTAGAGACACACTCAAGTCTAATCTACCTACCTTGTACTGCTACTGATGCATGTACTATCATATATCAATCTCACACACATTCATTCAGCAGTTAGCACTAACAATAACACACTAATTGGTGACCTAGATGCCCCTCCTTCTCCTCTTCATGTCACTCTCCTTTTCACAACACCCTTCCAATCAAAAACACTTAATCAGAACAGTCAAATATTGAATTTTATAATTGGCTAAATTTGATATTCTTTTATTTACATGGTTTGATTTTTCCAAATCAAACTGAATTACCATAACAAAATGAACTTGGGTGAAGAACAGTTGCATTGAAGTGGGTGTTGAAGTAGATGGATTTGGTTGAGTATAAAAAAGGGTAATGTACTAATGGAGGATAGTGGTAGTAGGGGGTGTGACATTTGTGCATGTGATTCCAACCCGTGACAAAGAGAACACAACGACAGAGATTCCTTGCATGCACCTAAGAGAGAGAGAGAGAGAGAAAAAGGGTATCTGTGTGTGTCACTGTCCTAACCCTAATCCTAAGGCTGAACCAATCCAAGAACATGCAGTGGGGTCCAGACGTTACGTATGGCATCGATGGGAACGAGGAAGAAGAGAAGAGGGAACGAGCATGAGGCTGTCACCTACCATGGCATAATAGCATAGCATATAGATTGGGGTTACTTGTCTCTAGCTGTCACATTTGTACCATTCTTCATCACTCTTTCAACCTTTTTCCCCACTGTCACTGCCAACACATCTCATTTATAAATCAAACTGCTACACAACACAACAACGTTTTTCAAATAACACCAAACACATATTCCAAGTTCGATATCATCGCTAATTACTTGGTCTCATTGCAACTAATCTAGTTTCCACTTCAAAAACTAAAATATTGACTTTCATTAACTACCAGTAACCCTTCAAGATATTTTTTGTATTGAAAAAGAAAGAAATGTTTGTTTTGAGCTTTGAAAATGAGCGTGGCGGTGGACGGTTGTTTTGTGCAGTGTGACAGAGAAGCATAAATGGCAAAGCTTTCAGTCCATTTGTCCATTTCTTGGGACCCAATTCCTCAATTGCTAACATTTATTGCTTAATTTCACCTCTTCCATGGCATCTCACTCAATTATTATTGGTGGAGAACCTTTGTATTTGCTTTTTATTTCCTGAAAACAGCATAGTGACTAAATTTTCACAAGGGTGTATGGGGATGGGACTCTAATCTCCTCCCTATGTACAATGCTTGACTCCGATACCCATTGCACACTTTGGTTTAATACACACTATGTGAGTTTCAATTTTTTTAGAATTCTGTACATGATAATAAAAATTGAATTAAGAGAATTTCTAATTTATTTGATAACGCACAAATATGCATGTTTTACAAAATGAATTTATAAATGAGAAAAAGAACTTTGTACTAAGTACTACAATATTTAAAATTACATCACCACTAAAAAATCATTAAATAACAATTAATTTTAAAAATAAAAATAATTAATTATTATATTAATTAAATTATATATTATTTTATAGATTAAAAAATTTGTAATATCTAAAGTAATTTTTAAAATATTTTTTAAATTAGTTAATTGGTATTTAATTAGTTAATTACTATCTAATTTATTATGAAGATTTTAATTATAAGTTTTAAAATTTAAAGTAATTATTAACTAAAACTTTGATAATTAATTGGATATAATTTTTAAACTAATTTATAAATTTTATTAATAATAAAAATTATTTTAAATATCAATAATTTTTTTAATTTTTTAAAAATATACAATTTAATTAATATAATGATTCATTATAATTTTTATTTAATTCTTATCCTAATAATATGAAAATGAATCATTACAAATACATTATTATATACATAACATATAACATATAGCCCTATAAGTCTTAGTAAATGTATAACATATTAATTAAATATCTAATCAACCAAAATAACCAAGCATTATAAATGTATAACATATATTAGAGATTTAATTAAGAACAAGTCCATAATTGTAGGGTTTTTTGTCTTGGTAAATGGTTGATAAACTTTAAAAAAAAAACATGATTTGAATAAGTCTAGTGTTTTTCTTTAATTTTCACTGTGTTGGTGACAAATTATTTGAAAGATAGAAAATAGCTAAAGGAAGTGAAGATTATCCATGTGTATTTTTTTTATCCAAGGATAATGTTGCTCCTATTATCGTCAACCATTGCAACCCCTCACGGAACTCCGACCTCCAGCCAGACCTCCACTCATTCTGACAACATTCTCAAACTCCGACAAACTGCTTCATCCAAAAACGAAGCATTGAATGGCGGCAGAAAGAGGAGCGTCTACGGTGACGGTGATCCATTGAAGAAGCTCAACAAGGAAAAGGAACTTTCGTCTCTCTACTGTGTGGGTGAGACAAAGGGCGTGTGGGAGTTGTTCATTCAGATATAGATATAACCCTCTTAACGAAGAAACAAATATATTCAATTGTATAAAAAAAATTGAAATCAAATTTTTACCTTTAACCACATACAGAATGTAGAAAAAAAATCAAGAAGAATCAATTGCACTAAACATCAGCAGAGAATGACTGAAATAAGAGGATGAACAAAGATCAATATTCTGAAATGTGAGAAATAGAAATAATGAATGAAAGACAGAAAAAAAAAATCTTAAAGCACGAGAGAGTAGACTAATATTTATTAACCATCAGTTTATAAGTTTTTGCAAAGTGGACTAATAAAAAATTAAATTAAATATAAATTTATAAATAATTCATATAAAAATTAGTAAAATTTATATTGATAATATTATAACTAATTGAGAGAAAATAAATAAAAAATACCGTTTCATGAGTATAATTAACTATTAATTTCTTTAATTTTAATTTTACTTATATTTTTCTTGTCAAAGAAATATCTACAAAATTAAAGAATTGGTCAACGCCGTTAGTAATATTTTTAATTTTTTTTATATAATCAAATTTGTAACATTATTTATAACACTAAATCCAACAACATTAAAATAAATTACTTATTGCTAAATTGTTTGAGATTCAATATAAATTAATTTTTAAATATTTAAATAAAAATAATTTTATTTATTTATTCATTCATTTATTTATTTATTATATTTCGATTGAAAAGGATTAGCTTTCCTAGCTAAAAGATACTTAATTTTGTGATAAAATAGCAAGGCAAATGTACTCTTATAAAATTGTACCTATATATTTTGCTATAGCTGACTTGTTTCCTACGCCATTTCTTTGCAAATTAGTGAGAGATTATTGAAAGAATTTATTTTTTAGTGTAAATAGAACTAATGTATTTATTGAAAGAAGTTAATTTGTTTTAATAAATGATATTTATTGTTGTTCCTATTATATGTGTAAAAGCTTTAAGCAAGTAGATGAAAAAAGAAAAAAAAATGTTTAGGATTAGTAATCCATGTATACAAACTTAATCAAGGCAAATTAACCCACTTAGGAACTAAGAAATGCAACTCATCTGAAGAATGGATTGATGGAGTGAAAGATTATCTGTTAATAATTAAATAATATTGAAGAAAATCACTTCTGTAATATTATGTCCTACAAGTAGCACCAATATTAAAAAATAAAGCATAAATTTGAAATTCTATCATGTTCTTTTACCTAATTAAAAAAGTATTGACATACCCTCCTCAATTAAATTATAAGTTTTTTTTTATCATAATTAATTAATATATTAACTAAATTAAATATTATTTTAGAGATTAAAAATTATTGTAACACCCGAAAATACATCTAACTATTATAATACATGTTCTACATATTTCTATACAAGCTTAGAGTTTTTCAAAATATTTCTATTACAAGATTATGACTTATAGAAATACAAATATCAACAATATAATGTTCAAAGCCCTCCAGACCCTCCGGACTCATGTATGATCATTTGCTCATGTACATAGTACAATCATCGCAGTTCAAACACAACAAGAAAAACAAGGGTAAGCTAATGAAAAGAAATTTCATAACATATTTAATTCATGCAAAAAGAATCAATCAAACTAATCATTTATAAACATTTCTTTAAATGTTATCATATAAATTTTCAATACCAATTCCATCATTCATATAGATCACTCATGCATCTATTTTCAATCCTAATTATCAGATTTCATTTCAATCCCACTGACTACACATGAATCCATCGTCTTCCGGAAGACTCATTAAGTATGTCCCTAGTAGAGATTAACATCTAATCCATACATCAAGGATCAGGGTAAGTTCAAATATTCAATACTAAGTGTCTACAATGGGACTCGATGTGTATGAACTCCATCATCAGCTTCTCACCACCTGATATCTTACTCTATATGACTTAGATCATTAGTGAAGCCAGGGGATCTTTTTTAAACATAGACTTTTCATACTTAATGTACCATCAAACAATAACTCATACATTATCCCATATGTATGACATCAATTTCATACAATTTTCATCATTCATATATAATACATATCATTCAATCACTTGATATTTGAAAATTCATAACATTCAAGAATCTTTCCAACATTAAAAACAATATTTAACTTTGAAAATATCAAAATCTAATATTTATATATATATATATATATTATATATATATACAACATAAAATCAAACAATTTTATCAAATAACATCCCTATAAGAGAAATTGAAACTTGGGACCATGTCCCTTCCATATTCAGATCTTCTAACTTAGGATATTATTGAAAATTAAAGTTAGCTTCCCCTACGTGAAATTCCTTATTCTGATGGAAATTCTACCTCAAACAGGGTAATCACTCCAAAATTTAGGAACCTAGAGCAAGTTATCCAAACATTACCAAATTTTAATATGAGCATAATCAAGTTGAGAGAGACATTTTTATCAACTAATCCCATTAAAATTGATGACTAAATCATAGAGAAAAACAGATAATAAGGGATCTTTAGAGTAAAAATAAACTTACTTTGTTTGAAAATCTGATTGGGTAAAAATGTACCAGGACTCCTCAACTACAACATGATGTGATCAAATTTGGAAATAAATTATGGGAGAGAAAATGAAGGGAGAGAGAGAGGAATAGAGAGAGAAAGCATGAAAAAAAAGAGGAAAATGAAAGAGATTGCTCGGGTCTTACAATTGGTATCTAAAATAATTCCTATTATTAACAAATAGTTTCTAACTGATATCTACTTAGCTACCAAAGTTTTAACTACCAATTAATTTGATTTTAAAATTGTTCTAAAATTTTGGTAACAAACTAGATATCAACTATAAACTATTTATTAATAATAGAAATTACTTTAAATACTAATAATATTTTTTGTTTTAAAAATAACATCTAATTTAATTAATATAGTAACTAATTTTTTTTATTTTTAAAATTAATTTTTATTTAATAATTTTTTATAATAAATGAATAAAATAAACTAGCTAGTTAATAACTTTATCTCCATTTGTCTGAAGCAATGAATTAAAGTGACTAAACCATTTTATCATAGAAAACACCCTTAGCAACAGACAAAAAAAAAATGGGATAAGAAATATGTGATACAAAGTGAGTATACAGAATAATTTCTTTTACCATTTTTTAAATAGAAGGAGAGGAGTCTATTCTGTACCAACTCGAAAGGACCATAATATAAATATAAAATAGCAAAAGAAAAGACAAGAAAGCCAGCAATCCCAAAGCAACAGAGAAAAAGAGAGGCACAATAACTATTACTCATATCAGTAATTTAATAATAGTGATGATTCAGTTTTTCAGTAGAGTTAAAGAAAAGAATGAGATTGGTTCAACTTAACTAATTGCAAACCTTTTTCTCACATTCATTTCATCTTTGCCTCTTAATTGTCTCCTTGTTGTGTGTCGGTAGCAACTTCTTTTAGGTTCATTTATCAACTGTTTGCTTATTGATTTGAGATATTGATAGCTTCATATCATTTCTCCTTTACTAATACACGCTTGCACAAACATGCATTTAAACTCTTTTTGAAAGACATGTATTCATCATAATTGAAAGTAACGACATTGTCGTTTCACCTAAACCCCATAATGTAGCCACGACTTTTTCTACAGCACTTGCATGTACCTCTTATTTTTCAGCTTCTGCATGATTATATCCACTTTTTTTTGGGTTAGCTTTCGTCTTTTACATATTTTTTGTGTCATCAAAATTATATATAAATTAATATCAATAACAACCAGCCTCAACAACTTAATCTAAAACACATATTTGTGTGTTATACAGTATGATAAATCAAGAAAGTTTAGGTTAATACAACATAATCTCAAAAACTAATACTAAAATTTGAATATTAAAACAATTTAAAGTCATTGTAGTAAAAAAAAATCATGATGATTATTACAAAGTGGACTTTAAGCCTAACTCAACCCCATAAAATCAATTCATAGGGTTGAGGTTTGCACCCACTTATATACAATGAAAGACTCTAATCTCTAGTCGATGTGGGATCTCCAACAATGATAATTTTATAAATAAATAATTTTTTTATTGAAAAATTGACTCAAAACTGTTATTAAAAGTGACATTAGCAACAGTTTCTCACATAATTGTCATTTAAAGTCTAAAAAAAATAATAAAAGTTTTTTTAGAATTATCATCATTCTTCTATTTTAGGCCAAAAACACGATTTTTTCGTGCAAACTTATTTTTGTGCTTTCTTTTTTTGTTGTATTTCTCTCTCGTCATTGTTATCAACTGGTTTTACTGTCATTGTTGGTGGTGTCTTTGCTCGCATCCCTTATATTAGTCCAACCTTTGTCGCCATTATTGTTGGTCTATATACTCGAGATCCCATCATTAGCTCCTACCCTCACTCTTCTTATTGTTGCGTCCATTAACGTCACTTCGTCAGAGTTGTTCCCACCGTCTCTGTTTTCGTCGTGCCTCTCGTTGATTTCACACTTAGGATTAGTTTTTATTTTGAATTATTATTATTATTATTATTTAATTAATATATATTATTTAATTAATATATTTTAGATGGATTTAAAGTTAAGTTATATTTGGTTAGCATTTATAATTTGTATTTATGAATGTGTAATTAGTTTATATTTTATATGTCATTGTTGATTTCATTGGTTATGAAAATAAAATAAAATACAGAGGTTGTTTAATTAAGATAGATAGTAGAAAATATTTTAAAAAATAAATAAATAAATTGGGATACAATGACGGATCTCCACAAAATCATCATTATATGTGTATGATATGATGACAACTTCAACCATCATAAAAAAATATCTATTTTCAACAGCAATTTGATCAATGATAGATTTGAAATCGTCATCAACATCGTCATTACAAATGTCTTTTGCAGTAGTGTGAGAGTATCTAAGTTCCCAAAGTTAACAACTAGCTTGGTAAAAAATTACCAAGTAAGATTGAGAAGTGTTGGGAAAGGTCAATATTGTCTTGACATGGTTACATATACATGACATCTCCATAACTAATCAAGCAATGAACATCTAACACTACAAGAAAATCATGAAATAGAAACCAATTTTTAGAGACCAAAATAATTAGTTGCAATAGTAACTAAATTAGAGACCATTTTAGAAACTAAGAGAAAAAATGGTTTCTAAATTAGTTTCTATTATTGTTAAGTAGTTTCTAAATTGGTATCTAATTAGCATTTTAACTACCAATTATTTAGTTTCTAAATTTGGTCTCTAAAACTTTGGTTGCTAATTAGATACCAATTTAGAAACTATTTAACAATAATAGAAACTAATTTAGAAACCAATTTTTTTTTTAGTTTATAAAATGGTATCTTACTATTGCAACTAATTATTTTGGTCTCTAAAAATTGGTTTCTATTTCATGATTTTCTTGTAGTGTAAAACTAATTGTCATGTTTAAGCAACAACTAAATTCAGAATTAGAAATAACACAAGTTATCCTCATGATCCATGAAGGTAAAAATCCATTAAGAGTATTTATAAATAGATAACTATCCCAAGTATTTAGTATTAGTTATCCAAAAAAAAACCATTTACAAACACACCATCCTCCCAAAATTGAGATTTATCAAAATAGATGATAGACTTTCAATTAACACAAGTCTAATTATGGGAAAATATGTGATTTTAGAAGAGTCATTTCAACATTTTATAAGAATAATATATATATATATATATATATATATATATATTAAACAATAAATACATAATGAATATTACAATGAATATTACAAATGGTTGATTAGGTAAAGTGACATGTTTTGAAAGGCTATTTGATATATTTTTTTAATGTTGGTGTAGTTGGATTAATGCTAATATGTTTTTTCATTATAACAATATATTATTAGGGATAAATATAAATTAAAAAAAAAAAAACTTTCTCACTTCGTTTAAATACCAAAACTAGTTTTAATAGAGTTTTCTTTTGTTAATTTTTTAACCAAACTACATATGAAAGAAAGTTATCTTTCTTTTCTTGCCACGTGAATCAAGGAGAGTGAAATTAGGTGGGCAAAAATCTCCAAGAAAAAGAAAATCTAAGATAAAACTTTTCTTTTTCCCTCTTTATGATCACAAAAAGGGTAATGGAAAGTGCAAACTAGGCATGAGGATGCCGTTTTATTAGCACATAACTCACCAACTACACAAAACCTAACTTCAACTTGCTCATCTCCCCATCTTGCTTCTTCTTAGTCCTTTATTTGTAACATGTTGTTGACTATTGATCACCAAAGAGAGAAAAAAAAAACACTATAAACGACAAAGGAATGTGTTTGGATTTTTATTTGTACAAGTTTTGATCAACTTAGGGTCTATTTATTTAAATTTGACAATTTGAAAAAAAAACTAACCAACATCATCGACCATGATTAAATTATGTACTTAACTTGAATTTCATTAAAAGATATAATTAATTTTAGCATTAATGTAATCCAACTATAATTTTTAATCACTAGATAGAAACTAATTTTAGAGACAAAAAATAATTAATTGTTATGGTGACTAAATTAAAGACCATTTTAAAAATTAAAAAAATTATTAATTTCTAAATTAGTTTCTATTATTGATAAATAGTTTCTAAATTGGTATCTAATTAGCAACGAAGGTTTTTGCTACCAAATTTAAAATCTAAATAATTAGTAGTTAAAACCTTGGTAGCTAATTAGATATCAATTTAAAAACTATTTATCAATATTAGAAACTAATTTAAAAATCAATAATTTTTTTAGTCTCTAAAATGGTCTTTAATTTAGTTACTATAGTAACTAATTATTTTTTTTTCTAAAATTGGTTTCTATTTAATGATTTTCTTGTGGTGTACACATTTGACTTTTAATTGATATACATAGAGAGCAAAAATATTTTTTATATTTCCATTTAATTATAAATTATTATAATAATTTATCAATCTTCTAATATTTTTTTACGAAATTTATCTAAAATGTTTTTCATTTTTTAATAGTGTAAAAAAGACAAATCACTAATTTATTTAGTTTTTATAAAACATGAGTTTAAACAGATGAACTAATTTAATGTTTGGATACTATATTGTTAAAAGAAATTCTAGTAAAAATAGGAAGGTGTTTGTATTGTGTCATTTAAATTATTTAAGGTGTTTGTATGTATTATTTTCCCTCTAAAAGTAAATGTAGCTGGATTTGGACCCATCAAAATCAATTTTTGTTCTCTAAAACAATATCTAGAATACTGGCAACATCAATTATAACTAACGAACTTTTATTAAACACGTTAAACAATTATTAAAACTGTGCTTGGCTCGTAACCAAGCCCTAAAACAATTCACGAAGCAAGTCAGCGTAATTAATACCAATTAATATGTTGTGGAAGTATTTTTCTAATTAACATTAATTAAGTTTTGGTATATAGCTCCATCTATACAGTTTTTTATTATTGTCTTGAGAATTTTCTTTTATTTGCATATCCACCTATCTATTCACAATTCAAGACATTATTATTATAATTAAAAAGACATACATAAACAAAAAAGTGGTCAACCATTTAAAACATTCATATTTATTGAATATTAAATCTTATGTTGTCTCTCACATACTTCACAGCAATAAAAATATATATATATATATATATATATATATATATATATTAAGACGATTTTCCGTATTAAGTTTTGAACTTATATATACCTAACAATATGATATGGACAATATTAATTTCATCAGACAATTCTCTTACAACAGTGTCATTCTATACACATCTATTAAGTATCGTATATTAGACGGTAGAAAATTTTCACTGGCTTTCATGCCCTCATACATTAGAATTTGTATATCTCATTGAGTTCACTAAATTAATACTAACGCGTGATATTTCACTAACTATTAGGTTTTACTTTCACTAAAAGAAATATTTATTTTGCCTAAAAAAATATTTATTTTGCCTATGTCTAAAATTTGTAGATAAAACAACTAAAATTTGTAGATAAATTAGTATTACCAATAAATTATTCATGGAAAAAAATTTGTAGGTAATTTACCTATGAATGATGAGTTTGTAAGTATTACCCACCAACTTCAGTCTCTAGGTAATATCCATTCACTTTAATCCATAAGTAATATTCACCATGTTTAGATCATAAGTAATACTTATAAGTTTCAATTCGTAGGTAATATCCAACTGTTCTAGTTTGTAGGTAATATCTATCAGCTTCAAATTGTTACCCACCAACTATAATTTGTAGGTAATACCTACCAACTTTAATATGTAAGTAATATCCAACTTCAGTATGTAGATAATATATACACACATTACCCACCAACTATATTTCGTGCATAAATTCGTAGATAGTCCTACATGCATCAAAATGTTCATTTAAGTATTAAATGCATTGTTTTAAATCTTGTACACCTGTATAATAAAACATTCAACATATCCAACACATATCAAGTAATCCAACATATCCAAATTGAACAATCTATTACCAATTCATTGAATTTATAATATTCAATACAACAATCAAGTATCATTCAATACACATAACATAAAATAAAAGCTACATTTAATTTTATATTCAAACATAACATAATTGAAGTCTCATAATATAAAGTAAGTTAAAGATAACATAATTTACAAGTCAAACCAATTTGAAATATAATCTCCAATCCAAATAAACTTGAAAACATAATCCAAAATCCATAATTTAAAAGTTAATCAACTTCAAATATAACTCGCAATCTAAACAAACTAGAAACACAATTCAAGATCCAAACAATTTTCTTATTGAAACAATTCATTACAACTTCAGTGATTCTAAATAGTGACATATTTTTAAAAAAAAAAATAATTAATACGATTTTTTTATCACATCAACTTAGTCATATGTATCATTTGAAATACTAGGTCAAAATCCATTTTTTTTATCTCAATATTGTTTGAATGACCAAATCATATATACATGTATCACTACAAAACTAAATATTTAAAAAAAAAACTAAATTTTTTCAATTCAAAACATTCTCATGTCAATTGTACTCCAAAGAAAACCTAACTTGCTAATTGGTTTTTAAGTTCTCCAATTTATCTAAAACACTGAAATGCAATACGAAATTAGTTTCATTCTACAAAATCATTTACTTAACTAGAATTCAATCTATCATAGTCACAAACATTCAATTCAAACCACAAAATTCAATTGTATCAACTCAACATATATAAAATTCACTAAAATATTTGCAATAAAAAAATTAACCAATTTTTCATTCAATTCTACAATCCAGGCAATTCTCCTCAATTACATCAACAGAGTTCTGGATATACTTAATTCCTCCCTAACCTAATTCAAAATCAGGTTAATTTCCTTATTTAAAAGCACCCTACTCTCTAAAGTATCTAACCCTTGAAATGAAAACTGAATTAAGAATACTTAAAGATCCTCTAAAATTCTATCACAAAGCCAAACATAGCAAGCAAATATACTCAAAATTCATATTTTCCAGTCAGCTTATACATGTAAGAACTCCGGGAATGCATGCAAACAAAAAGAGATTCGAGTACATGAAATTCTAAGAGAAAACAAGAATTTACTCCAGTAAAAATATTTTAAGTTGAGCTAGATTTACTTTCAATTATAAAAATCTTTTTAGTTGAGTTAGATTTGCTTTCAATTATTTTATTGCTTGTAGGTTCTAAACAAGAAGGAAAACGATAGTTATGAAAAACATCTAGAGAAAAATAGAAAAAAGTTAGAGAATATAAAGAAATGATAATTTAAAAAATGAAAAATAAAACTATTTAATTTCCTATTTGTTACTTTTATAGCAATAAATATTATAAAAAAATATTAAATAAAAATTAATTTTAAAAATAAAAATAATTAGTTATTATATTTACTAAATTAAATATTAATTTAAAAATTAAAAAAGTAATTGATATCTAATATAATTTTTATTATTAATAAATAATTTATAAATTGATATAATTAGAAATAACTATTTATTAATAATAGAAACTACTTCAGATATTATTTTTTTTATGCATTAATTTTTTAGTCTCTAAAATAATATTTAATTTAGTTAATATAGTAATTAATTGTATTTTTTAAATTAATTTTTATTTAATAATTTTATTATAGTAAAAATTACTTATAAATATTTATTTATATAAAATAAATTACACTAATTATACATGACTTACTATCTATCCAAGTATTGTTAATTATGCTTCAAGAACTCAACATGCATTATTTTAATTGTGTTTTAGTAGCTTTCTTGTTGCTGTATTGGTACGTATTTCTTAATAAATAGCATTTTTTCTAATATAAAAACCTAAAAAATTAAAGAAATGCATTCTACCATTTGAATAACAAAAATGAAAAAAAAAAGTACAGAGTGAAATTTTTTCGCAAAAAAAAAAAACAATATGAGTAACAGTTTCATTTAAAATGTTGCAAATTATATAAAATATTACATTAAATTTAATTTTGTAAATTAACTTACAAAAACAACTCAAATCTTATTTTTCGGAAACTGATTTTCTAAATAAAATGTTAATCTGTAAGCATATTTTATAATATTAAAATGTCACAAAATTGAGTTTATACTTTCCAAACTAAGTTTGGAGTGTTATTAAAATCCAAGCATAATCTTAATTTTATTTTATTGTGAAAGAGAATACATAGTAACGAATGATTTTTATAATTTATCTTTAATATAATCTAAGAAAAATGTGTATATCAAACATATCAAATAAAACTATATTAAATATGAAGAAACAAAAATATAGTTTATTTAATAATAAATGATAAATACTTATAATTAAAAAAAAGTTCTGTTTGTAATGACATTATTTGGATTGAACAAACATCTCTTTTATAAGATATAACATGTAAAACATCAAGTACAATTTGGAAGAAACGTGCTATTTTATATAAAATACAAAAAGAATAAGACGAAAATTTAAATTTTTTAATGGGTATGAAATGATAAGAGAATATGTTATGACAACATAAAGAAAAGGAGAACGTAAAATTATAATAAATTTTAAAAATTATATATAAAAAATCAAAAACTCTTTTGTAAAGAATGCATATTATTGAAAACTTAAAAAAAGTAAAATAATATAATTATAAAAAAAAATAGAATTAATATTTTTATCCGCTTTTGTATTGATAGAACTATTTTTTTCTATCTTCTTTTGTATTGATAGAATGATCATTGAATTTTGTAAATTAATAGATTCATTCTTATTTTACTAAAAAATATTAGATATAAATTAATTTTGAGATAAAAATAATCAGTTACTTTATTAAGTAAACTAGATATTATTTTAATGATTAAAAAAATATTAAAATTTAAAATATTTTTTTATAAACCAATAATAAATTAAATAGTTTCTAAAGTAATTTTTATTATAATTTTTTTAAAATTTTATTTAATTAGTTATTAAAATTTTAACGACTAATTTTATAATCTAATTGGTTGATAAGTAAAATTTTAATATCTAATTAAATACTAATTTAAATACTATTTAATAATAATAAAAATTAATTTATATATTAATAAATTTTTAATTTTTTTAAATAGTATTTAACTTAATTAATATAATGATTAATTTTTTTATAAAATTAATATATGTTTAATGATTTTCTCATAATATTAACTCATAAATAAATTAATCTAAATTATATTTTAATATTATTATGATTGATAAATTTATTTATAGCTGAACTAAATAAATATCAGATAAATGTTTTTTTTTTCACTCTTATAAATTGTCACCAGTTAACTCAGACTTTATTTCATACACTTCATTTCAGAGTTCCCTCAATAAAAAAATTGCCATATTTTATAACAAAATGGACATAGTGTTATTTTACCACCATTCTTTATCAATCTTGTGCTCATATTCATAATCCCCAAAATAAATTTCGTTTGATATTCTCATTCTTATTTTTTTTCTTCAATGAATTAATGTATAAATTTTGGCTAGCCAAGAAATTGGTTTGGTTGTTTGTTTCATTTTCATAAGAGGTTCCTAGATTGTGTTTGTAGAAACAAAGAGAAGCAATTCTCTATTTTGCATTAAGATTTGGAACACTCCAAACCAAAACACACACACCAAAGAAACAAGAAAACAAAACCAGCTTGTGTTTGTACTTTGTGAGACGAATCTCATTACCAATCTCTTAAAAATGGTGAATAATTAGAAAGTTTATATATTCTAATACTTTTGTTTTTACAAACTTCCCTACTCTTTTAAATGTCTTATTATTGATTTCAATACTTTAAAAAGTTAAATAAAGATAACTTTTTCATCTAAAATATGTTGTTTATTCTTTTAAGATCTCAAAATTGGTAATAGATTTTCAAAACTAGTTATGAATCATGTTGAGACAAAAGAAAAGTTTTAAATTCCCCATTTACTTTAAAATGAATTTACACTTAATTAACACGTTGATCTTTAAAGAGAAGAGCATTATTTCAAAATAAAAGAGGTAAATATATAATTTAAGAACGAACAAAATATAACTTTCATATACAAATTGATTTAATTTTATTTTTAATATGTGGAGAATTTATTCGAATCAAACTAAATTACATTTATTACATTCAACATAACGATGATATTTTGAAAACCATTTGACAACATGCTTTTAAGATAATTTATTCATTAAAAATATTTTTTTAAAATATAAAGAAAAGGAGAGAAAAATAGTAAAATAGTAAGTGTGAAATGGTTCTATAAATTTGTTGGATTTTCTTAGAATTAATAGTGTATTTTCTATTATTACTTTTAAATGTTTTCTTACTTTTAAAGTTTTATTTAAATTCTACTTTTGTCAAATGTAATGATTTAATTTTTCTTATCAAATTAATAAATGTAGCTAAGAAAATGAGGATAGGATGAATATGAAGTATATATGTAACATAATCTTAGGTAATATATTAATAATATATTTATTACTTCATCCCTTTTTATATTTCTTTAATAAAAAAAATTGAAATTTTTCTTTCCTTATTATATTCTTTTTATTTTTTATGCTGAGGAGGAAAATTTTATTAATGAGAATTATATTGGACAATTTCCTTATAAAAGTTACAAAATAAATCCCCATTACTTATTACAAATGATACAACATTTTTTTAAACTTCAATGTGTTTTAATAATCGGGATTTATTTATTCAATTTTCTTCCACAAAATTTGGTGTGCTTTCTTTTCTCAAACTATACTAATACTGCTTAATATATTTGATATAAAGTTTGTCAATTTTTTATTATATTTTCAAAATATTTATACAATCTATTTCAATTCTCACATGTCAAGCTAAACTACTATAAATTAAACTGACTTTTTATTACACTTGTCATTACTTTTTATTACTATATTTATTTCAATAATATTTTATTTAATTTTTTTACTATTTTAATGCAATTTTAATACTATTTATAAAAAACAATTTATTCATTTAAAAATATTTTTAAAGTATTCCTCAAAAATATTTTCCCAGCTTACTTATCAGCCTTTTGTTTTAATAAATATTCTACGTTTGTATATTTTTTTTTATCAGAGATTAAGCACACTTATTTTTAAAATACAAATTTGAGTATGTTTTGTCTCTCATATGCTACATAAATATAATTTCTTAATATTGAATAAATTATACTCACTAGTATTAGATAAAAACTATACATGATTTCCTTCTTCTTTTTCATATTACTTCAATTTTTTTATTATAATGAACAAAATCTATTAATAATAACATTATATATTTCAATATAAATTAAAATAAATTGGCATATCAAAAAAAATTTCAAACTAAATTGAAATAACGTATTACATTTGACATAAATTTTGCACAAATCTCAAATTGACTTTTAGAAGTAACCCATTTGTTTTCCTTTTTTCATAATTAAAATCAAATTTTAAAATTGATCATATTCTATTTGTTCATTTAAAAATAATTTAAAACTATTTTCTCATTGTTATCTATTTTAATAACTCTACTTTGATAAAAACAAAATTCGGGTAAAATGTTTTTTTTTTTATATAGGAAACATAAGAACATCTTTAATGAAAGTTAATTACAATACTTAGTTAAAGAAAAGTATTGAAGAGTTTAATTTTATATCAATTAATGTTTTTATTTATAAGCAATTACGACAGAAAATACTCAAAGTATAAATTTTAATATGAAGATAAATTTTACACACATTTATAAGGTTAAATAAAATTATACTTGATTTTCTTCGGTGTTTTCATACGTTATTTTAAATTCTTTGATTTTGAAGGGAAATTTATATACAATAAGAAATAAGAATTTAAAAATAGAAAATAAATCTTACTAAACTTCAAAGGAACATAAGTATGATCTATTTATAATTTAATTGATTTTGAAAAGAAAAGAAAAAGTTGTGAGAAAAACATTTTCCCAATTAATTAACTGTTCATCATGCCAGTGGAAAATTCAAAGTTTACCAACATTCACTTAAAACTCGCGATATTTTATGACATAATAGCCTTTATTGTACTATTCTCTATTTATCACGTCCTATACTCGTATTAATTGCCGTAACGTAAAATAAAATATTAAATTTCCTTTCGAGTTCCCATTCTTATTTATTTAAAAACAAATAATAATTAATAAACATGAATTTTTGGCTGGCCAAGAAGTCGGTTTGGTCGTTTGTTTGGTTCATTATAGCTTCCAAAAAGAGTGTCTCTGTATCTGTCTCTGTGTCTTCTAGTGAGAGAAACAAAGAGAGAGAAAGAGAAACAACATTGAAGAGGAAGAGGAGGAAGAACAACACCTTCTCTTTCTTTCACTGAGATCTGAACCAAAACAGAGCCTCGTCTTTGTACTCTGTGATGAAGCTCGTTACCAATTCTGCTCACATTATTTGCGTTTGAACTTCAACGTTCTCTTTGAAGAGATTGTTCTTCTGTTTCCGGGTTTCGATGAAGGAGGGTGAGAAGGTATTGGATCCGCAGCTATGGCACGCGTGCGCAGGTGGCATGGTTCAGATGCCCAAAGTGAACTCCAAAGTCTTTTACTTCCCACAGGGTCACGCTGAACATGCTCACACCAACATTGATCTCAGGGTTCCGCCACACATTCTCTGCAACGTCGAAGCCGTGAAGTTCATGGCGGACCCAGAAACCGACGAGGTCTTCGCCAAACTCAGTCTGGTTCCTCTCAGAAACTCGGAACTCGGTCCCGACTCGGAGGGGGGTGCTGACGCGGCGGAGGCTTCGGAGAAACCCGCGTCTTTCGCGAAGACTCTGACGCAGTCGGACGCCAACAATGGTGGTGGGTTTTCGGTGCCACGGTACTGCGCGGAGACGATTTTTCCGCGGCTGGACTACTCGGCGGAGCCGCCGGTGCAGACGGTGGTGGCGAAGGACGTGCAGGGGGAGACTTGGAGGTTCCGGCACATATACCGAGGGACGCCACGTCGACACTTGCTGACGACAGGGTGGAGCAGTTTCGTGAACCAGAAGAAACTGGTGGCTGGGGATTCTGTGGTGTTTCTGAGGTCTGAGAATGGAGAGTTGTGTGTTGGGATTCGGAGGGCAAAGAAGGGAATTGGGTGTGAGGTGTGGAACTCTGCTTCTGGTTCAGGGTCTGGAAGTGTAGGTGGAAGTGGGAATTGTGGGATTGGTCCTTATGGGCCTTTCTCTTTTTTCCTTGGAGAAGAGAGCAAGAGTTTAAGGAATGGTGGTGGTGGTGGTGGTGGGAATTTGAGTGGAAGGGCCAAAGTGAGGCCTGAGGCTGTTGTTGAAGCTGTGACACTGGCTGCTGGTAATAAACCTTTTGAGATTGTTTATTATCCAAGAGCTAGTACTCCTGAGTTTTGCATTAAGGCTTCTTCTGTGAGGGCTGCTATGAGGATTCAGTGGTGTTCTGGGATGAGGTTCAAGATGGCCTTTGAGACTGAGGATGCTTCCAGGATAAGTTGGTTCATGGGAACCATTGCTTCTGTTCAGGTTCTTGATCCCATCCGCTGGCCTAATTCCCCATGGAGGCTTCTTCAGGTACCATCTCCTTCCATTTACGACACTTTAGATCGTTCTTCACATCTTTGGTTTTACTACCAGGAACTGATTCTGGATCCAGACTCCATTTCATTTTACTGATAACTTTTTGTTTCTGGCATAAACCCATCCAAACATCAATCTTCTCCCTTCAAAGTTAATTTTGTTTTGGTAATTTGTAGAAAATGCTTTTGAGACATCTTTTTCCTAAAATGTTTATTTGCGAGGTGTAATTAATTCACATGCAGTTGTAAACCCATGAATACTACGATTATGAGAGGATGACTGAAATACCAAATGTTGATTGAAGAAATTATATTGTGTACTTTACAATCTCCATTGGATTCATATCGTGGATGAATTTTGTTGAAAATTAGATTGTGCAGACTTTATTGGTGTTGTTGCGACTGTTATCCCTACAGGTAACTTGGGATGAGCCAGATTTGCTGCAAAATGTGAAGCGTGTTAGCCCGTGGTTGGTTGAATTGGTATCAAACTTACCGGTCATCAATTTCACACCTTTCTCTCCACCAAGAAAGAAGCTGCGGTTTCCGCAGCACCCGGAGTTCCCCCTTGATGTTCAATTTCCAATACCAACGTTTTCAGGCAACCATCTCGGGCCTAACCACCCCTTGTGTGGTTTTTCGGATAACCCTCCTGCAGGCATACAGGGAGCCAGGCATGCTCAAATTGGATCATCACTATCAGATCTCCACCTTAACAAAAAACTGCAGTTGGGGTTGCTTCCATCTAATATCCACCAACTTGGAGTGTATAGTGGGATTTCAAATGGTAACACCACCACCAACCATGATAAGAGCAAAGAAAGCTTATCACACTTGCTGTCCATGGGGAAATCTAGCAATAGTTTGGAGAAACCTGATGATGTTAAGAAACATCAGTTTTTGCTCTTTGGTCAACCAATACTCACTGAGCAACAAATTTCTAGAGATGTGTTATCTCGTGGGAAAAAATCTCCAGATGATGTTAAGGACAAAGAGAAGTGCGTTTTGGGTGACTCCCAATCAGCACTCTCACGGCAGTTTTCATCAGGGAAAGCTTCTGCTGCTGAGTTATCTTGGCAACTTGGCTTGGATACTGGTCATTGTAAAGTTTTCTTGGAGTCAGAAGATGTAGGAAGGACCCTAGACCTATCACGGCTTGGTTCTTATGAAGAACTGTATAGGAGACTTTCCTACATGTTTGGAGTTGAAAGATCTGAGATTCTGAATTATGTATTCTACTATGATGCCAAAGGTGCTGTTAAGCAAACTGGTGATGAACCCTTCAGGTATCATTTTTGTTTTCGTTTTTTTCATCTCAGCGTTAATTGAATCAGTTTATATTTTCACTAAGGTACCTAAATCTGGCATATCTTCCATTCCATGACTTGTACCCTTCGGATGCATGTTTTTATCTTTAGCCGTGATCTTATTGCAGTGACTTCATGAAGACAGCGAAAAGATTGACAATTCTGACGGATTCAGGCAGCAAAAATGTTAAAAGGTAAGAAACAGCTTGGTCTTGTTACACTTTTATCTTCATCTTTGTGGATAACTACACGTTGATATTTCTTCTCGGACAAAGGAAAGCAAGAAATTATTTTTTGGCAAAACCATTAAGATGAGCCCACCAATAAAATATCTATCATAAAGTAGAAGTAGTCACATTTTTTCATAGAATCATCACATTTGGCTTCTTCACTATCCTATTCTTACGGGATTGTAATATTGCACTTTATAATTCTCCCAAAACTTTTTATGTATGAGTAACCTTTCCTCAAAATCTATTTTGCAGGGCCTTTATTACAGGAACTCGGAATGGTGAACATGGACTTGATGCATCAAATAAAACAGGCCCTCTGAGCATATTTGCTTAAAAACACTGTAGCATGAATCTGAGACATTGTTGAGATCTGAGTAGTGATGTGTGGAAGGACAGCTTTAACTCCGTTTACCTCTGCATAAGACTGAACATGTACTGAATCTTTTATCGAGGTTACTAATGTACTGTGTACCTAAAAACAATATTTTGTAAGGTTGGCATCGTTGGTTTTTTTTTTGTGTACAAATAATGATGCTCTTATGATGGTCAACTATTATTGTAATAATCAAAACCAAGATTTGGACCCCATTTGCCAACTTGCTTTTTTTCCATGGTGCTCTCACATGCTGCTTTCTAGGTGTCTCCACGTCACCAGTTCTCAATAAATTGAAGAAAGGTATAATAATATATAGTGTGTTTGATGAGTGGACAAACACATTAACGCGTCACCAATTGTTGATAATGTCTGCCAATATTTATTGATCTCAGGCAATGTATCTGTCATTCGAATTTAACCACATTTGATCTTGTGCTACTCTTTTTGCTCCATTTCCTTCCACCCTCAACCAACTACTTCTTACTAGATAACATGCATCTACCCTCTACAGTTTTTTACTCATTCATATACAGATCAGAAGGAAAAGTTGTCATTGATTCAGCTTATTTTAACAAAAATAAGTTCTTTTCTGTCAACTTTATTGAAAAGCTTAGAGGGATTATTTCTTATAAATATCTAAACATGCACTTCATATTCATCCGAAAAAAAGTATATGAAAATTGCAGTGCAATGCAAACCATAAAATCCATTGTTACTTTGTTGCTGTTTAGTACTCCAACCCTGAAAAAAAAAAGAGATAGTTATACCTTCTACCAATACCCTCAAAAGCAAAGGGAAGCATATATTTAAATACTGGTATGTGTACTATACATATCAAAATAGCAGCAACAAAGAGACCTACGAAAAGACTTACAAAAAACTAAATGCAGATTTCAGCATTGCTCAGGACCTTGTTCAGCATTGCTATGTACCCTTACTTTCTTGTATTTAATACCCTCATAAGTATTAGGGTGCATACATACATATTTAATGTGAAATTAAAGAAAAACTTATTATAAAATAAAATTATAGTATTTCAATTTTGAATACCAAAGGTACATTATAATTTTTAATAAAATATTCTTATAAATTGCTAACTAAATCTAAAAGTCTAATTAATATTTCATAAAGGAGAATTTATAGAATATTTAAGTTTTGACTATGATACTCTTTGTTTTTCTTGGTGTTCTCTTTACTATAAAAAAAGATTACAATTAAATTAACGAGACGAAAGGTCTTCTCAATGACAATAGAAAAATTCAACTAAATTTTTTATAAAAAAAATTAATTCAATGATTAAAAAAAATTTTAAAACTACATTCAATTTTTTAAAAGTTTACAAAAATAAAGTTTATAAGTAAATTATTATTACTGTATATTAGAAAAAGTGTTATATATTTCTTTTACAAAACTTATATTTAAATAATATAAAGTGTTACATATTTTTTTAGTATAACTTCCGTTTTCCTTGCAAAATCTGTAACAAGTGTAACATTCAATTTGCATAAAAAATTAACATAGCGAGTATCTTTTATTTCTAACGTATCAAGTAATTTTATTATTAAACTTTAAAATAATTAATATTATATATTAACAATTTAATTTATTTTTATTGTGATTAAAATAGTTTTATTTGACTAAATTGAAGGATTCTATTAAAAATTAATTTATTGGAAATTTTAAAATATTAAAAAAATGATATCCATGATTATATTAATAATTAAGACAATTTTTTTTAATAATAAACTTTGAAGACTTTATAGTTATTATTGATGAAAATGCATATCCTAATTATTTTAATAATAAACTTTGAAGACTTTATAGTTATTATTATTGATAAATAGTTTTTAAATTGATATTTAATTAGTTATCAAGGTTTTAACTACCAATTATTTAAATTCTAAAATTGGTAGCTAAAACCTAGGAAGCTAATTCAATACCAATTTATAAATTATTATCAATAATATAAACTAATTTAGATACCAATAAATATTTTAGTCTCTAAAATAATATTTAATTTAGTCAATATAGTAATTAATTATTTTTTTATTTTTTTAAATTAATTTTTATTTAATGATTTTTTATAAAATTTATGTAAATTTTTCTTAACAATATAAATATTAATAATATTTACTAATAATATATGTTCAATAATCTCAAATTCTGAAGTTTTCTTTTTTTATATATACTCTTTTTTTTTCAAAGTTTGATATATTTGTAACTTATCCCCAATCATTCTAATTTTCTCAATAGTATAATGGACTAACTTTGTTCTCACAAGTTTTCATTTACTTACCCTAACTCAAAATAAAGGAGTCTTACACTTGCAAAAAAAATATATATTTGCAACAATTAAAGTATTATGTATGAAAAACATTGATAATATTGCATTTGAAGGATTTACACTTAGCATTGCAATGATATAATTATATTTACAACAATTAATCACATACGCATACTCTCCTGGTATCTCCTTTTCATCTAAAATACTCATTTTTTCTTTTCAGAATCTAATACAAACATGTTATGATAGGTAAATTAATATAATTAAAGATAAACAAATAGTTAAAGTTAATCCAATATCTAGGTTCACATTATTAAGATACATATAAACCAAAACTCAAAATATTGAAGATTAACTTACCCATGAGTACATATGTTTTTAGGGACCATACCAATTTATGGCAGAGAGGTTCTAATTATTAAAAGTTGACT
>Ga0123342_1003758_pt1 | contig 23941 bp, 10 predicted proteins | sample Turbeawhitnodule_FD_89960 | JGI IMG/M metagenome (GOLD analysis project Ga0123342, IMG submission 89960) | Root nodule microbial communities of legume samples collected from Mexico - Turtle bean Mexico white nodule | ecosystem: Host-associated > Plants > Roots > Nodule | place: Mexico: Nepantla... | reverse complement strand
TTTATGTTTTATCATTTAGCCCATTAGCGCGACACAGGAAGCAACCTAACCCTAGAAAACTAGGATAAATAGAGGGCTAGAGGCTCAACCCTAGTGTGCCAGATTGAGAGGAAAACACCATAGGGTGAATTGTAACCCAATTGGGAGAATGGAAGGTGTTGGAAGTATGCGTAGCTAATTCTACCCTTTCGGATTGGGAGTAATCAGTTCAAACTCTTATGTATTGAGGTGATATCTTATATATTAATATTCAGTTCTTGATTGATTATTGGTATTGTTGTTTTACTTTTAACTTTTCGTGACAAATTGATAATCTTAAATCTGACCGAGAGGTATTTTTAGGGTTTGGACCTAAACATCATTACTTAGCATATTTGAGTGCTAGGGATAGACTTGAAATGTTAATTGCCATTAACGTCTGAGTGTGATTGTGATTCTAAGTTGTTTTTATAAATATGCGAGGGATCGATATTTAGGAAACATTCTTAAGGATTTTATATGTGAGAGATCGATATAAATGAATTTTCTACGGGCATCAATTTCAATCAAAGAACTCAATATTAACATGCTAATCAAAACACATGAGAGTGGGAGAGATGAAACCTAATCCCTATTTTTCCAATTGAAGCAACTAATTCTTTGTTTGTTTTCTTATTGATCAGTGCCAACACAATCACTTCTAAACTACTCTTTTTATTTGTTATGTTGTTATATTTAGCGAATATTGTACTCGATAATTCATTGTTCCTTGTGGGATCGATATCCGTCCTTAGGGACAATTATTACTTCTGACAAACGCGGTGCACTTGCCATAAAAAGTCATCAACAGTTGTGAGTGCAATTATGTGCAAAGTGATAAAAATTGGGGTCCCAAAAATTCCTTTAAAACTCTGAAAACCTCAGATTCCAGTCCCCTCCAACTATTATTTTCACCTTAGGACCCAAACGATCCGATTTGGAATTAGTTGTCTGCATAGGAACAATCTTCTTGGAACTTTTTCCTCTTTTTCTTTTGAGTTGGGAGTCTAAGGGCGTCAATCCTTCAACTGTGATGACGACAATAGCGTTTTTGGCCTCCTTTAAAGCCTTCATCTTCTTAAAATGGTAGGCCATTTCCTTCTTATATATTGTCATTTTATTATCTATAATGTAAAGTATTAAGGTTAAAGTTAGAAAATAATAAGACGAAGTAAATTTTAAGAATAAGTTATACTACAACTCAATATTCAATCTTTAATAGGATGGTCGAATAAAAAATAAACTTTAACTTTTCCAATTTCTTAGTTCTCACGCTCGAATGACTTAAGTTTCTCCACCTTTTGAGCATTGTAAATGCAAGAAATTTGTGTTCAATAAAGAGGGAAACCCTTCAATAGGATAAGGTTGTGAGTAGGGGTTCAAAGTTTCAGAAAGGGACCCTTGAATCACTTATAGAACAATTGAAAAAAAAAGTCAAGAGACCTTGACTGCTAACACTATTTAACGAAGCCCACAACTAACGAGACGATATTTTAAACTAGAAAAAAAAACATGTTTGAGGTCAGAATTATGCTGAAGTGTGTGCATATGAAAAGCATGAAGAAATGCCCAACTGTTAAGATGCGACCGGATAGGGCAATGTTGATAATTGTGAGTACTTCCTTCTTAAAGGAATCTAAGGGAAGACAAATATTGAACTTAATAAAAACGATATCATAAAAAAGCAAAACCTACTCTCTACATTGTCAAATTCATTATTGCAAATCGATTCATCCAGTTCACAAGCTTGAATTCCCACGTCTTTCTCCTCGATATTGCTAATCACTTGAAAATTAGGAAAAGCCTTGACCTTTTTTAAAGATGTATGCTTTGACGTCTCTCTAAGATGTTCCACTTTTGCTCAGGGTCAGGACACATCATAAGTTGTCATTGATGGAAATTAAGAACCCTATATCCAAACTCTCACACATAGAAGTTAGAAAAGACCAACATAAACAATCTCGAAAGCGAAACAAAACCAGTAAAAAATAAGCAAAAATTGAATACAATTTTCAGAGGTAAAACAAGTCCAGAAAGGAGAGGTAAAAATGAAAGGGTAATTTTGGAAACAAAAATAGAAATCCATAATAGTACAAGCGACAAGTGAAAAGAAAGAACAATACTTATTTGAGAGGAAGTGAAACTCAAAGTGAAGAAAGAGGAAAATGTAGTGAAAACATTATGTTTAAACCATTTGGAACGACATAAGAGGGGGAATGATGTTTCAAAATCGCCAAGTCCAATGCGCCAAGCAAAACGTTACACATGGATGGAGCATTTGAGTAGGTGCGAAATTCTGAAGTGACGTGACCATATAATTCTAAAGACTCTCATGGGTGTGACATTCAATATGAGATTTTTAGAATGTTCTTTAAGCCTTGAGTCAATGCCCTTTTGCCTAATTCGACTCAAAGTTGGAAGACTCTGTATCGTCCCAAACTTATGAATTGGTCTGTGTCCGATAAAATACATAGTGAATGAGACCTAAGGTCTAAGCATTATGTAAAAGTAAGTCCCATTTTATCAATAAATATGTCCATCAATAATGACCTTTTCAAAGGTTTAGAAAAATTAATAAAAATAATATTCTTTTATAAAAATTTAAAACTTTAAAAAATTAACAAGAATAATATTCTTTTATAAAAATTTCAAACTCTCAATAAACAACTAAATCATTTGAATTTTGGAATTTTTTTTTTATACACCACATCCTTTGAATATATTTCCCAATACTTAAAACTCTTTAATGATGCAATGACGTAAAAAACAGTTGAACTTAGTAACTTAGTCCCTAATTTAAATAAAAATAAATAATGATTAACATTTCAACATGTATTAATCAAAGAATTAAAATTTTAGAAGATAGCAATTCTTTTACTATTAGATCCTACCATTTCTACTAATAAATGCAATTTTTCTTTTTGTGAATTTAAAACTATCTCCGAGTGAAGTAGGAGCCAGTAAGTAGCATCCCTTGTACTCCAGAGGCAGCATGGGGTTGTTTATTATAGGGTTTTGGCAGAGCCAACCATGAACCTCAGCCCCCTCTCTGCACCATGACTGACCGTGAACGTGACCGTGACCGTGATCGAATTCGGGACAGAGAAAGAAAACGAAGACGAGACAAGGACGACCGCGACCGTGAGCGAGATAAGGGCGACCGCGAGCGAGACAAGGGCGACCGCGAGCGAGACAAGGGCGACCGCGACCGTGAGCGAGACAAGGACGACCGTGACCGCGACCGTGAACGCGAACGCGAACGCGAACGAGAACGAGAACGACAAAAGGATGAGCGCGATCGCGATGACAGAGTGCGTAGCAAGAGATCTCGTTCGCGTTCTCCTGACCGTGGTCGCTCCCGCCATGCGCGCTCGCCCTCGCCGAGCGAGCGCTCCCACCGGCGGCGCCACCACCGGACGCCTTCCCCTGACCAGCCGAGGAAGCGCCACCGGAGAGAGTCAGTGGAGGAGGAGCACAAGGAGACGAAGAAAGCGGTGTCAGACTTCGTGGACGGTATCGCTATGGAGCAGCAGCAGAAGCAGAAGGAGAACGGAGGAGAAGCTGAGGGGGACGAGGACGAATTGGAGATGATGAAGATGCTAGGAATTCCCGTCGGGTTTGACTCCACCAAGGGGAAACCGGTTGCCGGTGCTGACGTCAGCGGCGTCAGAGCCGTCACCAAGCGCCAACCGCGCCAGTACATGAACCGCCGCGGTGGCTTCAATCGTCCATTGCCCGCTGAGAGGAATCGCTAGGTTTTTTTATTTTTTCAGGTCTGTTCAATTTTCTTTCCTTCAGGAACAGATAACCTTATATTAAGGTTATGTTAGAATTTGATGATTGCCGCTAGGAATTAAACTCGGATTTAGCTTAGTTGAACAATGATTGAAATTTGGATTGTTTCGTGTTCCAGGCGGTGATGATTAATAGTAAATTAGCGACTCTGTGTGTGGATTTGTGATCATAGCTGTTATTCATGTTGTTTGATGGAGTGTGTCATTCTTGGTGTGTTATACATTCTGCAGTTTAGTGCTTATGCTTAGCGTGAGGTTAGCTCAATTTTGTTGTGGTTGCATAGCTCACTTGTGATGCTAGCGTGTTTTGTCAAAGATCGGTTTATCTTTAACATTGATTCAGTAGTCCCAATAGATAAGTCCTAATACTTCCCGGTTTTCTTCTCTTTCACCCTATTCCTGACTATGGTAACCATTACACCAAAATTAGAGAGTTTCATATCTGTGATTGTTTACTCACCTTTCTTCCTTAGCAAATATGCCCACAGCAATTAGTAAAACTCTTCTCCCTTAAAAGTTAACCCCTGTTACTCTCCAATCAAGCTTACCCTCAGAGTAAGTAAATTACTCTCACCTTGCTTACGTGGTACCCTTTTACACAAACTCACTATCCTGCGGCAGTGTGAATTTTTGAATTTATATTTTCATATTTCACTAATGTTATGTAGGAAGCATTGATGTAATCATAGAGGAGTGTGAGAGGTGAGAGTAGTATGTTGATATACTCTTATTAGACTCTTGTAGTTTGAATCTCTCTACCGATATGATGGCATGGTTTTTAATGATCGTCCAAAGAAAAATGTTTGGACCAATTACATATCCCTAGTATTGTGTTTAATTCAGAGGTTGTCTTTTGTGTTTTTTTTAGTGTGTTTGGTTTCGGATCTGCAACCTGAGTTTCCTAATCCAGGTTGATGCTCCATGTAATAGCTTTCATGTATATTCCAAAATGCACGCCAATTTTACACTACAAACAAACTGTTAAGTTCATGTTAAACTCACATGGAATTATTTAGTTGTTATAAGTTAGGCTGGTTGGTGATTTAATGTTCATACATCCTAGTGACAGATGCTAGACGTTTGTACAAACCACAGGGAGAAGATTTTGACACGAGTAAGTGAGGACTGAAGAATGCAAATTAATTACCATTCTATCTATTCTTCTAAGTTCCAAGACACATCAGTGGTAATCACGAAGCTTATAATTCCCTTTTTTGGTTCTTGTATAAATCACATTATCTTTGTAGTACTAGTATTATATTCAGAACTTCTATGCTGCCGAGTATTTAGTGTGGAGGCAAGCAACCAAGCGCCATAGGTTGCTTAGGCAGGTGAGGCAGTACTTGGACATGCAATGTGGGGGACTGTGACTCTCCTCACTTGCGCTCATGGTAGCAATGATTAAATTTGAATGTGTTACATGATTCTAGTATGGTAATGGAAAACAAATAATGGATGATCCTCTAGAGATGAGAATTCTCCTCAAGCCTCAATTCACTTACAGAATTGAGAATTCATCGACACCCTTTCCATAACAGATTTTTCCCCTGTATACCTTCTCACATTAATTCCCTTTCCTATATATGCCTTATAGACTTTCACTTCTCCACATCCTTATGTGCTTCTCTCCCTTCTTTCAGCCAAACACCTCTGGTTGTCTGGCTTCTCTTATATACACATTCCCTAGAGATGAGAATACACCCAAGCTTCAATTCACTAACAGATTGGGGAATTCATAGATACCCTTCCCATAACAGATTTGTCCCCTACATACCTTCTGACCTTACTTCTCTCTTCTATGTGTTTTGTAGACTGGTGGCACTTCTCCACATCCTTATGTGCTTCTCTCCCTTCTTTCAGCCAAACACTTCTAGCAGTTTAGCTTTTCTTGGATACAATTTTCCTAACTTAGGCCTGGCTACTGTTGATGATTGATCATTTTAGTAATGCATTTTGCTAATAGCAATTGATCAAAAGAATTGACAGGCCTGTGGATGGAAGCTGTGAATTTTGAACCATGGGAATGTGTAGTATGTTATTTATGGCTCATTATAGAATAACCCTGTCTTTTTGGAAGCCTTGTTTAAGATTGGATATTGCAGGGAGATTGCAACTACTATTAGTTAGACTCTAGGCGTTATAGGGTTTTAGGACTTGGGTATTGTAGGGTGCCAAGTCCTACATTGAGTTGTATGAGATGCTTGGTGAAGTACATAAGTGGCTTTGTTCTCCCCCCTTGAAAATTACCTTTTAAGGAAGGGATTCCCAAATGCTTGGGTGCTTATAACATAAGTTTTGAATTCTGATTGGATATAATAGCAATAATAACTATATATATATATGCTCTGCTAAAGCAGATATTATATAATTGAGCTCACTGCTAGACTGTGCAGTTCTTTTGTTTGTGTTACTTTTGTAGAACAAAAGAGGCTAGTCAGTATGGGATCTTTTGAAAGGGATAAGCCTTGTCAATCATGGTTATATAACTTGCAATTTAACTTGTTAGATTACACAAGTTTACGAGCTCATTACCCCTTTTCTAATTTACTGAGTAATATTTTAGTGAACTCAGTGAGCTCGTGGTGAACTTGGCCAATCTCACAAGTGCAGTTCAGGACCGAGATGGTAAGTTTAGCTATGGGTTGTTTTTAAATGAAGCGACTCCTCTCTTTGTCGTTTGGCTTTGCAAAAATAGGAGAAAGGAGAAGACCTACAATTAGGGTTCTCTGTTATTGCATTTCTCAGCTTCCCTTCTTTTTGCTGTTGACAAATTTAAGGTGTTGCTTCTCTTCTTCGCTCTTCCTCTTCGATTTTGTCCTCATTGATCTTCTCTGTGATTAGGCTTTGTTCCTTCCCCACTGCAATTTGGTTCTATTTCTTCCTCACTATGATTTGGCTGCATTGTTGAAGTTATTTAGAAGTAGTCTACTACTAGATTTAGTTAATTTATTGTTTATGTATACTAGTTTGTTTTATTATGAGATTAAAATGTTTAATTATTATGTTCTTTATAGGTATTTATATATATATATATATATATTATATGAACTAAACACTTGTGAGTTTATAATTTGAGTGTATTAGTCGAATTTACGAAGCTCCCATGAGTTTGTAAATGCTTGTTTTTGACAACCTTGGTGTCATTGCAACTTGGAATTTGGAAATAGTATTATTGGCAAGGGTTGATGGTTATTTACTATCACTTTTAAGAAAACCTTGTTTTGGAAAAGTCACCCCTTGACATTAACATGCGCTCCTAGTTATTTTAGTATCTGATAAAATTTACATTCTTCGTTTGTGTAATTGATGTCTCTAAACTTTGAGACATATTATCTTAAGTTAATTTCCCTGCATTCATATTTTCGTCTTGTTTATTTACGACAGTGTTGGTTGGATGTCTTTTACAAGTCACAGTCACAGAGATTCTGTTCGTGTTGCTGCTTGTTTTGCTTAAGAGATTTCTACAATATTGTTTGTTATAGGCATTCAGTTAACCAATCAGGCAACCCTTCATTCAGCCATTTTTTTTTTTTCATTTAAAAAGTGCAAAACACAGATTCCTCCGTTTACTTGTTGGTATGCATGAAATATCTTTCTCACTACTAAAAATTTTGGTTTGCCTCAACGCTGTGCATTTGATCATTGCAGATGAGTAATATCCTTTGGTGGTGGTTCAATTGTGTGAAATATTGGAGCCAGAAACTCTAGGAGGGAGGGACCCAAAATGAAAGTTTGTAAGCGTTCCGCCAATTACATGTGTCGTTCATATGATATCCCGTGCTACTTCAGCTCGATGATACCTTGTGTAACTGGTGTTAGGCATGCTTATTTTTACCTGTTACATTCATAGAATTTGTCAAATTTTCATGCGGTATCTAGATTTTTGCTGCATGCCTTAACACGTGCGGTGCACATGCTTTATGTTATTAAGTGATTCTGGATTTCAATATAATGCATGATCAATGGATATGCGAGTGTGTCAACTCTCTCTACTAACCCATTCGTTTTACTCCTATATCCATGGGCGACCTCTGATTGATGTGGATGTTTATTAATAACTCTGTCCTAAACTTTGTTGCCCCTATGGTTGATGTGGATCTCAAAATCCCACCCCTCTCTCTCATCACCCCCAACTCCTTCCACCTTCAAAATAGCCTAAACTATCATTAGCACCAAATCAAAGTCAATTTCACTAAATCATACCCTCTCCTCATTTCTGTCCAATTTTCTTCAAGAGGGACTAATTAATCACAATCCATAGCATTGTGTACATGTTCCACTTATCAACTGTATATTATATTTTTATCTACCGATAGATGTTCAAAATACGAGTTTATTTTTTATATATCGTTACAGTATTTTTTACTCTCCATCGATTAAAAATTATTCTGAACATAATCCATAAAATAATTACTATAGAAAGTCATATTTATATGACAGTGTAATTTTTTTTTCTGAAGTGTATATTTCAATTTAGTTATGAATTTATATTTATACCTTGAAAGATAAATGTTCCACGTGAGACAATTCAATTAAGATGAACTTTTTGAGTTTTCTTTTTTAACATTTCCTGTCAATTGTGACCTTACAGATAAAGTAAAGATTTAGATGAAAATTGAACTTGATAACATTATTTGAAACTCCAAACTTCATTTACACTATTGAAGCATTAAAATAAAAGATAGAATGAGAAAATTAGTTATTGATGTCATAAACTGATGCAATGAAGAGAAATGAAAAGACAATAATTTTCATGTCCAACATTTTAGTTAACTAGCCTTTTAAAAAAATTCTCAAAATAAACATCCCTTTGCTTTCCACCATAACATTAGTACATAATATTTATTATTTTATTGATGATTAATATCTGTTAAATGATTAATCATTTTTATCAGATTCTCTTTCTAAATCACGTCTTTTCTATTTCAAAATTTGTTATGAAGAATCCAAATTTAATGTAATTCAAACTAGCACATGTTGATAAGAAATACACTGCGATGTTAAAAAAATTTGTTGAGCATGTTTCAAGTTTGAAATCCAACCTTCAACTTCAACACTTATGTTTGCAGTATGCAACTATAAGTATGTTTGTTCGTAATTTAATAAATACACCACGATGTTAATTAATTACACTGATGCGTGGTAATTATAACTTAAAAATCAAACCAAATTCAATCATATTTGCATGTCTACTCAAATTTCAAACAAACAATTGCAACTTGCCAGATCCATCTAGATATTATACTTAAACATAGTGTGTGTGATGAAAGAGAAAGAAGTTGAAAAAGAAATAAAAGCCAATATGAAAATATTAATTTGATTACTGCAAATATTAAATAACTGTAGTATCAGTTTATAACTATAGTGTGATAGACGGTGGACACAAGAGAAGGGAGAGTTTCATTAGGGCTTCAAACCTTTGATTTCATCAACACTCCCAATTCTCTACCTTTACACAGTTTTATTTCACATAATCAACATTCCATCTCCTTTCATTTCTCCATCTCTCCTCAACGATGGTGAGACATACCAAACTTTGTCGTCTTTTTTTTTTTAAAATGAATTTTAAGCTTAACTCAATTATATGAGATTGAGGTTTTCCCCACTTATATATAATGAAATATCTCCATCTCTAGAAAATGTGGGATTCCAACACTTTTACTCATTTTTTTCATTTTTTATTTTTTTAAATAATAAATTATTAAAATTTAAAATTTAAATGTTTTTTTATTATTTGTTTCTATCATTTCCATTTTATCATTCTTCATGCAATGCAATGGACAATAAGTATGGCGCAAAGAAAGTCACTGCAGTTTTTGTGGTCTTTGGTTTATAAAAGCATGCAAAGAAAATATAGTTTTAAATTAAGTGTTTACTTAATTTTATTAAATGGATCTATTAAAAAACATACTGCATCAAATTATATTAATTACATTATAATCCCTTATTTCGTGGACATAGGAACATTGTTTGAAAATTTAAAAATTAGAACAAAATAATGTTCAAAAAAGAAACTGAATACTGCACAATGTAAACAACTGTAAGTCTTATTTTTTTACCATCATATATATAAGCCTTATTACAATCCTTCATTTTGTGGGCATAATAACATTAGTTGAAATTTTTTTTAAAAAAAACAGAACATCGTAATGTTCAAAATTAAGAATTGTATAAAACAAGAGTAAACACTTGTTTGAGTCAAACATTTGCGGATTTATAATAAAGGTTTTGATTTTTTTTACAGTACTTCTCGTTCTAGTTGGACATTTGTATAATTAAGCACAAACTTCAGCTAATGCGATTTAAGTATTAGTTTAGAATTTTGTATTAACAAGTTAAATAATGTATAGATGAGAAAAGTCTTCAAGCATGTGTTGCATTAAAGTTCTGAATTAATTGTGCTGCTAAATTTATTTATGTAGTTGAAAAGTTCATATTTAAAGTTATCTCCATCAACATGTAATGACACTAGCTAGAAGTATTGAATTTCACATTTGTGAAGCTCTTTACTTCACAGAAAAATGTTAATTCCCTGATCAAGTAGATACAATTATGATGAGTCAAACATATGCGCTAAATAAATCCAAAACCAACAAGGCGCAACGCAATGTTGATAGATAGCTCTTGATAAAGATTCAATTCTGAACTTCATGTATAAAAATCTTTGAATCAGTGAATTTGTTTGTTTTGAAAAGGATGATTCCAGTCATCAATTGGAAGATACCTTGGGAAACAACCAAAAAAGACTTGTAAATCAAATTTCGTGTTTCATTAACCAATTCATGCAATAATCACGGACGAGGGTGGCCCAACAAAGCATGATATTGATATTCTTGCAGGAAGTTTTGTCAAACACGCCATTACTAACTTGTACAGTTTCATGCATGCTTCACAACAGAACTCAACTAACAAAGACAGTGAAATGCTTTAAGCAGAATCGGAAGAGTTAAAGCAATTGCATGCCTTTATGGACAAACTCATCAACATTTACTAACTTTTACTCTACCAATGATTACCTACAATTAGTCACATGTTCACTTAATTTAAGCGATGTCTTATATCCTGTACAGTCAAATTGGTAGAATTCAAAAGCTTTTAACAAATTTAGAGCCTCACGTCAACTTGAAAATACTACACCTATAGAAATACCAATGTTAGCATAAATCCTTCAATGCTACCCACCAAAAAGCGCAACGACGAGTTGCAAAGTGAAAAAAAAAATGAATTTGAAATAGTAACTGTGTAATAAAAGTAAATCTAAAATTCTTACTTACATGATAATATGAATGATAATGTTGAAATAAAATTTATAAATATATGTATTTGAACTCTGTCTAAATGAAGAATATTAATTAAAAATCTAAAGAATTACAGCGTGAGAAGCCAAGAGGGGCTTGAAGCTTGGGAGTAGTAGCTGGACCTACAAAACTGGTCAATGCCAAAGCTTCATGCAGAACCCCGCTGGCACCACTGATATTCTCTTGCTGGATATACATTCTGAGAAGGTGTCCACAAGTTGCTCTGCAAGAGATGCTGGATCTTCAAGAAATGTATCAATGTATATTTTCACAATCCTTACTTCTTGAGGGGTGGCTCTTAAGCTGTACCAAGTCAGAAATTTCTGCCTGAAGTTCTTCTCTATGTGCCCTTCACACTCTAACCATCTAATCACCTTCACATAATACTCAAAATCACGCTCCGAAAAGCCATTAGCGACACGGCCCTCATCTTGCCTTTCTCCGCTTCTCTTCTTGGATGTGCTTCCATCCTGGGGGCCCTCCCTTTTCCCGGATCCATTTTCTTGATCTTTGGCACTGGACTTGGATCTTCCAATCCTTCCTGCTCCATCCTTAAGTGTTTCCAACTTGCAGGGAGTATTAGGCAAGCCTCCTTCCGAGCTACCTACCAACAGCACACATTCCCTACCCGTTAGAACTGGAGAATTCAACCCATCGTCAATGCTCATGTCCTCAGTCACTTGTTCCTCTGGCGAGTGCTTGTCTTCCAGCTTTAGCACGTCAGAACTAGGTATGGAGGCAGTCATTCCTACAGCATGCTGCTTGTCTGACAAAGAATCTGCATCAGGAGGAAGACCCACAACATCTATATTGGAACAGTTAACAGCATCATTAGATAAATTTCCAGAAGCAAGCTGGTCGCTTTCCTTGTGATAAGGAGGATAATGACCTCCTCGGTTATCAGTCAGGTCACTATATGGATTGCAGTTATTAGTTTCATCTTCCACTGATGACGGATTGGAAAGGCTGCTACAGTTGGTTACTGGGCTTTGACTTCTCTCTGTTGCTGAGCAATTAGGGACTTCATCCTCGCCAAGCTCTGTTGTGATTTGAACTTCACACACACCTGACTCCCTCGAATCATTTGAAACAACTTTGAAACTGTATTCTGTACCTGGAAGTAGACCCCTGACACTGAACCTTCTACTTGGTACCAGCGAGGTGCATGTCGGGTCCATGGGATAGTCTACTTCATCAGCTTTGCGATACCACATGGTGTAAGCCGCGATATTTTCAGCAGAGGATTCTTTGGTACCCAAAATAATAGTGAGGGATGTGGCAGTGACATCTTCAAACCTCACCATATTTGGAGCCAGAAAATGTGCATCTGAAAATGTGATGTACACACAGAGATCAATCTTATAACATTATTCGAGAATCTAAACCCAGGGACAGAAAAATTAATCTATTGATAACTGTACAACATTTGCATCCAATACCATAGTTAAGTGCTTCGATACAAAAAAGCCAATAGAAGTTCATAAACAAAAGAAATAACCTATGAAGTCAGTCATGTCTCGTGTTTGGCTGCTGACCCCAGAAATAGTTTTTGGGTCACAAAAAGTAAACTAACTCACAGCCAACAATTATCCAAATTACTTTTAGGAGACCATTCCCAAACATAAATCTTATTCTTATAAAATTATTTCTTCTTTAAACTCAAGTGTTTCAATGTCTTACCAATTACCTAAACAAGATCTAAAAGTTAAGTTAAAATAAATGGAAGTCGTAAAGTAGTTAGTTCCATATATAACACAAATCACAAGGGAAATTGCAATGATATAGATACACGAGGGAAATTGAGAAAAAAATAACAACGAAGAATTCACCTTGAGTTGTTGGATTGGGTGATGATGGCAAGATCCATTTCGAAAGCAGTGAATCAAGCGATTCAAGAGCAAAACCACATTGTTTCTGAACCTCAGGTCCTGAAGAAAGCCTGTTTACAATTCCCCTACCAATCTTCACCGGTGAGCCAGTGAGTGGGCCCACTTCAGGTTCAAGTTTCTTCACTGCTTCATCAACAATTTTATAAAGTTCGTCATACTTTTCAGTTCCTTGTAAAAGTCTCTGGCTTAACGAGACACGATAACAGAGTATATCTACACGTCTAGTATCCTTTGCTACCATCAGTTGTTTTCTCCAGCATCTAATATATTTTGATAAACAAGCCCAGATGAGATTCATCTAGCCTTACACATTGACAAAATTTCATCCTAAGAGTAATTTGGCACATACACAACAGTAAAAAAACAACTTTACCATATTTTGATAGAGTAGTGTCTTTGCCATAATGTTGAGTAGAGTGTCTTACCATAGCTAAGCAATCAAAAATAACATTCAACAAATAATCAATCTCTCTCTTTCAGAAAACCGATCATGCCTAAGATTATTCTTGAAATATCAGTCCTATGCATGTTTAAAGCAGATTATGCACTAAAAGCCACGATCCAACTTGACATACACAACCTAGAGCTTTATGAACTAAGCAAAACAAAAGGGGAGGAAGATTTTTTTTTTAAATGCGAAGAGACAACCGTCATCTTATATTATTGACTCGTTTTATATAGTTGGACAGGATGTGAACTTTAGCATGAAAGGTATTCTGTGATGACTCAGTTGACTTTTTTTATCCCAATTTTTGTCTATCTTGAAAGTTTTTGATGCATTTTGCAAACAGCAAATTACTAAATACAATCTTCCTGAACCCTGTTACATATTATTTATTTGCAAGTGTAGCAAAACACTCCAAGAAAATTGACTAAATACCATCTTCTAAAACCCCGTTACATATTAATTATTTGCAAGTGTAGTAAAACACTCCAAGATAAGAGAGGGAAAAAAGAAGCAGAAATTTTAAAATCAATAAAGATGTCATCTAAGAAATTGAAAAGCATAAGTATGATTACCCGAGTAAATCATTTACTTTCCCACAAGCAACACAGTAGAAGCCTCCATCAAGCTTGGGACGCTCCCCATCTTTGCCAATTCCAGAACCATTATGTTTTAAAGCACACTCAAGGTGGCATGACAAGCCACAAGAAACACCGGGAAATGGATTCTCAGAACTACATATTAACCACAGGCTAGGGTCTTTGTTGTCATCATATTGATGACAAATGCAGCATGAACATCTTTTACAAAATGCATCTGCTTGATTCAGGGTAGCTTTGCAGGCTGAGTTTTTGCAGTATGTAGTATTAACAGAATCACTACTATTATTGACTGAAATGCTGGTCACAGGAACAGGTAACTGAGAAGGATTCTCAGATTTTCTCTGCCTTTTAGCAGGTTTCTGACCAGATGCAGGAGAGGAATGTGGTTCAGGGTCTGTCGCAGTTTCATGCCCCCCTGATTTCTTTTCAGAAACAATTTTTAGAAGATTTTCTATAATTTTCAACTTTGTCAGCCCAGTATACTTTCTCTCTTTTCCCATTTCTGCACACAATATTTGCAAAATCTCTTGACGGCTCCATGACTGCAGCATCTCAGATGCACCATGAGACCACTTAGATACTTCATATACAAGTTCTCTTTTTTCCTCCATACTCAATTTACTGCACTTGGAAGGATCAAGAGCAAGACCTGAGGTTAAGCAAAAGAAAACATATATTATTATCTGCACAACAGATTCATGGAAATATTCCAACATCAAAACTTCCAAGCAGTGAAAGAGACAAGACTAGATCCACAAAGACTCCAGCCATAACTTGTACTCATGCTAGACATGTCATCATAATTTATTTCTTTTCAAATTTCTTGAGAATAAAGGAATTATTATTGCAATAATCTTTTACATACGTAATAAATCAGTAGGCTATCTGACAAGTTATGACCTCAATTTTGTTATAGTATAAAACATTGACTACTTCAAAAATATTACAAAGAAGGCCAAAGCAAATAACATAATGAAAGGTATACAACTGGAACCAGTTGACTTTGCACCACAGGGACATACAACCATTTGAAACACGGTAAGAAATTAAAACATAGGAGACAACGTGCAATGGACTAGTCAAGTAAGACAATTAAGCAGTTAGACATAATCTTCTTTGACCTTTATTGGAGACTCCATTCTCCTAATATAGAACCCATAGACCGCTAATTTATTAGCTGGCCCATCGTATACCAAATTACAAGCTACTAACCATGCTTCCTTCCTTATACGACAATACAATCAAGAATTTTGCAGTTCTCAAGAAGCCAGTTCTACGACCCCAAATACACAGTCAGAAAGAAAAATAAAAATAAAAACAAAAATCAAATCAAATATAGAAACAAAAACAGGTATAAAATAAACACCTCTATTATGGTGAACTAAAAATTAAAAAAATAAAATAAAATCAAAAGCTAATCAGCACCCAATATTCAGAAAAGGCACACAGGAAGAGATCACGATAAATTAAATCAAAACTCAGAAAAATAAGAGAAGCCAAAATGCTAAAATACCACCGTAGAGATTAATCTACACCTGGATCGTCAAATTAAGCGGAAAGTAACTCATGAGCCTGAACATAGCAAAGATAGAGAATTCTTGAGAGAATTCAATCATCCCAGTTTCAACAGAACAGAAAAGTGAGCACTATACATGAAAATTAAAAGAAACAGAGAGACAAATAAGCAATTCACCCTCAAAAGACGAATCTGTAGCCATAGATATGCAACAAGAAGGAATCACTCAACCACCACATTACCGCCAAAAGCCCAAAACTTGATCGAACCTGCACAACACAAAATCCAACCCGCATCATGGGTCGCCGTTCATAAACCAAAAAAATATAGATTAAAGGGAAAAAAAACTATGAGAACCAAAAATATTAAAAGAGAGAGAGAGAATGGAATAACAAATACCGAAAATAGATGCTTGGAATTGTAGAAGAGAAAAGGAATCCATTAACAGAAAAATTAGTCTCAGACACAGTCTCTCTGTGCGTGTATAAGAGGGAGATTGGAGGTAGAGGTGGTGGTGGTAGTGGTGGAGGGAGACCTTGCTTCTAGAGAGAGAAAGCTTCCAAGTTGTATAGAGAAAAGAGTGAGAGAAAGAGAAAAGAGTTTGCTTTGTTTGTTAGATAAAAATAATATAAATAAATAAATAAAATAAATAAAACAGCTGCATGCTCTGTTGCTATTGATATTGCGATTCTCACTCACTCGAGACATTTTTACATTTCAGCTTCGGTTCGGTTGGAATTTAGAATACTCTAACTTTGCAATTTACCAAACTACCCTTCTCCTGTTATTCGAAAAAGATTAACATATACCGTATTTCTTTAACTATTTAATATAATTAAACATTAAAAATAAATTTAACTTGTTTAAAAAAAATATTTTTTATAAAATTAAACAGCATGATTTGTAGGTAGATAAAAATGTGAATAAAAGATATTTTAGTAACAGTATATTTACCTAAAAAAAAGTATCCCATATTGAATTGGTTTCTGGTGGTGGATGAGGTTAGTATATAACAGTATCTGTTAGGCCTGGGTGCATTTATTCTGTGGTTCATCCCAGTTAGTGTAGCATCCACATACACCATATCCCATCACTAACCTGCACCATAAATTCATACATCATACTCATATGAAAGGGAGTGCTCAGGTGTGACATGGCATTGCATTCTAGGACAATATTTTAACTATGTCTTGTCTATTTCTCTCCATCTCCATTCATTGTCTTTTTCCACACATTTTTCATATATATTATTATCACTCATATGTTACAGATTAGTATGTCACTTTTCCTTGTAGAAATAGAACTGATTATTATGTAAAAGGGTGAATCACTTGTGTTTAGAAAACTACTTAAAAGTTATATTTCTCATAGTTTTAATTAATTAATGATGTAAAATATGTATTTCATTATATACATATATTAAAGAACTAAGGAATTACTCAACAACATGTTAAGACTTTTAATAATTATGTTTATAAATATTGCTCTCCTTTTGTTAAATAATATCATTAATTTTGTATAGACGTGAATTTATTTATTTTTTCTGACAGAGGTGTACTGAATTATCCATGCAATACTTGAGTCTGAATAACTGGTGGGAGTGTTAAATTTTGTTGTTGGCAGTGGAAAGGAACACACATGGGTTAATAGATGATAAGGGTCAACAAGGGGTACTATAGTCAATTAGTTGCCCCACAAAATTACTGCTGAAAGAAAGTACACACTTTTTTTTATTTATAATTAAAATTTACAACAGCTTATCCATCTACTTAGCCAATCAAATTACACCATGGCAGAAAGTACATTATATATATATATATATATATATATATACATGAAATTCATTCACTTTGTTAAAGAGAGAGGAAAAAATTATTCAGATATTATATTTTTTTGCAATGATGATGTTGTGCAGTGATCCTTTGCCATCTGAGACCACACTTGTGCAATTGGTTTACCTTATAATTCAGTCCATGTTTGCTTTCTACTGCATTTAAAAAGTTGTATAAATTGCATGGCCATCAATCAGGGTCTATGTTGTTGGTTTGTTCTATATGTGGTATAGTACTTAAAAGATACTACTGCTTTAAGCAAATTTATGGTTATGTAAATAGACCAAAAAAGTAAGAGATCACTTCTTATCACTATTTCAATTAATCTAGAAAATAAGGAGCAATTTAGATTATGAAGGAATAAAAAAGAATTAAAAAAAAAAGTGAGGGTAAAAGTGGAAGATCTCAACGGAATAACAGACTATATAAATGATATTTAAACGGCATGTATGAATGGTGGATAGAAAAGGAAGAGAAAAAGTGAATTATGTACCGTTTAAATGAGAAGGACGGTTGCCTAAACAAAAGAGTGGAAGAGATAAGGAGGTGCAGCATAGAGCGCCGACAAAATAAAAAATTATGGGTACCAACCAATGCTTTCAAATGATGGGATGGAAAACCTTGTTTCTTTCTCATTTATTTATTTATTTTATTTTACAATTTTTATTATTTTTTATGGGATGTAATTTAAAAAAGAATTAAAAAATTTACTGTATTGTTGGGTCTTACTTTTTCAATAAGGATTTTTAATGAACAACTAAAAAATGTGTGATTTAAATTAATAACTTCTTATCTTGCTTTCTTGTATTTCATGCAGAAGCATTAAAAATAATGGTGCATAGGTGCATGATTTTGTTTTCTTTTATCCACCTACTCTGAATAAATATAAATTGTTACAGGACTAAGACTAATTACTCAAGTAACGTTATTTGATTTTAAATATTGAATATGAAATGTAGTTATCTGGTATTTGGGACAATCTGGTTTATAATTTATTTAGTATAAGATTTAAATATTGGGATGAAGTTATACTTTGATCTTTCAATAATTTTAAAATTATAACTAGTCTAATAGTCTATTCAGGAGAGCAGAACTTATCATAGGAAGGAAATTGAGTGGGAACATGGTGTTACATTATGTGTAATTTATTTTTGTGATTTTACTTTTTTATGATCTCACTTATAAAAAAAATTAAAATATATATATATATATATATATGTCTCTATTCTGTTACTGATACATATATTTAACAAGGAGGAAGAGATGTTTCATCATAAATGTCTATTGATTTCTATTATCCTAAGATGAGACATTGAGTGTTAGCTACAAGAGGATGTTAAAGTTGTCTTCATGGGAGTTTTGTTTTGTCATGATTATGGCCATGAGAAACTTTTGTGGAATTATCTAGCAGATATTTGTAAAATCATCAATCTGATATAGATAATTCAACTAAGTATATTTTATGATAGTAAGAAAAAAAATTATAAAATGGGTGACTCCAAACTCACTCAAAGATCTAACATAAAATCTCACATATTCCAATAATTAATATCAATTTTTTAACTCTTTACTCAATATAGATTTCAAGACATACAAAAATATCAGAATTAGCCAATTAAGAAGATATAAGATTTCCATCATTAGATTAAACAGTAGTACCTTCAAACGTGTGGTGCATGTAAATAATAAACATCATTTTATGTTGTCTTTTTCCAGATCCACTTCTATTTCTTTATTTTTCAGTATTTTTTTTTGGCTTCTACATGCACAGAAGTAACAATTCAACGGCATCATAAATGTGCCACGTGTCCCCACGTGCTTAGTATCCCAACTCCCAATACTAATAATAATAAAACAGAGAGGAGGAAAATTTTATTCTGAACCCAACAGTTCAAGCAACATTTTATATTTCATATTTTACAACAACGGCTACGCTCTATTCAGATTGTTTATTTTAATTCTGCAATGGAATAAACAACCATATGTTAAAAGCTGTAACCATTTTATTTTATTTTATTGAAGATCATCATGAACAAATTATTTTAAATTATGACAGGGTTATATAAAAAAAATTGTATAAAATATATAGAATTACAATGAAATAATGTATTGAAAATCATGATAGTGTTACGTAAATATCATGATGAAAATATAATTTATGTAATCCCATGAGAAGTATGCTGATACCCTAAGCTTTTCTAAAGCAAAAAATTTAGGTTATTCCAGCTGGATCAGCCTTGTGTTGGAAACAAGATTAAAAATGAAATGAAATTTAGCGTTGGAAGTAGGTAACAAAGAACCTATTTATATAATATTTGTGCATCTCCATGAATTAAAAATTAAAAATATAAAAGGAATATTATCTTGTTCATAGCTATTGGAAAGGCTTGGATGCCCTGTATAAGTACGATTGGGGAATAACTATTAGTGGTATTGTAATTAATTATCAGCTATTATTGGTGTTGCTGTTCCATAAAGAATTTTCTATTAGTGGCCATGGTTCACCAACAATTATTATCCTTTTGTGGTCCTTGTTTCATTCTCTCTCTTTTTTTGTGGTGGTCCTTCTTGCTATCAATGATGACATCAAAATCATTGCATTCTATATTATCCCTTAAGTTTCATTGTTATCTATAAACATGTTACTACTCCAAATTAAACTTTGAAATAGGTAGCCACAAAAAGGGTGCTGCTACTGGGTGAAGGTTCTAAACACCAAAGAATTATGATTCCTGCAACACTCAATAATTCAAAGAAAGAAGAAAGAGTTGTGAGGGAGAACTATGTTGGATTATAAACATGGTTTTTCTGTTGCACAATCTCAATAATTACAAATAGTCTTTGACTATACAAACAAATGCATATTATATTTCTTCAAATAAGAAATAACTCCATAGATTAATTGTTATGATAAAAGGGACATTTTGTTAACAGAAATGTTAGTATTATAATGCACAACTAGTGAAGTCATATTTTGTAGTGGGATCAAATGTATAATTGAACTAACCTAGAGTTGGTAGACCATATGTAGAAAACCTCCTAATAGAGTCAAGGTTGTTCAGATTCTTAGAATTGCTAATAAAGTAAAAGTCATTTGCCCATTAATCTGTGACATTTCCATATTAAAGGGTCACAAATCATTTTCTCCTCGGTGGTTGAGGCGTGTGTGTAAAATAACAATATATTTTTAGTATTTGACTCTTCAACATTTCAACTTTAAAACTTAAAGATGTTTGATCGTAATAAAAATAAAATATAAATGAAAAATTATTATAACAATTATTTTTATTATTATTTTTTGGGTTAGACAGCTTATTTTTAATGTTGTGTTAGATAGTATATAGTGTTAGACGATCTACATAGGATTAATTGGTTAGTGTCTACTTAATATTAGACGATCTATTCTAGGTTAGACGGTCATCATCTATTTAGTGTTAGACGGTTAATTTTGAGATAAACTGTTTTCACTTGGGTAGATGATTTTTATCTTATCTTTCTTATATAATGTCTTTCTCTACTCGTGTATATACATTAATTAATAATATATTTCGTCTTCTTATTTCTTCTTTTGCTTTCTAAGTTTCTATCATGGTATCAAGAGTAAAAAATATTTTCTTTTAGGAAGAGTTTTACTGTGTCATCACTTGATATTCATTATTGATTCTTTTATTTTCTTTATTTCTTTTGTTTTCTTTTCCATGTCAGAAGACTTTCAAACACTTTAGTTTCGCATGTTATTGTCTGCTTTTTATGATAACAATTATCATTCTTGGAATCGATCCATGGAAACTGTTTTAAGCGTAAAAAAATAAGCTTGAATTCGTGGATGAGACTATGTCTAAACCTAAGAAAAATGATCAGATGTATCTGGTTTGGTGAAGGTGCAACAAGATGGTTGTTCCTTGGATTTTGCATTTTTTTTCCGAGCAAATTAGTCGAAGCGCTCTTATTGATGCACAAAGCAAAGGATGTCTGGAATGATTTGAAATCCAAATATTTCCAGTGTAATTTGTTTCGTATTTTCAAGTTAAAAACTAATGTTGTTACTTTGAAGCAAGGAGATCTTTCTATCACATAATACTTTATCAACCTTTGTATCATGTGGGATGAACTAGATAATTTTCGACCAGCCCAGTTTGCGTGTGTAATGCTTAATGTTCATGTGGTGTTCTTGTTGTCATTATTCAAAGGAAAAGAGAAGATCATCCTATGCAATTTTTGAATGCTCTTAATGATCAATATTCAAATGTGAAGTCACATGTTTTGTTTAGGACCCACCAAGGAAGTTAAGAGTTTTTTTTTTTATAATAATAAATATTAGGAATTGAGTTTAAATTTAACTAATCTTTATAAAAAAAACTCTTGTAAAATAAAGATTGGGCTCTCCTTGTTATTATAAATTGGTCTTATCTTTCGTGAATGTGAGATTTTCAATAATAAATAAGATAGTATAATATAATTATGTAAAAATTATTTTATCAATTATTAATTTAATCAATATAATAAATATTTATTATAAGAATTAAAAATGAATTTATCAGAATAAGTTTTTATGTTAATTCAATTAATAACAAATAAATTGAAAAATTTCTTCAAGTTCATAAAACAAAACAGACATGTCTATGCTCACTTTCCCTTTTCCTTTTCTCTTGTAATTTGTCTCTTCCTCGCCATTGTGTTTTCTCTTTGTCCCCATTTGTGCTTCATCTCCATTTGTCAATGATCTTTGTTTTACTTTCATCATTCTCGCTTATCTACAATAGGTAAGCCACCTTGTCTTCGTCTTTGTTGTATTTGGTTTTCATGTGTGTACTGCTACATTCTTCTTTTTATTCATATAACATATGTTAAATTTGTCCATGAGTGTGCTTGATTTAAAGGTATTGTATTATCAGGTAAAACTCACTGGTAAACATTCAAAAGGTCTAACCAAAAGATCGAGAGGTCGTTATCTCCTGAATATCAAAATACCATGTGATTAAAATGAAACAGAGGATTTTGATTAATAAAATAGGAAAAGGTAATAGAATAAATAACTTTGATATTGTACTAAATTCCAAAGGTTAAGCCCAAATATTAAGAATACACTTAGTAAAAGTATAAAAAGTAAAAGCTCAATAAAGTTGATAAAGCCTAATAAAAAAGCAATATAAATAGGTGACTTGATTGACAAGGTAAGGAGAGTGTTTTTTAGAGGTTATTACTTAATCTAATTAATTATTTCTTTATCATCAAAGCACCTGACAAGTATACATGTCTAAGTGAGAGAGTCGAGATCCACCTGTCTGAAAGAATCGAAACTAATTTGTTCGAGAGAGTCAATACCAATTTGTGAGATCCAAGACCTACTTAAGAATCAATATCCATATGTCAAAACATACCAAAATCCACTTGTTAGGAGAAACTGAAAGATCATAAAGAAGGAAATATCATAAATGTTAAAGATAGTTATTTTATCTTGTGTTAAGCCTTCTAACAACAAATATTGTTTGACAAAAGAGTATGGTTGTTAGTGTTTGTGAGCATGTTTGAGAAATTTGAAAACTGATCCACTAACCAAGTTGGACCTGGTCACAAATTTGAAAGAGATGTAAATGTCAAAGATCAAATTTGTTAAATTGTCTCCATTAATCTCTATCACAATAATAGATTTATAGCTCTTGCCCGAGTACACAACAAACACACTTTTTCTATCTTTTATTTCTACTAAATAGATCTAGGATTCAACTAAATCATTTAAAGATATAGTCACTCCTCCAACTTACTTGCTCATACTATATTAGTCTTGCGTCATTATCAATTAACTGCCTTTTAGTAGTTCGAGGAAAAGAAATATTTAGAAGCTTGATATCTATGCATTTTGTTGGGATTTTTGGTGCATAAAGTTAATTTTCTTTCTAATTTTTAAGAATACCATATAGGAAAAAATTAATTCCATTCGACCGTTAAAGGTCCTATTTTGACCATAATAATGTGTTAAGGTGATGTAGGAAAATCTCCAACGTATATGTATTTAAACCATATAAAGTTCTTTTCATAAGTCAAAGTTCAACATGCAAATAGTTCCAATAAACTATAGCTTGGGGCAGAAAAAATATTGGGATGCATTATTTTTAAATAATTCCGCTGACTTATGTTATAATATAATAAAAAATTATGAGAATTCATCTTGATTATAAACTGATTACCTCAAGCTACAAAATTCTACTAAATAAGCAAAAGAAATTATTTTGAAAGTACAAAATCCTAAACTTTGAAGGTATCTCTGCTTATGTTGATTTACTCTTCACAAGTAAAGATGTGAGATAATATAGTTATTTGGATCCAGAATTTTGTGAAAAAAAAAAAAAAAAAAAATAATATAAATTTAAAAAAAAATATATTTTTTTTATTTTTTTTTTAAAAATAAAAAAAAAAAAAAAAAAATAATATTTTAAAAAAAAAAAAAAAGTCAAATAAATTTTTAAAAAAATAATATAATTTTTTTTCTTAATAATTCTTATAAAACTTTTTGTTCTAATTTTGAATTATTTATTATTAAAAAATT
>Ga0123342_1003757_pt1 | contig 23943 bp, 16 predicted proteins | sample Turbeawhitnodule_FD_89960 | JGI IMG/M metagenome (GOLD analysis project Ga0123342, IMG submission 89960) | Root nodule microbial communities of legume samples collected from Mexico - Turtle bean Mexico white nodule | ecosystem: Host-associated > Plants > Roots > Nodule | place: Mexico: Nepantla... | reverse complement strand
TTTTTTAGTAAAGGTGATGGCAAGCGATTAATGATATATGTGGCGGTTAAAACGCATTCTCCCCAAAATTCTAATGGTAAATTGGACTGAAATAGGAGGGCTCGTGCTGTGTTTAAAACATGTTTATGTTTGCGTTCTACTACTCCATTTTGTTGAGGAGTGTAGACGCAAGTGTGTTTAAAACATGTTTATGTTTGCGTTCTACTACTCCATTTTGTTGAGGAGTGTAGACGCAAGTGTGTTGACATTCAATACCTTTTTTGAGAAAAAAATCATACATTGAAATAAATTCTAGTCCGTTGTCAACGCGATGGGTTTTAATAGATGCCTGAAATTGATTTTGTGCAAATGTAATGAATGACTCTAAGAAATGTTGGGTTTCAGATTTGTGATTCATAAGAAATAGCCAAGTACATCTAGTATAGTCATCGACTATAGTGAGAAAAAAACGTTTTCCAAAATGAGTTGGGGTTTTACGAGGACCCCAAATGTCACAATGCAATAGATTAAATGGAGAATGAGATTTTATTGTGCTTAAAGAAAAGGGTAGCCTTGTTTGTTTAGCTTTGAGACAAATACTACAATGATTATGAATGGGAATGAGATTTTCACTGATAGGGATAGGTAGTAAAGAAGATAACGCCGGAGAAGGATGTCCAAGGTGCTTGTGCCATAAATCAGGATCGGTCGATATTTGAGATGCGTGGGCTTGGTTTGGAAGAGGGAACATGTAGTATAAGCCTCCTGCGTGTTGTTTATCCGAGCCAATCATCCTCCCGTAGCCAAGTCCTGTAAAACGCAACCATGTGGAGTAAAAACGACACAACAATTTAGTGAACTGGTTATCTTACTAATGGACATGAGAGTTAAATTAAAAGAAGGAGCACAAAGAACATCTTTGAGAGTGATTTTGTCATTGAATTTAATTGTGCCTGTAGATGAGATGGACGCAGTTGAGCCTGTGGGCATATTAACATTTGAAATAAATGATGATGAAGTGTGTGTGAAAAATTGTGAATCAGATGCAATATGATCGATTGCTCCGCTATCCAAAATCCATGGTTTCGTAAAAGCAGAATTAGAATAGGAGTTATGGGCAAGTTAGAGCTAACAAAACGCGTTATTGTTGAGCGAGTAAATAGCCCTTACCAATTGCTGAATTTGCTCGGCACTGAAGCGTTGTACGAGGTTTCTATCGGACTCGTTACTGGTGCCTTCTTTGCCAGACATGATTTTTTATTTAGGGATAAAAATGGAGAGGATGTCAGGCACCAAGATCGGTGCTCTGATACCTTATAAGAAAATGATAAAAAATGGTAAGAATGAGAGATGTTTCTTATTCTTTTATGTGTATATTACATCACTTCATGTATAGAAAATATATAGGGAGTTTCTCTTCCCAAATTACAATCTAATTAGGTAAGATACTAATCATGAAATTCTATAATTATTAAATTAATTGCATATAATGGGGTACAATATCGTTAAATATTACATATAATTTAATAATTATTATTTCCTTAATAATTAACAACAAACATTTGTTATCATATAAAAAAATTGAAAATAATCTTTATGATTCAATACAAATCAATATAACTGAAGTTATATCTATGTAAAATTTCTATTTCTATTATTTTACACTTATATAAATCATATCTAACTTTTACTGTAAAATCATTTACATAATTAATGTACAAGATATTCTTCTTGTAAAATTTTTTTATCCAAAATCGTAATTTGTAAAAGGAAAATTGAGTGTGGTGATTGTATATTGCATTCCATGTATCAAGCTCAAGCTCGATTTTCTATGTGACTCACCTTCATCGTATCCTTATCTTATCTTTTTATTTTATAACTTGGAGTATCTTCTAAGTATTGAAGTTTATTTTAAAATTTTATCTATTTTTAGTCTTTTATATTAACAAATTTAGGATATGTTTGTTATATCTTTGAAACTTTTGTAACTCGAATTCTTATACTTTTGAACAGAGAAGTAATAAAGTAGTTGCTTTTGTAAAAGTACGTTGCATGTGTCATCAAGGATAACATAAACAAGCGATTAAAAATTGAAACTCCTAACTAATCGATAACTGTACCTATCTGTTTATCAGAACATGTACCCTACCTTCATCCTTGTATTTTTATTTGAACAATGATTATTGGTTCTTTGCATTGACGTGGAGGTGAAAATAAAAGGAAAGAGAGACTAAGATTGTTTGAATTGAGAAAATAATGAAAAGTGGGAGGAAATGAGTTAAAAGTAAGGTGGGTAAAACAAAATAAATTGAAAAATCCATATCATAATTATTTAAATTTATATTTCTTTTAGTACATTTAAATGGATTTATCACAAATCCAAATTTATATTTTTGAATTTTAACTTCAATCCAATTAATTGGATATGAATTAGATATAGATTGGATACATTTTTGGATTATCCAAAATGAATTTTAAGTTGGATTTGACATGGCCTCGACTTAGGTTGAGCTGAGTCAATCTGGGACCAGGTCGAGCAAAGTCAGCCCAAGTCCATGTCGAGCCTACTCGGTCTGGGCCAAAGTCGAGCCGATTCGGTCCGGTCCAAAGTTGAGCCGATTCGGTTCGGGTCAAACACGAGCCGAGTCAGCCCATGAAAAAGTTGAGCAGAGTCAGCCCAGGCCAAAGTCGAGCCTAGTAAACCCTGGCCCAAGTCGTCATTGGGCGCACGTCAGTTCATGTCATGCAAAGTAGACTCAGGCCCATGTCTAGCTTATTCGGCTCAGGCCCATGTCGAGCCAAGTCAACTCGGACCCATGTCCAGTCGAATCGGTCTGCGTCCTTATCGAGCCGAGTAGATGTCGAGCCGAGTTGATGTCGAGCCGAGTCTGCCTCAACCGATGTCAAGTCGAGTATGCCCAACCCGATGTCGAACTGAGTCGACCCGGATCGTTGTCAAGTTAACTTAGCTCGAACCCATATCGAGCCTAGTCGGTCTGAGCCGATTTTGAGTCGGTACTGAGTCACTTCAGTCTTAGGAAATGTCGAGCCAAGTCAGTCCAAGCCGAAGTCGAGCCGATTCGGCCTGGGCCCGTGCTGAGCAGAGTCGGCCTTGGGCGATGATGAGTCGAGTCAGTCTAGGCCGATGAAAAGCTGAGTCAGTTCGGACCGATGTTGAGCCTAAGTCGGCTCGAGTCGATGTCAAGTCGGTCTGGGTCGAAGTCGAGTCGAGTCGGCCAGTCCCAAGTCAAGTCAAGTCAGCCCGTGCTCATGTTAAGCCGAGTTGGTTATGGCCGATGTTGAGCCAATTCGGAGTGAATGTGTGAGATTTTTACTGATGAATTGACAATTGTGGTTGCTTATTTTTTATTTTTTTTACACCATAAAAGAGCATGAAGATGATTGAGGAATTTGTGTTAATTAGGAAACTAGGGCCAAATAGTCAACCTTTATCTAATTAGAATTCAATTTTTTTATATCCCCTTTGGGTCAAGAATTTTTTTATTATTGCACCCTAACCTTTGATGATATATTTTCCTACCATTTAGCATGTATAAGGAAGGAGAACATAAATACAATACAAATAGAAAATGGATGGTTGGTTTTGATTTTTGAAAGCTCAAAAAGTTGAAAATAGGAAGACTTTATTCCTATTGATTATTGGTAAAAAAAAAAAAGAAATGGAAAAAGAAAAAGAAAAAAAATCATGTTGAAAATCATGAAAAGGTAGAAAGAAAAATGAGGAGAAGTGTGAACTCAAAAGGAAATGGTGATTAGATAACATATAGGTTCTCTATAATTGCGATGTGAGTTGATTTTTAGATGGTTCCATTTTATGGTGACACTTTTACTTAGAGTTTGGATTTTAGCAATTTATGGTGAAACCTAAGGAAGGTTCTCACTGGACACGAACTTAACCAAATGGTTAAGTAAGTGTGAAGGTTCACTTCACAAACGCAAAGATGAAAACTCAATATAAGGTGATAGATAGAATGCTATATGAAATGGAAATGGCATTAAGGAAGGCATCAATGGTGGTCATGGCGAAACCAAATTATGATCCATAAGCATATAACAAAGCCAAAACCAAGAGCAAGAAATCAAAACAAAGATATATATGAAAAGATGGAAATGGAAATGAATTGAAAAAAAGTTAAGGAAGAGTAGCTTATGGAGTGGTTATGAGAGGGTTCACACTACTTGGGGTGTGGTAGCCACCAAGATGAGTGAAGGGCCACCACTTGAGAGTCTCACACCACTCAAGATAAGACCTAGCCAAGAGGATTCTAACCTCACACAATTTGTGCAAAGTAACTTTTTTCTTCAAAATTTATTGATCAAGGATGATCTTGAAGCTTTGATGTCACCAAATTCATGGTGTTTGATGGAAGGCTGAAGTTGCTGCTTGTGTGGGTGGGATCTAGGTAGATTAATGTGTAATCCACTCTTTGTTTGAATCTAAAACTGTTTGGAATCTAAACCTTTTTGAAAAAGATTGTTTTATAAAGAAGTGGAAAAACAACCAGTTGTTTTATCGTTTCAATCGGTTGTTTGACACTTAGTGATTTTTGAAAAGGATTTGAAGCTGTTTGACTTGGTTGAATTTGCTGTAAAACCAATTCAATCGGTTGTTTCGAAAAGTTAACCGATTGTTTTTTGAAAACCCATAACAAAATTTCTATTAAGTTTGCAAATCAGCTTTAAATATTTTCTAACTGAATAGGCTCCTGCTTTAAATGTTTTTAACAAACCTTTGAAGTATTTAAAAAGGTTGTTATACGCTCCTGAAAAAAGGAGAACAGTTTTTAGACATTTGTGATAGTGTGAAAACATATTTGAGTTTTCAAGATTTGCATTCAAGTTTTTGGGTTTCTCAAAGAAGTGGAATAGGATTGTTGTAATCTTTTGATTTGATCTTCATCACGTGTAATCTTTTCTTTATCTCTTGTATTTCTTAATATTGTTGTGTAAGTGCATAATCAAAGGGTGTTCTGATTTTTGTGGTGATTGTGTGCCAAAGGAAGTGTGTGACTTGAGGTGTTCAAGGTCACTTCTTTGGTGGTGTGTTTGTAATATGGATTTTGATTGCATAGTAGATACCCAGTGGTTTCTGGAGACTGGATGTAGCTTTTGGGATAAGAGTAAACCAGTATAAATTGCTTGTGTGATTTTCTCTTGCCCTGAATTCATTTAAATTATGTTTTTAAGTTGTTTTTAACTCTGCTGATAAAAACAATCGGTTGAATCGCAAAAACAACCAGTTGATTTTCTGATAATCAACTTAAACAGTTTTGTTTGATTGCTTTTTGGATTTCTATATCTGTGATTCTGCATTGAACTTCATTAAACCTTCAAAGTTTACAAAAATAATTCATAAATAATTCACCCCCCTTCTTGTTTAAGGCCATATATTCTAACAAAATTAAAATGTGAAATACAATGAGGTAGACCTCCTATTTATAGGTGAAGGAGTCTTGGAGAACAAGATGGGAGAGGGGTAGGATTGTCCATGAAGGGACGGCCTAGGGTAAGACTTTTGGTCAATGTCGCCCCTAGCATAGCTTTCTAGAAGCTAGGGTTTCTGTCCTACCCTAATGGACTTCTCATATGCCCAATTTGATAACTACACCTCTTATTTATGATATATGGACCTACTCTAGCTTATTCTACTATTTGAACTCCTCAAGTGGTCCAAATTATTTACAACATATTATATTCTTTAAGAAAACCAGCAAAAAGAACATTAGATGCTCTGGTCTTTCTCCATTTCTCCTCTGGTGAGGTCTTCACTTGCATGTTGAGATAACTTCTCATAGTGTGAATGGTCATTTGCATCCTTGGTCATCTTCTTGTTGACTAGGTTTGTATCAAATTGGACTGTAGGTATGTTCTTCTTCTTTAAGATGCACATTTTGTTATCTGAAAAACCAATACTTTTTGGAAGCCCAGTCTCATAACAACCTTGGAAAAGACCTTAAGATTCACGTTTCTAATATGTTTGTGATAGGAAGATGAAATGAAAAGCAACTGTGATTTGTTATGATTCAATAAAAATAGAGAGAAACACTTACCTGTGAGCATATGAGAAGAAATTTCTTAATGAATTGTCATTTTATTGTTTTGATTTGATCCTGTAAGTTGATTGTATCTATATTTTTCTATATTTGAATTTGAGAGCATCATAAGTTTCTAATTTAATCTGTTGTTTAGTGAATTAAGCTGTTTGATATTTAAATTCAAATATATTCATTTACTTTGCTTGAGGACAAAAAAGACTTTAAGTTGGAGAGAGTGATAAGTGTCTAATTTCAGTAATATTTCATATTAAAATATAGGTACTTATGCGTATTAATTGCTAAAATAAGTATAAAATAACCTCTAATTTATGAAATTATACATTTTTAAATTTTTTATTTTAATTTAAATAAGAACAATTAATTCCCAAAATTGTGTTAATTTCATGATTCTAGGGAGAAATGGAGATGATTGGGCAAAAGGACAATATACAAAGCTAAAAAGGGAAAGTTGGAATGCTCCAACACTCATCAAAGCTCGCCTAAACTTGCTCAAGCCAGACATCACCAGTGGAACTCGCTCAAGCGAGATTGCTCCAAAAACATTAGGTCTTTTTACGTGAAACTCGCCCAGGCAAGCCCATTAACACTTAAGCGAGAAGTCACTTAAGCCTAAGAAAATTAGGTTAAATAGGAGGCTTGAGGCACAACCCTAGACATCAGTGATTGAGAGGAAAACACCATTGAGTGAAGTGTAATCCAATTGGAATAATAAAAGGTGTTAGAAAATCCTAGAGGAGGTGGTCGTCAAGGAGAAACATCTGGAATCTTCTTTTCTTGCTCTCCCTTCTTGTAACAGTCATCATGTGTGGCTAATTCTACCCTTTGGTATTGAGAGTAATTTGTTCAAACTCTTATGTGTTGAGGTGATATCTAAACATAATATTATGTTCTTGATTGATGATTGATAATATTGTTTTGTTTGTAATGCTTGGTTTTTCATGATCTCGAAACTTAGATTTGATCAGAAAGTACTTCTAAGGTTCTGACCCAAACAATAATGCTTAACATATTTCAATGCTAATAATAAATTTGAAATGTTAATTGATATCAACATCTAATTTTAATGATAAGTTGTTTTTATAAATATGCGAGAAATCGATATTTAGGAAGCATCTTAATAATTTTATATGCGAGGAATCGATATAAATGATTTTTATACGGGCATCAATATCAATCAAAGGACACATTATTATCATGCTAATTGAAATACAAAAGAGTGAGAAAGATGAACCTTAATCCCTATTTTTCCAATTGAAGCAACAAACTTTTGACTTGTTTTCTTATTAATCATTGCCATCCTAATAAATCCCAACAAACTTTATTATTCTATTTTCTATTTAATGAATCTTTTATTTGATTATTCAATTGTTCCTTGTGGGTTCGATATTCGTCCTTAGGGACAAATTATTACTTCTAACAACGCAATGCGCTTGTCGTAAAAAGTCATCATGTGTCAAACTTTAACAAATGCTTGTAGGAAATGTACATTTCTTCATTCGCTTAAGAAGATCTCACAATTTCTTATAAACATCAAAGATCTCTTGGAGAACATGTTGAAAGTTACTTCATTCAAATAAATTTTCATGCCAACGTAATGAAGTTCGCCAATTGTGTCAGGTTTATGCTTTGCTAAAAAAGAAGAAAAAAGCCATCCATCCAAGCCTGTGAAGCTTTGACATGATCTATAAGTGTTACCAAAAAAACTCACACATATTCAATCCTAAGTCAAGATCATTTAACACATCTTGAAGTCTTAAAGCATGCTTACATGCAAGAAGAAGCAATAACAGAAGATGATCCTCACAGCAGCTACCAAAGATATGCAATAGTTCTTTTATTCCCAAGCTATATATATATATATATATATATATATATAATAAAAGATATCTTTTAAGAAGGTAGATTGAAAATGACAATGAAAGCCTCACTACAACGTGAGCATGATCTCAAACTTCCATGCCTTGTAGTTGTAAGAAGGAATATTGTTTCTTTTCATTAGAGACCTAGGAGAGTGATAACCTTTGTATATGTCTTAAGATGTTACTCATCTTTCTATTGAGAGAATCTATGATCCTTTTAGATCACATTCTTTGTAAATCTTTTGGGTTTAGCCAAGAGTAGCCACGGTCCAAAGAATACTCATCTTAGCATGGAGTGGTTGTGTTTCAAAGAATACTCATTTTACCTAGGAGTGGATTCATACTAAATAACACTCGTGTCAGTCAAGAGTGATTAGGTCCCAAAGAATATTTATGTTAACCATGAATGGTTAGGTTGCAAAGACTATTAAGTCCTAGTTAAGAGTGATTACATTATAAAGAATACTCATGTTAGTCAACAATTGCTAGGTTACAAATAATATTTTCTATTTATCCAAAAGTGGTTGCAATCCAAAAAATACTCAACTTTGCCCAAGAGTGGCTACGGTCTAAATCATACACAGTTTTAGACAAGAATAATTAACGTCCAAATAATACTCATTTGTATCATGCAGTAGTAGTGTTCTTAGTGAAACTCAATCATTTGATAGAGAATTAGACATAGTATTTGTTAACAGGAAAACTTATATAAAAACGCAGTGTAAATCATTCTTTCTCGTATCCCTTTAAATTCATGTTATTTAACCATAATTAATCTTAGAAGGGGAGATTTGCAAACCAAACATTATAAAATATTTTGTTTGATAAATCGTATGTCAAGCCTAAAGAATTATATAAGTGTGTGTTATGAAATGATACATTGTGAAAAATAATAAAATGTTTTAAAACACATTTCAACCCTTCGTTCTTGTTTTCAACTGTTTGTAGAAAACAATAAAATACAAGAAGGGAGGGTTGAATTGTATTTTTAAAATTTTTGTAAAGTATCTTACTGATACATGGTAGTGAGCTGATAGTTTGTAAAGTAGGTGATTTGTCAATAGGTTTTCAAAAACCCTTTTGAAAATACTCTGATTTAATTAACACAGGAAGAATGACATGTAATGTAATATATTAAGGGAAAAAGGATTATGCATTATTTTTATAATAGTTCATCTAATAACACTGACTAAGTATAGTTCTTAACCAACCAGTCAAGTTCTACTTGGTAAACTATTGTTGCGAAGTACAAAATAAGTATTATTTGAACCCAGTCACTCTTAACTAAAACTTAAGTATTATTTGACATAGTCATACTTCTAGCTGAAAAACCCGAGTATTCTTTAGATCTAACCACTCTTGGATAAAACCGAGTACTCTTTGAACAACAACCACTTCTAGCTAAAGACAAATCCTTGTCTAAAAATGTGATCAATGGATCACAGGTTTTGCTCACTAGAGAGGGATTATGTCTTTCAACAATTACATGGAAAAGCATTATCTCCTAGTTTGCTTAGGAACACATGTGGTTGGTAGACAATGCATCATTGAATCATATCCCAAGAGATCTTTGATATAGATTTTACTTTGGCGCTGATCATCTCGATAACAGATGGTGAAGACATTCCCCTTAAATACAAAATTAAACCTCAAGAATATTCTTTATGTTAAGGGTAGCTTAAAATTTGTTTGCACTTATCCTCTAATCATCATTAATGTTTATCAGACAAAGTAGAAAATATGTGTGGGGCTTTAGCATTTGTTAGATGAAGCACTTGCACGTTGCATGATTTGGTCTATTATACTGCGTTGGTTAGGCGCAATTTCTTCATGTTTCATGCTTTGTTAGATTAATCACTTAATCAAAATCATAGGGTTGTTGCAATTTTGCTCTAACATTATTTTTCAAAAAACAATTTTAGGATGTAGTGTCTAATGATTGTAGATGTCGTCTACTAGTTAAAAGGGTCATCTGCTAGTAATAGATAGCATAAATGTGTCTAATAGTAAAAGTGTATGATGACTTAGTTGTACATTATCTAGTGAACTAGCGTGTATAAGTTTAATTATGATAATTAGTTATCATTGTGTACTTTTGTAAATGTAAAGGTGTCATGTACTATTGAAATCATACAAAAATATGAGACAATTATTTGCTTTTATCGTGTTTTGTGCGTTTTTTATTTGTTATCTCTTGTTGGTATGATTCTTAATCCATATTACACTTTTTTAATTATCCTTTAGACTTATTTTGGCACAAGGTGTATAACTAACTAATGTTAGAACCAAAACTGAGCTCATTCCATTTTGTTATCAATTATTTTAAGGGAATGAGTATCACATCTGAGATCGAGAATTACAATAGAAAGAACAATTTTAACCTATGGAGAATCAAGATGAGAATAAGATGAAAATCCTTCTTAAGGATGATGGATATGAGCACCACTTTCCATAACCATGTCAAACATAAAGACACGGGTTCTAGAGAATATGAAAAAAAAAATACTCATTTACTTATCTTTATGTTATTGTCAGATGAAGTTTTTGTGAGGGTTGTAAAGGAGAAAATCTCAACAACGTTTTAGTTGAAGTTAGAGCAACTTTTCATGATAAAATCCACTTGCAACAAGTTTATATCAAAGAGTATGTTATTTGAGCTACATGTTAAGGAAAGTATGTCACCCAAGATAATTTTGATGAGCTCAATTTAATCTTGATGGAGTTATAAGACATCAATGTCAAGATAGAAAATTAAGACACAACAATGATTCTGATGGTTTATCTCCCTTCGTCCTACCAAAAAAATTAAAACACAAAAATGATTATGATGGTTTATCTTCTATAGCCCTATAAGAACTTGGTGAGTTCTTTAAGTGTAGGTAACTGCATTGCACTTGACAAGGTTAAATCTAGTTTTTATGCAAAAGCGTTTTACCTCGAATCATTTGATAGTGTTGATAATATACCATCTTCTAGATTGGTGGTCTTTAATCAAGAGAAGGTTGTTCCTAAAAGTTTATACTTTATATTTTTCAAAATATTCAAATTTTGATTCCGTAGGCTATATCCAGAAGACAAAAATGCTACTTTTAGAGACTAAAGTTTGAAAAAAATTAAAATATAAAACTAAAAGTATTAATTTTAAAAATCCCATTACTTTTTAATAATGCCAATTTTCCAAAACATTTAGTACATATACTTTTATTTCTTACTTTCTATATTGAGTATTAACTATTTCAGAGGAATGTTAACATCACAACGTCTGACACATTTTTTTAATAGATACTTGAATATAAGAAAAAATTTATTAAAATCTAAAACGTCATTAAATAGAATATAAGATTCAAAAAGTTACCATTTTTTAATCAACTTCAATAATGTATGTGGTTTTCCTGTTTTGAGAAGAAAAAAAGATGTAAAAATAAAAAGCAGTTCAGATAAGTAAAAATAGCTTATTGACAAGTGTGATGGGTGGGTACACAGACGGATAAACCCCAAAACACAACTCACTTTATGGAAGTTCCACTACTTTCTAAGTACAACCTGTGCTCTACTTTCATCTGTACAAGCCTTAACTCCAGCACCACCAATCAATCTGAAGGACTACAAGGATGGAGCAAAGTGTTGTGTGTTTCTAGAACGCATCAGGAGGAACTTAACAAAGGGAGATGTTGCATATCACCACCCTTCTAGATATAGCTTTTGCCTTTGCTCAAGCCATGTGTGCAACCAAGATGAAGAAACCTGCTGCTGTTGGAGTATGCATTCAAAAGGTTTATGATCAATAAGGGTGACAAAAAAGTAATAGCAATCAAGTGTGTTTTCTCTCAAGCCTTCTGAAATGTGCGAGAAGAAACCCCATGCAGGAGTCTAACAAACCCCAAGAAGCTAAGCTTCCCATCTGAGTGTCTTATCCAATCTTGGAGTACCACATGAATTGGTACTGAAGGGCTAAGACCAAGTTCCTGAAACAAATCAAATTGCAAAACCTTTAGAATATGCACGTGCTAGTGACATCATATTGTTCATCAAGAATCTGATTTTAGGTAATAACTAAGTCATGTTAATCAAAATAGGAAAAAGAACAATAAAAGGCTCTCCTAAAGTGACATTGTATGTAAAAGTGTGCACAATAGAAACATGGTCATTATAGGGCCATTTTCTGAGTGATTTATAGGTCCTTGGGAATAATGAATTTGATTTGCTGTTCATTGGTTCTGATTCTCTACCTACATGAATATCATAATATGAAATGTAGTGTTTGTTAATATTAGAAGAAGAAAAAAATGGTATTGCAACAAGTGGAGTACCGAGGCAAGCTCTTCAATCATAATTGGCCTATTTCCTTCCTTTTCAAACAACTCATAGGCACGCCTTGCATGTTGCTCCCAGCTCTCCATTCCCTCTAGTTGATGGACACTTATAGCAGCAGCACAAAATTCCTCAAAATCTAATTTACGATATTGGATTGAACTAACCTGCAAACATAGATAGCAACAGTTCAATCTCCAAGGGAAACAACTATGTTGATAACAGATATGAAAAACAGTCCCTCATAAACTTACCATGTTCACATAATCTAAGACCCTTGAATCCTTTGAGGCATCGGTGACACTTCTTAAAATACCCTGTTAATGAAAATGTGTTAGTGGCTTGAAAGTTATTTGAAGAAGTACACAACAACTTTTGACATGCGCTGCTGACCGTCTTGAAGTTCTGCATGGAGATTAACCCACTTTTGTTTGGCCCTAACATGTTGAATTGTTCTCTCAGATATGCTAGCTGCACTAATGTTAATGTTTTTGCAAGAGCCTGCCAAAATGACAAAATTGATCAAAACATACGTATTCAACAAGAACTATAGAGGTTACGCCAAGACATTTCAAGAGTTCATTACACATAATGACAAGCAAGTACACAAAACTCTCCTACTTGTTCTCAACTTGTCAGTAAATAACATAATCTACAAATGCAAGCTATTATTTCATATTAATAGATCAACCAGATTAGATCTCTTAAGATTCTCTCGCATCCATAATTATCTAAAAAAATTTCAATTAAGAAGTTTCTACTTTCTTTTAGGTCCACCTTCTATTGTTGCCAGTATATCATATTTGCAGGTGAATTCATTTTCGGCCACCAATATTTGGAAGTTAAATTCTAAATGAACTGACCCATATTTGCATGATTAATTTTAAAAGCTGAACTGACCGAACTAATGGCCACACAACTAGACCAGTTATAGAAACTCAGCAAACTGCAGTTATGATTGACAGAAAAATAAGAGAATACGAAAATAAGGAAGGTGGTTAGTGATTACCCAGATGTGGATTAGAGAATCTAATAATAGATTAAGAAGCTATGAACAGACACTTCATAACTGGCAACATGTTCAAATCATACTCATTATATGACTGCATTTGTATCAAAACTTGAATGTACTATCCTAAAATCTATTAGTGTACACTTTTCCTTGCATGATAAGGGGATCGTTATCATAATTTGAATAAAACTTTTTATTTTAATTTGATTGTGGTTATGCTTTTTAATAGAACTTTCAAGAGATAAAAGACTAGCAATAACATCATGATAACAGAAAACCATTACAAATATAAGCTATCTTAAGAAAAAACAAGAGATGAGGAAAAATAAATTAATAGAAGTAATATATAATATAATTATATTATATTTAATATTGTATCCTAATTTTTTAAAAATCTGTAATATTTACACATTGTATTGTTTTGTGTCATATCCAATATACTCCCAAAACCGTAACCAGAACCATGCATCATAGTTAAGAAGAAATAGCCAAACTCTATTCAGATATAACAAGGAAGGGGTAAAACATAAGCAATAACAAATGACCAGGCAATATTACATACCCCTAATGCCGATTTGCGTAATGAAGATGAGCATATATAAGCTTTAACAAGCTTGTGGATTATCATATCAAAAGGTATCTTCACATCATCACAATGACTCGTCAGCCATGGATGACCTGTGCATAAAATTAATCTATGAGCAAGAATTCATAGGATTACAAAATGCAGAAGTTAATGCCACACAACCTATGGGAAATGGAGCACATACTGAGAGCCTGAGCTGCAGTTAGCCTTTTCCGATAATCTTTATTCAACAGTCTCTTTACAAAATCTACTGCATCAGCTGATAAAGATGGCCAAGGAGCTTCATCAAAACTTGGATCAGCCTTCAGGACAGCCCGAAATATGCCAGATTCTGTCCTTGCCCAAAAGGGTCGGCTTCCACATAAAAGAATATAAGCAATTACACCAATGCTCCACATATCTGCTTCTGTCCCATAAGATCTATGCAAAACTTCTGGAGCTACATAATATGCACTTCCAACAATATCATTCAACCTTTCATCTGCAAAAACTCTGATTGTTTAGCCCTGATTGTTTTATTTTCTGTAAAAAAACAGAGAAAATATACAGATGCAATAGGTCTGACCTGGCTTCACATAGTCAGAAAGTCCAAAATCAATGACCTTCAGAGTGGAATTTTCCTCCGTAGAAATATAGAGAAAATTCTGCAGCAAAAAATCAGCTTTCTTGATGATGAGGAAAACAGTATAAATGCCAAAATGAAAGAATAATTTGGGGTAAGGAACTACATCCAAGGGTAGAAAAGGTCACTATTAAACTAGAATAAACTGTGCATCTTTAAACAGGTAAATTGTATATCATAGTGTAACAAATTCCTTCTATAATCTAATAGAACCAAAAGGAAAAAAAATATCCTTATTAATTTTCCCAGCTAAACATTGATTAGCTTTAGGAGCTAGTTACCTCTGGCTTGAGATCACGGTGAACAACACCCTGCAGATGACAGAAAGCTACCACACTTAATATCTGAATCATAACAATTCTGGCATCTTCTTCTGAGTACTTTCCACCCCTATAGATCAGAATTAATTTGTTAATCAGAATGTCTTCCACAATGGCAGCAATAAAATAACAAAACCTGAATGCCTATCTTGAGTTTAATCCATTATTGCAGCACGGAAAAATGAAAGTTGGAGAAAAATGTTACCTGGAAAGAATCTTATCTAGCAGTTCACCTCCTTTGCATAACCTGAATAGCATATGACAGTAGACATGAGATACTAGTCTATGGAGTTAATTAACAACTTTCAATTCCCAACTAATACAATATTTCCAATCAATTAGCAATGCAAACATAGTTACAAGGAAGTATACCAAAGATATATTAAATTTTATGTTAAAGAACTGATGCATATATGGAAGTTCTTCCTACTCGAGATTATATCCCTAATTTATCAGTAGCATCAAAGATTTTGAGGATGGTTACAAGGAAAAAAACTGCAATATGAACTTACTCCATAACTATATAAACATTATCATTGTCTTCATAGGCTTCATAGAATTGCACCAGATTCTTGTGCCCAGTCAAAGCTCGCAATATCTTTACTTCTCTCCTTACATCCTCTATAGCAATTGCTGTTGTCATCTGCCAAACATTCCCCACTCTCATAAGAACAAAGACCCAATTACTGATTTTCATAACCAACAACAAAGAACACTGATCCAAACCATCACATAAGACAGGAATAAAAACAAATCCATGAAAGATGCATCCTTTAATAGAAACAATTTTACTTATTAGGAAAACAAAAGATAGATGCCTACTGGCAGCTAGAATCCACTGCAATATCACAATCATGTATACAAGGATTCTGAAATTTACAAAGTAAAATCTAAACACGGATTCCCCACATTAACATGTATTCTCCCAATAGTAATAAAATCACAGAACAGGCATACCCACAGTTTCGTACAACACGCATTCTTCCAATAACAACAAAATCCATCATAAGAGAAGTAATATCACCAAGGTTCTAAAAAATGGTGGGTGACCGCAATTTTAGCCACACCATATAGGATTTTAGAGTCTCTATAACAGAGATTATGGTCACATTAGTTGAATTTGCCCACAACTTCTTCCAATATCAAGGATAGCAAAGATCGCAGACAAAAATGTGATCGCAATTTGAAACACCTAAAAGCTACATCTCTTATTACTTCCACAACTCAAAGCAAGGTTTCGCAAGATCACACAAAGGTCATTCACGAATCACCTGTAACGAACAAACAATACCCAATTTAAAAGAAAGAAATTCAAACAAAAAATTATGAAAATCAACCTTGGACTTTGGAATGACTTTGACAGCAACATCATGACCCTTGAAGGTGCCTTTTCTTCCCTTGGCAGAGCAAGTGTAGCCAAAGTGGCCACGGCCCACTTCGGGACCAAGCTCATAGTGAGCGTGGAAGTGGTTGGAGAAGCCGAAGCTCTTGTCGAGCCCAACCTCGCACTCACTCCCTTCGGGGATGGAGGCCTCATTGGGCTTGACGGAGCCATGGCGGCGGGCCAGTAAGGCGCGAATGTGCTTCGCCGGCGACGGAGGCGGAAAGGGCCGCTTGAAGAGCCGCAGAGGTGTCGAACTCACACTCGAGTTCGCCGGCGAGTTCTTGAACAGGCTCGGCAACGGGCTTGGACTGTAAAACGGAAACTTTGAACCTTTTGTAGCGATTTTGGGACTCGGTGCCACCACTACCTCTTTCTCGCCGGGGAAAACGTGGTGCCCACCTTCACTTTGTGAGGTTTCAACGGGTTTTCCATGACACAGCCCCATGGAAACAAAAACCCAGAAGCAGAATTCAAAACACTAGTAAAAATTACCAGAAAGTTCAGATTTTTAGATCAGGGGAAGTTCCAAAACTGGATTTTGTTTTCTGGCCTTTTCTGGGGTGAACAATGGGACCCTGAAAGGAGATCAGGGCATGCAGATTTCTAATTGAGAGAGGATGGTCTGAAATTGGGAGGGTAAAATATTGAGAAAAAATAGACAAAAGGAAGCAGTCTTTTGTGAGTGAGAAAATGAAAACCTGCAAGAATTCACCTAAAGAAGTAGCAATTTAGGGGAGAAGGGGTAGCAATATATAATGGCATGTTAGGAATAGAACTGAAACCAAGGTAATCTGATAGAGAAAAGAAGAAATTCCAAGAGGAATGAAGGATTGGGAAGGCAGATAAAAGAATGGAAAAGTGAGGAGGCAAAGATGCTTAGCAGAGTCTACAAGGAAAAAGAAAAAGGAAGGGAAGAAATCAATCCTCTTCCTTTTTTTGCTTTTTGTAAGGCTCTTTATTTTTTCAATTTTATATTTAATTTTCTGCTGCTGCTGCCTTGGTTAAGAGACTGAAGAGTTTTGTGTACAGAAATACACTTTATTGGAGAGGGTAGTGTTGTGTTGGTTTCTTCCTGATAATAATAATGGTGAGTGGGGTTGGTTTTGGATCCTTCCAGCCTGTCCTTATTGATCCCAAAAAAAAATAAGATGTATCCATTTCATATGAGATGGAGAATGTAGCAATGAAGGAGTTAAGGGACTCCAACTGTGTGCTTATGTATTTAGCCTTTGAAGTTTGACCCCCTTTTGTTAGCCTCTGAAAAATTGTCTTTTTCTGCCTTGGATTTTTATATCTTTAGTTTTTCCATGGTGGGTCGGTCTTTGTTGCCAATAAGTGACTTGAGATCTGAGAAGAAGGGTTCAAGTTAAGGGCAAATTAAAGCTGAAACCATGCCAATTTGGTGATTTGTTTTCGTGGCATTCTTTTGTGTCAGAGAGAGATTGAACACTTTCTGCTACTTTTTTTTTTATTTTATTTTTGTAGCATCACTCAAATTAAATATGAAAATGTAATGAGCAGCAACAAAAATGGAATGTTCTAAGGAGGGAAGGAACCTCAGTGCCAGAGAACAAGCGACAACAATAGTTGTAGAGTAAGACAACCAATATACTATAGTTTCTGGTTTACAAAAGGAGAGAGGCCACATACCATTCCTCCTAACACTGTTTGCATCAAAAATTCTAACAACCTAATATTTATATAAATTTTGAATTGTTTTATAATAAAATATAGTTTTTGGCTACATAATTTAAAAAGTTAAATTTTTAAAATGTATGAAATAATTTGATTGTTACAAATTAAAAAAATTCAAATTTCATTTTAAAAAATTAAGACTTTAATGTCAAGTCTAATAAAATAGTATAACTTAATAATGACATATTTTAAATTTAGTGATCCTAAAAGGAGTTACCAAACGTGTCTTGGAAAAATCTCTCAAAAACTTAATTCCTACTTAAATAATTTGATTAGTTTTTGTTTTACTTCACAAGTATGTGCACCTGTATTAAGTACAGTTTTCTATTATTGCCAAGTTACATCTCCATCATTATATGCATTTTCAGAAACTGTACAACTACAGTTTGTCCAAACAATTGCTAACCAAACACCCTATATTTAGGTGAACACTTGTTTGCAAGACTCTCATTGCATGTGCTCTTCCAATAATGAACTCATTCCACATTTAATTTCTTTCACTATTTCTAATAATCACTTCTTAAAAAATGCCTTTTGGCCTACCCTCTAAGCTTCTTGATGGTAATTAAGAAGTGGGGGATCCCATTTAAAAAAAAAATACAAACTTTAGGGCAAAATGAATCTCAAACCCTTTGACTTTATACCCCAATTGGCCACAATTACGCAACGCCTATTTTTGAATAAAAAAATATATAAATTGAATTGATTAAATTTAGACAGGTTGACTACAATTATTGAACGTACAATTTTTTTACTTCTTATCTGGAATAAATTTATTCTTCATCATTTAAAATAATCAAAATTATTTTGTTTTACATTAAATTTTCATGAAAAAAAAATGTTATGATTTGGTGTGAATGTAGTTGATGAAAATTTAAATTTTATGTGTACTTGAACTAATCGAGGCAGGTGAGTTAGTTAAATTCAACAAAAGCCAACATGATTCTTCTTTGGTTGGTATTGATTGAGTATTCCCTCTCTTTTTTTTTTCTTTCTTTTTTGAATAAGTATTCCAAGCAATTCCAAATCATTCACTGTTTAGTTTATTTAAGCGGTCGATATAATCCCAACGAAAATGACATTGAGAAAATAGACAAAATGAAAGAGGCTTTGGATGGATGCTCTAAGAAAATAGAATATGGACCACTTTATAATAATTTTTTTCCTAGGATTTGAAATCACACCTTCCTTATACTATAAATGGACATTGTCCTCAATAAAAGATATAATACATATAGTTAGAGATAGCAAAATTCATATGTAATACCATATTTACATCCATATTTTTCTTGTAGATAATTAATTTTATTATATGTTATGTTAGTTGGTCAATTAGTTCATTTTTTTTCACAGCAATATAGTTATAAATAGTAATGTGGGTTGATTTAATTTTTTTTACCACATCTCGCATGACACTCACAAAAATAGGTTGTTCCGCATAAAAATTACATATTAATTCTCTTGGCTCTAGATAATAGTGAATTTGTGGATCAACCCACATAAGTTAAAATCAAAATTTACATTTGAATGTTATAAAAATAATTATTTGTTATGCTTTTCACATTTTTTAATACTCATGAATTTTAAAAATAATAGTAAAATTCAAATGATAACATCTACCCTAAATAAATATGTGAAAGTTAAATCTTTCATAAAAAAAAAGTTAGAAAAAAAATTATTGTCTAAGTTATTGAAAATAGTAATTAATCATCAAATTTTCTTAACTTTAAAAGGATTTTTTCATTTTAATAACATTGGTGGTAGCTTTAAAAAAACTCTCATTTTTCACTTTTTCTCCTTATCATCCACATATATTTGAGCAATAATAATAAATGAATTTAAAATAAAAATAGTACAATAAAAGTAGTCTTGATTAAATTAATTGAATTACATAAAAAAACATTCATAATTTCAACTAAAAGTACAAATAATTGTTTTCACAATAGTAAGGAATAAACGGTACAATACTGGTTAAGGATTTGAGAAGAAATTTTAAATGTAGATTTAGATGCAACAATGGTAATAAGGATTGTCAACAAATTTTTAACCATTAAAGCAACATTTAAAGAATGTTGGTTGTCATTATTCCAATATTCTAACTCATTCATTTGTTCCAAAAAAACAAAATCCTAGGTATTTTATATAAATGTGTTAAATTGTGTTCTTTCATTTTTATTAGTAGCATGAAACTTGTGTATTCTCAATTCCTATTATAATATAAGCTAGTAACATACATAATGGACAAGTGTAATTGTTCTAACCAAGAGGAATGTTTATCAACTTAGAGCATTTAATTTAGCCAAAAACAATTATCTATAGCTAGCTGAGTTGTTTTATCTTTCAAGATTCCCTCTTATATTGGTTTTGTTCTCCTTCCTATATATAGTCTTGCTTCCAACTCTATTCCATAATAATTTTCTATCCCGCATATTCAATCAATTACCGTAATTAAAATTCTTCCCTCCTTTTTGAAAGTAAATGGGATTTTCTTCATTGATTTCCCATATCGGCATTAAGACCATTTCGTCATACTAACAGTCTCGACCCATGACCTCATAGTAACAAAACTAAAAATAATAATTGAAATAAATTAAAGTAAGCAACTTACATTAAAAAAAAACTTGGTCTAAAAGTATATAAGGATGAAGATTGTTCATGCTTACACTTTAAATATTTAATGATGTAGTAAAACCTTTGCTAGAATAGGAAAAAGGTTTGTATAGTTTTTCCTTTAACTTTTGCAATTTTTTAGCTTCAGTAAGTGGATCATTTTTTCATACCAAAAATTCAATGTTTTATAGTTTCTTCATTATGTCTAAAATTACATTAAATACAAACACAACACTATATTCATCTTAATATTTATCAAAGTTGACTATTATCAAGTCAATCGTATTCTTAATCAGTTTATCCTTATCTTTCACATTTTCCATCAACAAACATTAAAATTTCTAAACTTCTAAGAGATACAAGCTGAAAGTATAATAACTTGTGGTAGAAATCAAGACAATGACATCATAAAAGGGTAACAAGAACTTATAAATTATTTTTAGCTCTCTCCCATTCTTCCGGTCACAGGGTAATATATATAAGATTTTATGCATTAATATTCCTAAATATTTCAAGACATTGTTTTAATTTTGCCATTTTATTATCTAAACCTCCAACATATATTTGATTTTATTTCTAATTTAGTCCAAAAAAATCATCAGAGCACATTTAATCATTCTTGAACAATTAAATTTAATATGTGTGCACAATAACGTACATAAAAGACTTTATCATTGCATATCAGTCTGTTTTGTAAAAGAAGTTGGGTTCTTAAAGTGTTTTGTAGAATATTGTTAGTAGAATCATTATCCAAAGTGATAAAACAAACTTTTTTTCTCTAATGCTCAATCTTGTAAAAAGTCAACAATTTTCTTAAACAACTCAAAACATATGTGACGGGGAGACATATAATTAAAGTTGAAAAATATGTTATTTAATTTCCAATTATGATTAAGAAAATGGACAATAAATGTCATGAACTATTAACATGTGTCCATAAAGAAGTTATGCAAATCCTACTAAAAATGGAAGCAAAGAAGTATTTTAGCATAGTTTTTTATTTCATGTATATTTTCTCAATACCAGCCTTAATAGTGTTTCTATAAACCATAATTACATCAAGTTACAAGTAGTTGATCCAAGTCCTAAGTTTTGGATACTCAAAAAATTTGTGGGAAAAATTGTTCCTAATAATTAGTTTAGGCAATAATTCAAGATGTATTGCATGATCTACTTTTTTTACTTTCAATTTTTCATGTATATCTAAAATCATTTGACCCACATCTTTGTTTTTTTTTATCATATTTAACAACATGGTGATTTAAATTATAAGTACCATATTTTCTTCCACCAATTACATATATTTTGTTACAAAAAAAGGCACTATTTGCTCTTTTCTTTTTCATCCTTACTCATCCAAATTTGAGTAAAATATCTCCAACAATCAAATGTGTTAGCCTTATCACTTTCTTTTTTTCAAGTTCAACCATTTCAAATTGTTTTCCAACATAATTATTCTCAATTTCATTTTCAAAAAAAGGTACACTTGATGCATATCAAATTCCAAATTAGAATTTAATCACAAAATACAAGTTATGAGTTATTCACATACTAGTACAAATCCAAAACAAGCTCTAAAATCCATTTATATTACAAACATGAAAATTCAATTGGAAAGTTGATATTATGGGATAGTTACTGAATGTAATGGATAAGACAAGTTTTTAACATAAATTTTCATATAATTAAAACCCTCGTAGAAACTATCAGATAATATAAGTTATCATATATCAAGAAGACAACCTTAAAAAAATTTAGGCTAAAATTTTTTATCTCTTGTGATTATTGAACAAAAAGTTTCATTTTTCATATACTAGAACTCGTTGTTCTTTTTAGTGTTTATCTTGGGTAAAAAAGAAAGAAAATACATGAACTAAAATATGAACAATATCAATACATAACTATGTGGTGCATATGAATGAACTATGGAAAAATGAACTAGAAAAATCTTAGTCTTACAAGCAAGTCAACACAATATCTTAAAGAGTCTTTAATTTGATGAAAATGGATATAGTAGACATGAAAGAGAATTGGAGATTTTATGCCAACATAATTTCATTAATGGTATAATTAAATCCTCTTTTTTCTAGATGATTTTTGTCATAAAAGTCCTAAAGGATACAAGGATCCTCCATTAGATAAGGTAAAGATCACTTACTTTACTATAAAATAACGTATAGACGCGTTGTACCTTACATTTAAGATAAGATCCTTCATAATATATGTTCTTATCATTAGTCTTAAATTCTTCAAATGAATGGAAAAAAACATAACTGGAGACCTTATTAGATATATGGTATTCTTAAGTAGAATTTATATTTTTTCATTTATACGTATTAACTTTAAAACTCAATGATAAGAACTTAAGAACCACAAGAGAATTCTACCATAAAAGCTAGCTATTATAGTTGGAGAACCCAATGCTTTATATATCTTAGTCTCATGCTTTCAGTGTAGGTTAAAGTCTTAAATTGCAATTGAGTTCTGACATCCCATCTCATGTTGCAACACGAGTTGGTTATATATATTAACCCTTTGACTAGTCTTGCATGAGCTTTGCATTGTTGGCATCACTTGTTTATAATTGATAGACATCTTACATAACTCTTATACTAATTGATAAAAATGTTTGGAGAACCACATCACAACCTACCCCATCTCTAGTATCTATATGTTGCAAATTATTGATCAATGATTTAAACGATTAGTCCTTTCATATTTTTCCAAATGATTTGGCGAGTCGACCTACGTAACTGAACTTGCATTTTCATCCTTATAATATGATTCTCTTAGTATGTTTGATTTTCTTATCAAAAGATACCATAACTTATATTCAACATATAATTGATACAATTAGTAAAGCTTTACATTTATAATGACTTTACTTAACTCCAACAAAGTTTTCTATAATAATAGATATATGTGCTCTCATATAAAAGAATATATTTTTCTTTTAAAAATTAAAAAAATGATTATTTAATCACAAATAAGTTTTTCTAGACATTGGAAAAATCTTGTTGGTGTTGTTAGTTTCAAGTTCAGTCACCTCTTGGTTGTTAACAAATACTTCATAATCTAATATATATGGCATCAACTCAGCGGTAATTTTTTCACTTAACTCATAATGCTAATTAAGTTTAATGGAACTCATTTCAGAATAATATATATATATATATATATATATATATTGAAAATCATAGAAAGTTTTCCATACTTTTGTTGGGATTGGAGATCCACATCGACTAGAGATAAGGACATTTCATAATATATAAATGGGTGCAGACCTCAACCTTATGAGCCGGTTTTATGGGGTTGAGTTAGGCTTAAAGTCCACTTCTTAATATGGTATCAGAGCCATTTTGAGTCTATCCTAGCGAGTATTTGTTGGGCCTATCGTGCCACCCGCTATCGGGCCGCTATCGGACCACCCAAAATATATAGTCTCACGCACGAGCTTCTATCTATCACTCTCGGCGTGAGGGGGGTGT
>Ga0123342_1003756_pt1 | contig 23945 bp, 9 predicted proteins | sample Turbeawhitnodule_FD_89960 | JGI IMG/M metagenome (GOLD analysis project Ga0123342, IMG submission 89960) | Root nodule microbial communities of legume samples collected from Mexico - Turtle bean Mexico white nodule | ecosystem: Host-associated > Plants > Roots > Nodule | place: Mexico: Nepantla... | reverse complement strand
TTATAATAATTATGTTTTTAGAATTTTAGTTATATTTTTATATTTAAATTGTAACCTTTTAAAATAAAAGTAATAATAATTTAAATTTAAAATAAAAGTTAATTAATAAATTATAGACTTTCTTCACGATTCCTTCATACAGAGCGAAAAAAGTTTAAACGTATTGTTATTCTTGTTTTTCGTGTTTTTTATTGATTTTTTACCTCGTTTTTCGTGTTTTATCTCTTAACAGTAAACACTCACATTTTCTCGTTCAAAAACAAACAAAGGCTTAAGGAGAAACATGATGTTAGAAACATTAAGGGGACTAAGACTCAATCCTCTTGCAAACAAACAAGTTATGAAAACTCAACTTTTGTGATTAGAGATCCCATGAATAAGGTTCATATGAGTAAAAACAAATCACTTGTTAGTTCTGCTAACACAAATTGATTTAAAATTAAACTAGTGTGTGAAAGTGCTAGACACTACCTTATTGATATGGTAAACTTTATAGAAAATTTAGCTTGTAACAAAGTTTTAATATCCCTTACAGGTAGTTTATGATTTCCATAATACATATGATGAAATAAAAATAATTTATAATTAATGCAAAAATAGTTTTCGTGTAATTTATTTATTCTGTTTGGCCACTTTTCCATTCTTCCAACTATTAAATATGATTTTTCCACTCTTTTATTTATTTATTAAAGAATAATACATTTTTATTTTATTTTATATTTCTCCCTATCCTTCTTCTTTGTTGCCTATAGTTTCACTTCTTTCAAAAAGGTCTTGGCTTTTTTTTCCATGCTTTCTTTCTACTGTTATGGGTTCAAATCTTAGTCTTGTTTGTGTTAATTATTATTATAAGCATGACCTTTTCTTACAAACCTAACTACTAAGAAAATGCAACCACCAATGCCTAAAGTCCACGTGGCATATGCTGAACTTTTTGTTTGCATCATTAAAATAAAAAAGGTAGACAAATTTAAATAACAAATTAACATCATTAAAAAAAAACAAGTTAAGGGAATGGTATATAAAATATGATGGATTTTCACAATATTTGTTATTTCTATTTATTTCTTCCTATCACGTGTAATAATAAAAATCTATATTTTTTTCTCTTATGGGTCTTTGATGTCATTTAGTATATTTTTTATTTTTAAATAAAAGATCAATCATTGTGAATTCAAACATGCACTTAATAAAAAATTGTATCAAACATGCACTTAATCATTAACTTTTATTGTTTTGAAAATAATTAATAACGTGATACCTAAAAGATGAAATATATGTCATTGAAAAGGACCAAACATAAAACCAACTGTCTATTTGTCTAATATATGATAAAGCATTTCAATTTGTGAAGGAAAAGATATCACAATTCTAATCATAGGAAAAGATTATAAATCAAGCTCTTTAAAGGGTAGTCCCATACTTTAATTCATGTTTCATATCTGAGAATAAGGTCACATCAAACTTTTCCTATATAAATGTATTCAATATTAGAAAATTATAAAATAAAAATTAATTTTAAAATAAAAAAAATTAATTATTATATTAACTTAATTATATATTATTTAAAATATTTAAAATATTTAAATTAATTTTTATTATTAATAAATAACTTTTAAATTGATATTATTTAGATACAAATGTTTTAGTTACCAACTTTAATTTTAACATCTAAATAATTGGTAGTTAAAATCTGTATAGTTAACTGGATATCAATTTATAAATTATTTATTAATAATAAGAATTAATTTAAATATTAATAATTTTATAATATTTAAAATAGTATTTAATTGAATTCATATATTAATTAATTTTTTTTTAATCTAAAATTCATTTATATTTAATAATTTTTTTAATGATTTTTTTCTAAAAAAAATATTATAAATATTTGGCTAAATTATATTTTTGTATTTTTTTAATCTTATTTATATTTTTTAATTTATTTTTTAAAATTAGTCTTTCATCTTTTAAATTTAGGTTTAATTATAATTTTTTTTTTTCAGTTTTTCTTAATTTTGATTTTATTTAGTTGTTCCCTTTAGAGGAGGGCCATATCCCACCTGGAAATATAGCTATTTTTTATTTAAAGAAAAAAAAAGTGATGTTATCAATTTGTCAAAATATATTTCATTTAATATTTTATATAGTTCAGATGGTAACAGTTCATTATTCTACAAGTGCTGGATGAAATTGACATCTTACTTCATATATTTAACATAAGACAATTTTAATATAACTAATAAAAGTAACTATAATGTTACTTTTCTAAAATTAGTTTTGTTATTTAAATATGTTTTTAGTTTTCAATTATATTATCTTAGATATACAGTTTTAGTTCCTATAAAATGAAAAACAAATATATTTATTGATTTTTATCCATCTAAACCTAGACTCACCATTTTTTTTAAATGCACCTAATCTTCTACTTAGTTAGTTAGGTAAATCATTAGTGTGTAAATGTGATGTTAACAAAATTAAAATCTTTTATAAATCATTTATTGTGTTAAAACTATGAGTCTATTTCCATGTCATAGCAGATGATTGTTATTACTTGGAGTGTTAATCAAATTTTGATGTCAATTTTTTTTTAATCAATCAATAACTGAATATTAATATATAAAATATCAACTCAATACATAAGAGTTTTAGTAGATTGTTCCCAATCCCAAAGGTAGAATTAGCCACACATACTTTTAGCACCTTCCATTCTCTCAATTGGGTTGCAATTCACTCTATGGTATTTTTCTCTTAATCTGTTTAATATGATAATTTTTTATAAAACTATGAATCTATAATCTAGTTATATTATAGGAAGATGAACCTAAAAGATGATATTTGTACATATTGGTGATAATGAGATATGGGAATTTATAAAGTGAGATTCTTTTTATGTTGTTGCAAATTTCAAAATTCAGCATTAACCATTCATTTATTTGGTTAGGTGCCAATGGGTGCAACAATCTAATCCATATAAATATAAGTGTATATGTCTATTCAAATAAGATGAAATGTTTGGTGAAAAGACAACATAATAATAAATGCAATAAGGATGACACTTGTATAGTAACTTCAAAGTTTTTCTAACTCTCCAAATATTTATAACCTAATAAAGTTTTCAACATAATCATTTTTTTCTATAAAATAATTCTGATATTTTTATTACAATTTTTCTGAAAATATACTTTAATTTAGTTTTCATCTCCTATTTTTATTTTTATTTTTAAAAATTCTTAAAAGGTACATATTAGGAGTGATATATAGTTGAAAATAATTTTAACTAAAGTTAAGTAAACAGTTAGTCGTTTTAAATAATCTATAGTTGCATTATATAATTTGTAGAATAAATACCAGTGATTTTGTTCATATTGTGATTATTTTATTTTTGAAAATTATTTTATTTTATAAGTTTTATAATGAAGATAATAACATTTTTTCTCTTTAGACAGATATTTTATTTTTCATGTGCATTTATTACCTTTTCATAATAAAGACGAACACCTAATATAATTTCAATACATTTCTGACTTACAGAGACACAATGTCAATACAAGTACCAAATGTACCAAATATATTTTATTTGACACAGCTATTTCTTAAAAGGTTTTTTATGGCAAATTATTGTCATTTTCTATTTTCATATACATTTTAAAGCAAAAAATAAAATCGAAAATTTTATTTTCAAATCAAATATTCTTTATTTATACTAGTGAAAATATAGGTGTCATTACGTTTTGAGCGTATTTTCATTAAGTTTTTTTAATTTATTAAACTTAATTTGAAGTAACATAATATTTGTTATATATATGACATATATTAATTTTTATTAACAAATATTATAAAGAAAAATTAAGTTAATTCGTTAAACGGAAACGAGTTGAGTGGACTATCTATTAAGTAGTTGTTTTTTAAAATATATGTATCACTTCTACTATTTGAATTTATTTTGATGACTTATTTCCTTAAAAACTAACAAAATGTATTTGAAATTTTATATTATAAAAATAATATGAAGATTTCATTATTTTATGTCATAAAAAGAATAATCAAACACTATATATACGAATGTGAAAGCGAGATAAATTTAGTTTCTAGTAGAAATTATAATATTATTTTTAAGTAGACTAATAGAGACAAAAATGAAAAAAATTAGTATTAGTTACAATAGCTAATAAAAATATGTTCAAAATTATTATGTTAAATCCATATACCATATTTCTTATTTATTTTGTCTTCTTTTATTCATTTTTTTACCAAACACACGTTTAAAAGAACTTAGTTACTGACTTAAAATTATACTTTGACAACATTGTTGAAAAAGGTTAAATCTCAAAGCAAAAAGTAATTTATCTTTCTCTTGTTTAGTATTTTTATTTTATTTTATTTGTTTTGCACTTTTTTTTATCGTATAATTACTTACTGTATTTTTTATGAATTTTATTTTATTTTATTTGTTTTACACCTTTTTATCGTATAATTAGTTATTTTTAGGTATCTAATTTATGAAAGAGGAAACGTAATTATATTTCTATGTATTTAATTTATGGAAATGAAACATAATTACATAATATTCAATTAGGTACTACATTATAATAATATTTTTTCAATATTCTGACATTTCTCTTTTAAGTTGAGACATGTAGATGGGATGGATCAAAACTTGTTACCTATATAGTTAATACAATTATTATATATACTTGTAATTTTCCAAATTTTAATTTTTAGAGAAAGTCGGGAATAGAGACTCATTTAAAGGATAAAAATTAAATTAAAGAAAAAGTCTCAAATATATACTATGTAGGTCCAAAAGTGAAATTATTTTGAAGAACGTGACATCAACAAAGATGAAATACCTACAAACACTAAGGTAATAATACTTGTACCATTTATTTCGAGCAAAAATATTTATGAGACCAAAAGGAGAGAGTTTGCCAATGTTTAGAACAAAGAGCACATATAAAAATATGAGAACGGAGAAGAAGAGTTCAGGTGGTTTCAAGAAAATATTTTTATTTTGTTTAATGAATTTCTCTTTCATAATTATTTTTTTCCAATTCTAATCACACATTGCAGTAGTTGAGGAGTCAACCTACATTTCTACCTAATCAAATTTTTGAATAAAGTAAGTTCATTTTTACTCAAAATATTTCTTATTCTCTTTTTTTCTCTAGGATTTAGTCATCAATATTAATGAAATCACTTGAGAAAAATGTTTCTCCCAACTTGATTAAGCTTATACTAAAATTTGGTAATGTTTTGATAACTTGCTTTATGTTTCTAAATTTTCGAGTGAATCCCCTGTTTGAGGGAAAATTTTCATCGGAATAAAAAATTTCAGGTAAGAGAAAGTAACTTTAACTTTCAATAGTACTCTAAGCTAGAAGATCCAAATGTTGAGGAGACGTGGTCCCAAGTTTCAATTTCTCTTTCAATGATGTTATTTGATAAAATTGTTTGACTTTATGTTGTGCGAACATGTAAAAATATCACATTTTGATAGTTTGAAAGTCAAATATTGTTTTTGATGTTGGAAAAGTTATTGAATGTTATGAATTTTTATATGCTATGTGCTTGAATGATATGCATTATATATGAATGACGAAAATTGTATGAAATTAATGTCATATATTTTGGATAATGTATGGGTTATAGTTTGATGGTACATTAAGTATGAAAAACCTATCTAGATTCACTAATGATCTAAGTCATATAGACTAAGATATCAGGTGGTGAAAAGTTGACGAGTGAGTTCATATACACCGTGTCCCGCTGTAGACACTCGGTATTAGATGTTTGAACTTACCCTGATTCTTGATGTATGGATTATATGTTAGTCTCTGATAGGGGCATACTTAATGAATCTTTCAGAAGATGAAGGATTCATGTGCAGTCAATGTGATTGTAAATATTTGTATTTCTATAAGTTTTAATCTTGTATTAGGAATTATTTGAAAAACTCTAAGCTTATATAGAAACATGTAGAACTTGTATTCTAATAGTTAAATATATTTTTGGGATGTTACATAACTGACATGACTCACAAAACGAGTAAGAGTGGGATGTTGTCCCCATTCCAACAATAAAAAATGTGTTCAGTTTATAGAAGACATGTACACATCTTAAGTCAATAAAATAAATGACACAATCAAGAGACTTTGTAAATTTATTAATCGACAAGAGATTAAAGAGAGCTCCAATGACATAAGGATAATTATGAATAAAAAGATTGGAAAGAGGATGGACAACACCAGCACAAGATTATGTTTGAGAACCATTTGTCATAGTGATAGAAGATAAATAACCAAAAGTGGAAAAAAAATGATTTATTATCAATTATATGATCAATGGCCTAGGACCTAAGGTCCAAAGAGTGAGATATGTCAATAAAAGAATCACTAGTATATGCAACATAAGCAATTGGACAAGAGGCTTGGCGACTTCTATACCATGAAAAATAGATTTTGTAGAAGAATAAGTAGGAACAAGGCTTACGACATTAGTTGTAGCATCTTCAAAGTAGTGAAATACTTAGAACAACACCTGAACTTTTCCCAAGTTCCTCAAAAGAAATTGAAAGCTAAGGTTCCTCTTATAAGGAGAATACTCTCATTTTAAAGACTTTAAAAGAACTAGAAGAATGCATAATAACAATTCAATTTCAAAGTAAGTTACAAGATAGGACAATGGGTCTTACTTTTATATATATATATATAAGTCTCTTACAATTATTTATCAAAAGAATGAAGGACTAAATTATACAAAGTGCATTTTTTCAAGTTTGGTGCCTCCCCTCTAAATTATAAAAGTCTCACATCCATCAATTCTTTGTATTTTCAAGCCTTTATATCTTCTAAGCTTTGGTTATTTATGTGTAGTTGTGTGCACCATCCATGGAGTTGTGAGTTAACTTGTTTTCTTAAGGTTTTGACTCTCAAATTGAACCCTATTTGGGATTGGATTGAGATTGGATGATTTCGACTTTGTACGTTAGGGTTTTGACCACCTAATCAACCCTAGTTGAGCCCTAATTGGAGACTCTTTTATGCTTCTACTTTTACAAGAGAAAAAAACACTATTCTTATACAAAATTTATGCTCCTATATTTATACAAGGCTATTCCTATACATTTTTATTTACAAGACTAAGAAGAATGAATAAAATCTTTCCTTTCATTTCTACTCTTCAATACAAAGTTTTCTTTATGAGGTTTTATCTTCTCCTTTCTTCTTAGCTAAAGGCGTGATGGTTGGCTGGTCCTCTATCAAGGTTAAGGCTAAAGAGTCAATAGGCTAGATGGCACATGAGTCAGACTAATTGTTGTGCCAATGGTTGTTTTAATATGAGTGCGAAACAAAGAAGACTAAGTAGTATTCACAATATAGGCAATATGAGACGCTAAAACATGGTCCTAAACTTGATAATATTTTACAAGTAACCATACAAAGTTAGTACATTGAAAAAATGTTTGTCTATCCTCCAATTCCTTTATAGGGGTCACAACAAAAAGTATAATTTTATTAAAATCATGAAAATGATCACTTATATGATTCAAATAGGTCTACATGATTTATCTAAATGCCTTTGTTGCAATTTTATCCGTGAGGTATTAACTTACTTTATATAAATTTTGTTTGTTATTAATATAAATTGAATTGGCTTATGTCGAAACCAATTCATACATGTTACAAGAGCGAAAGATCTATTTGACAAAGAGATGAATAGTAGACTTGATAACCACACAAATTTGAGAATCAATTTTACTTCATGATTCTCTTAATTTTAACCACAATTTTCATTGATTGTGAGACGATCAAGATGTTTGATGTCAAAATCATAGTTACTACCATCCAACATGTAATGAAAAAAATGGAGTAATGACAAAGTTTGTGAAAATTGGAAAATTAAATTTTGAGGTCATCATGAATCAAACTTGAAAGAAGTGCAAGAGAAAGAGAAAGAACTAGTTAAACAATGCAAAAAGTCGTCTAAATAAAGAATATTATGTCAAATAAAGAATAATCAACCAAATAAAGGATAATCAACCAAAGAGAATAATTAGTCAATAATAATTTGGATGATAGTAAACAATGATGATTATTGTGATGAACATCATTACTAATATGAAATAATGATTTCATTGATGACACTAATATTGACATTAATAGGTGTTCCAATGATAAAGAGTAATTCGAAGATAAATAGTAAAAGACGAGTAAAAATACAGAAATTAAAAAATATCCCTAGTCTAAAAAAAATACATTATACCTAAATAAACTTAGTTTCTCATTATGCTCTAGACAATGTATTAAAAAAAAGTCCATTTGGACTACATAATATTCAAATAAAGCTAATAACATAAATTTACAGTTAATCATAATATCATCAATTAATCCTAACATTGTTCCCATATTTTCGAATTCTAACATATCTATATAATTCTAATAATGTTTATATTTAATTTTCTTAATTCTTATCTATAATTATGCTTTTTTAGTTTTTGATTTCAATTACATTTATAACAATGGTTATAATAATAGTTTGATTTTAGTATCTCATATTTTAATTATGTAAATACCAGTTCACGAGATAAATAATGATTATGTTGATCAATTTAAAAAAAAAAAACTGTTTCATATTTGGAAAACCAATTGATATAATTAAATCATGAAAAACTAACATTCACAATTACAAATCCAGGAGAATCCAAAGCTTGGAGACAACTGCAGTGTCTAAAAGAATCAAAATTACAAAAAAAAAAAGTTCTTAAACTTTGTGGCTTTTTTCCAATTCTATTTCTATCAGTCTGGAAACATTTGAAGAAAATAATTACAAATCTGTCTATCTTAATGTTAACCATAGAATAGAAAGTGTAAGGTGAGAATAATTGATTTACAGTGATAATTGTACAACAAAATAGACAGTAGGTGGTGGTAGAGATTATATATACTAGTTGCAGAGAAGTAAGGATCACAGTTCTTTTCTTTGTTTATGTCATGGAGTACTCTGCAGAATCTTTGGGAAGAGATCTTAAGAGCGTGAGGAAGTACTTCGGGAGTGGAAAAACAAAGGAAGAATCATGGAGAGAATCACAGCTTAAAGGGTTGCAAAATTTTCTAGTTGAAAGAGAGGAAGAAATTCTGAAGGCCCTCAAGAAAGACTTGGGAAAGCATTATGTGGAGGCCTTCAGAGATGAGGTGTGTGTTTGATGATAATCAGAATCATGAATCTTCCTTGTCTTGTTATGAAGTTCTACGTGGGACTTTTGCTAATATTCCATAATGATTACTCGCAGGTAGGAACGTTGGGAAAGGCCTTAAACTTCGCCAAAAAGCATTTGAAGAAATGGATGGCGGGGGAAGAGGTGAGGTTCACAGACCTTATGCAGTAGAACTTTGATCATTGGATAACTACATTTTGATGCTTTTTCACAGGCTAAATTGCCAAAAATAGCACTGCTTTCAAGTGCTGAGATAGTTCCTGAGCCACTTGGTCTTGTTCTCATAATCTCATCATGGAACTTCCCCTTTGGTGAGTCGATTCAAAATGCAAGTTGAAGTTCACAAGGTTTTGTAAAAGTTGGTTTTGTGATGAACTAGGCTATGTTATGTTATGGTTTTACAAAACAGGACTTTCCTTGGAGCCACTGATAGGAGCAGTAGCTGCTGGAAACACTGTAGTTCTAAAGCCTTCAGAGATGTCCCCCACTTGCTCTTCTCTTTTAGCCACTGTCCTCCCAACTTACTTGGACAACAATGCCATTAAGGTCATAGAAGGTGGACCAGAAGTGGGGAAGCTACTCTTAGAGCAACAATGGGACAAGATTTTCTTCACAGGTTAATTAACATTTCTCAATCACCATCTTTCTGTTTTTTAACTCTTGTTCATAACTCATAAACTGTTATGAGATTTCTTTTTAACTTGTGATTCTATCCAATACTAGGAAGTGCAAGGGTGGGAAGGATTGTTATGTCTGCTGCTTCTGTGCATCTTACTCCAGTGACTTTGGAGCTTGGTGGAAAATGTCCAGCACTGGTTGATTCTCTTACTTCCTCTTGGGACAGAGAGGTGAATCCTCATTCAATTTATGTCAAATCACATGGCAAATCAAAGAGAAAAAGTTTATTTTATCTCACTGTGTTTGTGGCTGGGGGTTAATCAAGTTGATTATATACATTATATACTCATATATAAACTTGTGGCTGCTTAATTAAGTTGATTATATGTTCATATAATTATGTGTCACAAAAAAAATTCTTACTGTAGTAGTTTTTGTTGAAACACAAGGTGGCTGTGAAACGAGTTTTGGTGGCAAAATTCGGGGCTTGTGCAGGACAAGCATGCATAGCAATCGATTATGTCCTTGTAGAGAAGAGTTTCAGTTCTACATTGGTAAGAAGTTTGAAAGAATTTTGGACCTTTTGTTTTGATTTTGAAGCATGTCTACTTTCTCTCTTTCTTTAGGTGACATTGATGAAGGCTGGGATTAAGAAAATGTTTGGAGAAAATCCGAAAGAGTCCAACACTGTTGCAAGGATAGTTAACCACAAACATTTCATGAGACTCAAGAATCTTCTCACTGATCCAAGGGTCAAAGACTCGGTGGTTTATGGTGGTTCAATGAACGAGAAGGACTTGTAAGTAGCACTCTCCTTTCTTAGTTGTTGCTGCTTCTATGTTTATCCATCATGTGATACTGCAAACTTCACTTCCCATTTCTGACAACGAGACAGAACACTTTTCTTTGCATGGTTTTCACCTGGCCAATTTTGTGCAGATTTATTGAACCCACGATATTGCTGAATCCCCCACTTGACTCACCAATCATGGCTGATGAAATATTTGGCCCAGTTCTTCCAATCATCACTGTAGGATGCATAAATTTTTACTGCTCCTTTCAGATTAATAGTCATGGAATTTGGCAAGTAAATTTCATTTGGATTTTCCGGGCTTTTTGCAGGTGGAGAAGATTGAAGACAGTATAGAGTTCATAAGCTCAAGGCCTAAACCATTAGCAATTTATGCCTTCACCAAAAACAAAACTCTGCATAAAAGACTGCTATCTGAAACATCATCCGGAAGTCTTGTTTTCAACGATGCAATTCTACAGGTATTAGTCTGCTTCTTGTCTCTTTCTCTGTCTTTGTTCAATAAAGTTGAGTAATTTTTAAAAATCTAAATCAACCTTGATTAGATGCAAGAGTGTGAAATATCTACTTACCTTTACTCAAGGTCACAGATGGTGCTAGATACTGTTTTCAGCAATAAGATTTTGGTTTGACCAAATTCTATAACTATAAGAAGGTTTATTATAGGAATTGTTATTGTACTAAGTGGACACATGATTTTTAGAAAGTACAATGAATGAAACTTGCTTATCTGATAAGATAAATTATATCAAGTTGCATTATCTTATACAAATGTTGACATGTTCACAACACTTGTCAAAAATCATTTAATTCCTTTCGAGTTGTAATATGATGCTGCGTTGTGAACATATCAACATTTTGTATTAGTTGATTGTAATTAAAAAATGTATTTTTGTGCAGTACGTAGTGGATACCTTGCCATTTGGAGGAGTTGGTGAATGTGGGTTTGGCAAGTACCATGGAAAGTTCTCCTTTGACGCGTTCAGTCACCACAAGGCTGTGGCAAGAAGAAGTTACTTCACTGATTTTTGGTATAGGTTTCCTCCATGGACTCTTAACAAGCTCCAACTACTTGAGGTGTCTTACAACTTGGATTATCTTGGAATACTTCTAGTTCTGCTTGGCTTAAAGAGGTCAAAAAGGTCCTTAGATTAGACTTCTAATTGGTATGTATTGTGTTCCTTCATTTGTCTATTTTCAATGAGACCTAAAAGGATGGTTATAGGAGTTATTCCTACCAAGTGTGAATTTCTAAGTTTGTTATGCTTATATAAGTGTATTCTATTTGGTTCTGCATCTGTTGTTATGTCTATTTACCTTTGGTTAAGGTAAGGTTTGGATGAAGGATCTTTGATTCTACTTTTGTTGTTCTGTTCTGGAAAGACCATGAAACAAGAAGTTAAAAATTAGTGGATTGGTAAGTATCATTAAATTCAGAGATGAAATGAAGCACAAGGCTGCAACAACAGAAAGGGACATGACAGCAGGAAAAGCTTCACTAGAAAATTCTTTATTACAGTGCAATTATGCCAAGGACTACTCACAACAGCAATATAGTTCAAAATCAATATTACAGTACATAGTATTAACTATGAGCAAGTGCATAGAACATGTATTAGGTCCACCATGTTTATTATCTCATAACCAAATAACCAAATGAAGTAAAATTCAATTAAAGGAATCAGCTACACCTACTCATTCCAAACCCCATCAAACCATCACCAAGTACAATAGTTAATTGTTTATTGCCTCCAATCTCACCACCCCATCTAAATACTTATTCTTTTAAATTCCAAATTTATCAGAATTTTTCACATAAATATTATCAATCAAAACCAGTGGATTATCTTATTAATAATCTTTAAGTTAACCAGTTCTAATAATTTAACTGGTATCATGTATCAATAACTAAATTGTTTTTTATTTTTATTTTGAATGTGAACCATAACAAATCTTAAAAAAATATTGTAGTTATAAATATTTTATCATATTAATATCTATGATAATAAAGTTTGTACAATATATTTATCAAGGGAACTATTATCTTACATTCATACTTATTCTATAGAGTATTTTTTTAACATTTTATTATTTTTCTAATTTGATCATCAAAATGTCTCTAGTTGTTGCCTTTACTTGTTTTAGATAATATTTATGTATTGTGTTTGTGTGTGTTAAATTAAACAAATTACTACTCTTATATGTTAAATTACTTTATTTATTATAATTTATAGTTGAAATTTAATTTGTAAGTGTTAATGATTTAAGTTAAAATAAAGTGAGTTGGTAGGTTGGAGATGACTCACCACTTTTCAATTTTTTTTTTTTGAATTTATTTACTTAGTTGTACTTTTTGAATACTAAAGATGTAAGGAAGAACAATAAAACTGAATCAAACTTTAAATAAGGTTAATGTCAAACAAAATAAAGTAAATATTAGTAATAATTCAATGAATCAAATGATGTATAAAGAAATAAATATAAATAAAGTTTTATACAAAACATTAATCATCACCAATTTTAATTTCAAAAATATAAGATTCCTCTTTAAAAGTACAAAAAATAAAGAAGGAAGGACCCTGCCCTTCCCGTGGTCTGTCGGGTTGACGATTTAGACAAATCAGTCCAATACGAATTGACAAATAGTGGATTGACCCATAGGATTTGATCCACTTTATCATCTTTAAAACATGTGATGTTCATCATAAGACATTCATAAAACTATTTTTCTACCAAACGAATAAAAGAATAATCATTCTTTTTTAGATCTTTATGAATTTTTATTCACCACAAAAACATTTTCTACTGTTCAACCATTTTTGGGATGGACTTTTGAAACAAATATAAATACAAATCAAATGAAATTAAATTTATTTTTTATTATGATATGTGAAGTATCATCATATATGGTAATTTTGAAGTATTTAATAATCTTTAAAAAATATATAAAAAATGAATTTTATTTCCTTTAATGTAAAACACAGAAAACCTATTGATCATTATATCTTTAATAAAAAAAAATTCACTTAATAGAAGTGTTCGGTTGAAACCAATACGATTGATAAGATTTATACTTATTTAAGAAAAAAAAAACTAGAGGAGTGGTAGTAATGTATCAATATTATTAGAGTTACATTTTCTAACTAAATATTATAATTACCAATCAATAAAGAACTGAAAATAATATATCAATATTAGAGTGACTTTTTTTTTAAATATTATAAAATAATTACAATAGATATGAATATGTGTATTTTTAGATTTTCCGTTATTAAAAAGGTCATTTTTGTTTAAACTAAACGTACTCTTTTATTAATATTCATTAAATGAAAAATTATAAATTACCTAAACTATCCTTCATTTAAGAGGAAAACTAAAATCCAAACAAATATATATATATAAATATATATATATATATATATATTATGAGTATTTTAACATTTTATCATGAGCATGTATAAAAAATAGCCACAAAGCAAATTACACTGATTTTACAAATAGTATGAAACTTACGTTAATTTTTGTTATGATAAAAAAATATGATTAAAAATAATTATTATAATAAAAGTAATGAAAAAGTATTAAATATTATACAACATTATATGCATAAAAATAATTATAAAATATTTTTTATTAATTTATGTAACATTATAATTATATGATTGAAATATTTGCAAATGTTCAACAAAATATAAAGAGAAATTGTGAAAAATAAATATAGAAAATAGTTATAAAATATTTATTTTTCATTTAAAAAATTAGGATTAGAATTATACATTAAAAACACTTTTAATTTTTATTGGTATTTTTTTAGATAATGAAAAAAAAAACAAAAAAAAACAAGTGTCTATGAAAAAAATTACAACATCCAATCTCATTATTACAATGTTATAGATAATTAGAATGGTTATTTTGAACTGTGAACTATAAATTAATTATAAATCCACTCTTAAAATAAGTTAAATTTGATTGACTCTATATATTGAAAAAGTTACAACATTATATAGAATGGGTTAACATCAAAGTTTAAGCAAGTGTAACCTACAATACTAAAATAAGATTTTAATTAAAATAACTTAAGAAATAAAAAAATTAATTATTACAACCATTTTTAAAGTTTAATTTCTAAAGTAAGGAATTTATTACAAAAATCATGTTTCTTCTTGAAACTATAATTTTTTAATATATCAATACGACCAACAGTCATTTGATGATTATTATGTTATTATTAAATACTTGTTTGAATTACAATAAATTAATTAATTATTTAAACTAACTAAATATTTATTTAAATTATAATAATAAAATGTATATATTATATTGAATCACAAATAATTAAATACACAATTTAAAATAATAAATAATAAATAAATAAATAAATTACTTAAACTAAATAAATATTTATTTAAATTATATTCAATTACAAATAATTAAACATACAATTTTAAAAATAAATAACATAAAATTTAAATATAATTTATTTTATTTCACCAAAAATTAAAAAAGAAAAAATTTTAAAAACAAAAATCTAAAAAAATTAGAAATTATGCTTTCACAACTTCCTTCAGTTTAAAGAAAATTAGAAGTTTTTTTTTAAGTAGTCACTTCTTCAAATTAAAATCAACCTATTTCCATGACTTTTCCATTTTTGCAACTTTGTAAAAATTTACTCATTTTTGTAAAAATGATTTTTTTTAGTAGGGTAAAATTAGCATTTCAAATTTTATAGGAGTGAAATCACAGTGCAATGACCATTTACACGTTTTCTATAATTATTTTATGGTAATTTTTTTTCTCAAATAACACTATTTCTACATGTATTTCTCAATCTAACATTTTTTTTCTTTATTTTTTTATTTAGTATGTTTTTCACTTCTTTTTTCTACACTATTTTCACTTTTAAATATTTATAAAATTATAATAAATTTAAATATTTATAAAATTAAAATAGAAGAAAACTAAAAACTAAAAATTAAATATATAAAAATTTATGAAGAAATATCAATACAAATACAAAGAGAATGAAATAAAATATTTTATAGATATTTTGATGTAAGTAAATATTATGAATAGAATAAATGTAAACCCTAAATCTTAAATCCTAAGAAATTATAAAAAATATTATATAATCATATTTGTTATTATAATTTATATATAATATATATATATATATATTTACATATAACTTCATTATTTACATAATCTTTAATTTAAATATAATTTTTTTCTTAATTTTATTTTGAAATTATAATTTATACATTTTTTTTATTAAACCTAATAAAATTTATTCACTTAATTTTTTTATTGTTACATACATATTATTAATAAATAACTTATTTTTTATTTTATTTTTTAATCTATTCAGTTAATATTTTTTTAAAATATCCAAACAAATTTATTTAATTTTTACTATTACTTATTTTCATATTTTTTAATTTTTTTTTCTATTTTAATTTTGTAAATATTTAAATTTATTATAATTTTATAAATATTTTAAATGAAAGTAGTGCTTAGGAAAAATAGTTATAAACGTACTAAATTGAGAAATAAAAATAAAATAACGTTAGAGAAACATAAAAGTGGAAATAGTATTATATAAAAGTGGAAATAGTGTTAGGTTAGAAAAGAGTTCCCATTTATTTGTGGAAGTGAAGAAGTAAATTATGGGGTGCAAAAGTAAATCCCCTTATTCTATATATAAAAGCAGAAAGGACAAAAAGATAAGATTTTGGCGCCAATTTTGATAATTGTAAGCACCATTGTTGTTCACTCCTTCTTCCATCAAAAGCCCTAGCTAGCTCCTTTCTTTCTCAATCTTTCTACTCTTCAATGGCTGCAACTCCTTCCAAATCCACATTCCGATCCCAATCCAATGCTAAATCCTCGCCCGTTGTAACCCCACACACTCCACAAACCCTACATCTGCGCCGATCCCCACGCGCCAAGTCCCTTCTCTTCGATTCTCCCAAATCTTCCAACTCACCTTCTGAAATCCCCCTCACAACTCCCAAGCGGAGAACTCAACGAATCAACGATTACGTCGGACATGATTCTGGCAATGTCAGAGTCGCCGCCAAAGATTCCGCGAAGAAGAAAAATGTTGTATCCAAGGAACAGAATAGGAAGAGCTCAATTGAATTTTCTCACGCTCCGGTGACGCCGGCTTCCTCGGAGAAGAGCTCAAGGAGGAAGAGGAAAGGTGAGAGGAGTGTGGTTACCAGAGCTAAAAGGGCAAAATTGGAAATTCCAAAACGGAGTTCAAAGTTGCCTGCCAGGCGCGTGTATTACAAAAAAGTTATTTTTGATGGAGGAGAGTTTGAAGTGGGGAGTGACGTTTACGTCAAGAGGAGAGAAGATGCTACCTCCGACGATGAAGATCCCGAAGTTGAGCTGTGTAGGATGTGTTTCTTGACAAACAATGAGATTATGATTGAGTGTGACGATTGTTTGGGTGGGTTTCACTTGAAATGTTTGAGACCTCCATTGAAGGATGTTCCTGAAGGGGATTGGATATGTGGGTTCTGTGAGGCTCGGAGGATCGGTAAGGAGGTTAATCGTCCAAAGCCTCCCGTGGGTAAGAAACTGGTTAGATCTATGAGAGAGAAACTACTTTCCAGTGATTTGTGGGCTGCTCATATTGAAAGGTATGACATACATTTTGTTGTGGAGTGAGAAACCTTGCATTGTATTTTCTTTTGTTGAATACTAATCAGGTTTGTGTCAATTGGGCATTTGAGTAGCATATGGAAAGAGGTAGACGGCAACTATTGGTGTCGGGTGCGGTGGTATACTATCCCGGAAGAGACTTCTGTTGGGAGGCAGCCGCATAACCTGAGAAGGGAGCTATACCGAACAAATGACTTTGCAGACATTGAGGTACCACGCCTTAGCTGTTCTGTTAGCTGTTGCATACTTATAGTACACTGCTAATTTACATGAAGGTTTTCTCTAGGTGAACTTCCGGTCTATCAAGCTTATCGTTCTTACTTTGTCATGTTCTCCCATATCTACTGCAGATGGAATCTGTCCTTAGGCATTGCTATGTTATGGCCCCTAAAGAATATGCTAAAGCTAGCAATGAGGGAGATGATGTTTTCTTATGTGAATATGAGTATGACATCAATTGGCATAGTTTCAAACGTCTTGCTGATATTGACAATGAAAGAGAGGTAATAACGTTAGAGTAGTAGCAAGATCCTTCTCCCTAAAGAAAAAAATTCACTATTTAACAGTTTTAGTATTAATGAGTTTATTCTTGTATGATAGATTGGTGAAGCGACTGACAGTGATGAAGACTGGAGCCTTGACAAGGAGTCAGACTCTGATACAGATGAAGATGTTGGATATGAAGAAGAAAATATTAAAGATGGACTATCTCAGCCATCAAAAGGCCACCACTTAGCTGCAGTATGGATATTATTGTGCATTTTGCAACATTTTTCTTTTTTAGTATTTATGATTTCCTTCAGAAAATAAATGTGTAAATGATACAGAATCTTCACAAGGGACGGTTCTTCGGACTTCAGAAGATAGGCACAAAAAGAATTCCACAGCATGTAAGGTCTCACAAGCAGACTGATCTTGAGAGAGCAAAGTCTACACTGTTGTTAGCATCACTGCCTAAATCTTTACCATGTAGAAATAAGTATGTGAGGTTTGAACATGAATTTCAGCATCTTATATCTTTTTGTCAAGTTAATAATAAAAAATGATATTATTTAGAGAAATGGAGGAGATAACTACTTTCGTCAAAGGTGCCATTTCTGATGATCAATGTCTGGGGGGTTGCCTCTACATTCATGGAGTTCCGGGAACTGGCAAGGTATCCTTTTTTGATCTTCTATATTGTTTCTTGAGTCTACTATACAATGAGGCATTAACTTGGCTATCACCGAACAATTCTTGCTTCTTATTCCTTTTCTCCATGTGTAACTACAGACAATGAGTGTACTATCAGTAATGAGGAGTTTGAAGTCAGAAGTTGATGCAGGAAACATCAAACCATACACCTTTGTGGAGATTAATGGTTTGAAGTTGGCATCACCAGAGAATATTTATCGGGTAAGGTTCATGAAGTATATCATAATTTTTTTCTAGTTAGTATAACATACATATTCTTGGTTATTTTCTTATAGTTTTGATATTCTTTCAGGTCATATACGAGGCACTTAATGGACACAGGGTCAGCTGGAAAAAGGCTCTCCACTTGTTGAATGAGCGATTTGTAGAAGGGAAGAAAATCAGAGATGAGGCTGACCGACCATGTATTTTGCTTATTGATGAACTTGATCTTCTTGTAACCAGAAACCAATCGGTAATCTACAAATTCTACTAAGGGAAACTTGTCACTTGGTAACATTCTTTAAAATATGTAATGACATTGTGCTGAACATTTTTTTTTTCACAGGTTCTGTATAATATTCTTGACTGGCCTACTAAGCCACATTCCAAACTAATAGTCATAGGTAAGATAATACTCTTTTGGATTGTTTTTTCAGTATTTTGATCTTCTAGTGTGGATTGCACAAATTTATTCTTCGGTACTAATGTAATCAATTCAGGGATAGCAAATACTATGGATCTTCCAGAGAAGTTACTTCCTCGCATATCAAGCCGAATGGGAATTCAGAGGCTTTGCTTTGGCCCATATAATTATCACCAGCTTCAAGAAATCATTTCAAGTCGCCTCATGGGAATTGATGTTTTTGAAAAGCAAGCTGTAGAATTTGCTTCAAGAAAGGTTAGTCTCTATTACATTTTGAAGATTGATTTTCTCTGATCTTTCACAAGAAGTTGACACTTAGTTTTTTGTGTTTAGTTTAGTGGTTAACATCCAAGATGGTGTTTGATTATTCAGGTTGCAGCAATCTCGGGAGATGCACGTCGTGCTTTGGAGATATGCAGACGTGCAGCTGAAATTGCAGATTATCGAATGAAGAAGTTAATTCCTAATCCTGATCTCGTCACTGCAGGTATTTGAGCATGTCTTATATAAAATTTTCCTACCATTACTGTCATCACAGTAGAAAGGGGTTGGTACAAAATGTTTCCTGCATTTTGGATTTTGTTAATTGAAGTTTGTACTGTGTGTGAAATGGTATGTTTTCTTCTGTGTTAGTTTTGGGCTTTGTCTACAATCTCAAGGAATATCTCTTTTTTAAGTCAATTTCTTTTAAATGTATTTGCAAATTGCAGTTGCAATTGCAGGTGTGGAAATATTAACAGTTTGAGATATACTTAAATTCTTCTTTTAATTTTGGTCCTGGCATATACTTTACATCATAAATCTTAATTACATTGATACCTGATGATCTTCTAATGCATTGGTTAATGACTAGTTAGTTGGATGATGGCTGTAAAATCATTTTGTCCTCTCCATGCTTTACGTGCTTGATATTACTATGAAATGTGAACTCTATTTTGGCCTTATTTTTATTCTAGACTAAATATTTTCTGTTGCTAGGTGTGCATCCTTGATATTGATTTACAAACCTGACATTGTTCCATCTTCCGTCTTCTATAATGAAGTATCTGAATTACTTTTTATTAACTATAAACTATGATCATCAACCATATGCATGAACTCCTTTGACTTTAGTCTGAGTGCTTCTGCCCACTAATTCATTTCCATATGCTCTCTAGGAAAGGGACTTGTTGGAATGGTAGATGTTGAAGCAGCCATTCAAGAAATGTTCCAAGCACCTCATATTCAAGTGAGTTGAAATTTGCTATGTACTGCTTTATTTCTTGGTGCTTGAAGTGCCATTATTTGGCATAGACGGGGAACGAAAGTCTTGAGATGTATAAGCTAGCTGTGACATCTAATACAATGTTGCTAGTGTAACTTGTATGCGCAACTTAACAAATACCAAAAATATCTATTTCTTCAATTAAGGATTATAACATGAACGAAGAACTTATTCTGTTTTATATGATTGTGGGTTAGAGTTATCAATAGAACAATTTGAATGTTGTTTTAGTGTCATACTTGGGGGGACCATTCATTATAGGACATAGTAAATAGGTAAAATGGGGAATCAATGTTAGCACTGTTCTTTATATATAGGCATATTTTCTTCCAAAATGCACGAGCTTAAATAATTAATACAACCTCAAGAACCTTTACATTCGTTCTTTTGGCAGAGTAATGCTAACATTTTATACCAGCCTTACATTTATCTCATTATTTCCTTTTGAAGATGATGAAAAGCTGTTCCAGATTAAGCAAAATTTTCCTGACAGCTATGGTACACGAGCTTTATAATACTGGAATGGGAGAAACTACTTTTGAAAAGGTAAGCTCCTGAAGTTTTTTCATGTTATTTTGTTCTCGAATGCATTCCGATCATAAGTATACCTCACCTTTAAGCCTCAGCCACCAGGTGTTAATCTGAACAAAATAAAAAAAATCACATCCTAGTATTTTTTATGCATGCATATTTGACGAGTTATAAAATGTAGGTGCCTTGGAGGTTTTGTATTCTGATATTTTTTTTTTATACAAATATGATTTATTAAAAGCTCATTTGATTGGTGTTGACTAACCAATAACCTTCCTGACAGAACTTAGAATCTCTAATCAAAATTAAAGTTTCACGTTGGTAATTCATATAATAAAGGATTGTAAAAGATTACAATATCTTCAATTATGATAAAAAAACATTACAAAATTTATGAATCTGTATCTAAGTTTTTGTTTTGTTTTTTTCACCAATGCTATGTTCTGTCATACTATCCCTTCCCCAAATCTATATTCATGAAAATTGACGTAAAAGGTTCATTTGTATTGTGGTCCTTACGTATAGGTTTTACTTTACAATGCAGTTGGCAATGAGGGTTTCATGCCTATGTATTAGCAATGGAGAAGTTTTTCCTGGATATGATACTCTGCTGCAAGTTGGGTAAGACTTCTATCTTATATGGCCTCCTTTCTATTCGAAATAGCATTGATATTGGAAGACAATATTGAACTGCAGGCTGTTTAAGTGTATGTGATCCATGCTAATAAAGTTCTATTAAATCTGACATGTTTTTTTTTTTCTGCAGCTGCAAGCTAGGTGAATGCAGAATTATTTTATGTGAAGCAGGTTCCAAGCACAAGTTGCAAAAATTACAGCTTAATTTCCCGAGGTTAGTTTTCGAAGCTCATAATTCCTGCAGTTTTTATCTGAACTATTGTGCTTTCTTTATGTGTAGCCACAGTTCAATAATCAAGGAATTAGCATTTTCAAATGATGTTTTTAGGCATAAATTTCTTATCTATTTATTTAAGATCTATCTATAAGTTGGTTTCTTTGATTTGACCAGTTTAATTTCACCTTTTGGCAGTGATGATGTGACCTTTGCGCTGAGAGACTGCAAAGATCTACCTTGGCTATCAAAGTATCTAATGTAGGAGAATGAGAATTACAGAATAGTTCAACCCAAGGTTGTGGGATGACCCCTGGACAAGTCACAATATTTGTTCAGACTACTTTATTCTTTAGTGCCAAGGGGAGACTTTTTACCTTCTCTTATCAGAAAAGAATTACGTCTTTATACCACAATTTTGCCCACAATTTAATTTTAAAGTCTTCATGACTTCAAGGATTTCATAGTTCGATAGTTTAAAATAATATATCATTTGCTGCAACATTTGATGTTCAATGAAAATATTAGAATTTTTTCTCTTAAGTTAAATTACTTATTTATTTATTTTATTTTTTGTTATTAAAAGTTAAGTTCAATGTTCAATGAAAATATTAAATTTTTTTCCTCTTAAGTTAAAATACTTATTTATTCATTTTATTTTATTGTTATTAAAAGTAAAGTTCAGTACAGTTTGATACTTTCCGTTGAATTAGTAATATCTTTGTTTTTTCAAATTTTTAACAATTTCAATTTAGATAATATAGCAGATTTAGGGTTTAGAGTTTAAGATTTAAGGTTAAGACTTAGGGTTAAGACTTATAGTTTAGGAAAAGACGTAATTTTGGAAACAAATTACACAAAAATGTAAGAAATTATGTTTGACAAATCATTATATATTTATTTCATGAAAATAAAAAGTTTTGAATGTCTCTTACATGTCTTTATGTTAGTGAATGTTGATGGAATGTTGTAACCAAGATACGAAGAATTATTAAATATAAGTAAAGTGATTAAATCTTTAGGTTGAAATTATAAAATCTGAATGGTCTTAGGAAATCGGGGCAAATTACTTGTAAAATTATATCTACTTAATCTTATATTATTTATTTCGTTTTCTTAAAAAAAACACTTAGCTTTAATACCCACTTAGGTTTTGGTCACTAGATCTATCTCAACAATGGTGAAGTTGTAAGGAGTTTAACCCAGATGTTTGGTTTATTTGTGAGCAAATTCTCTCCACACTATGAAAATTACTATTATTAAAAATACTTCCTTCTAAAATAAAAATTATTTTCAAAACTTTTTATTTGAAAATATTCTGGATTTAGATTTCTAAAACACATTTTTGAATTCTGGAAATTTTTATTTGAAATGTAGTTTTAATTATATTCTTGATTTTTTTTTCAAAATGTATTTTTTAAGTTTTAAATTATATTTGTTATTCCAGATTTTCAAATTCAAAATAAGGATGATTTTGAATTTTTTTTTTAAAAAAAAGATACATTGATATGTGTTCCTACAAGATCTAAGCCCTGCAGAACACTTCCTCTGATGATGTCTTGTGCTGTTCTTCTCGTCTTGTCGGTCTTTCAGTTGGTCTTCTTCCAGCTGGATCTTCGGCCTGGACACGATGGGAGGAGTACCTGCGAAGACACTCCGACGATCAAGTCAGACTGAGAGCTAAGTACCAGAAGAGTGGGGAGTGAATAGTTACCTTGGGTGATGTGCCTCTTCTGCTATTTATACTACTCTAGGTGGGCTATGGTCGTTGTGGGCCTGCTTTAGGGTCCAAACGAAGACCCAATTGTGTCTTAACCGTGCTTATCATTTAAGTTGGGTTGTTTATACTTAATTACGCGTTTAGCTTCGCCTGTTGTCGTCTAGTCGGTCTAGTCGGCCTTTCGGCCATCTGGTAGTACATATGCCCCCCAGGCTCAAGTGAGTTGGCTTAAACGTAACGTAGAGTCGAATTGCTGTGAGCCTTCAATTGGTTGAGGTTGAGTACGTTGGCTTGTACTCGAGGCGCGTGTGCGTGGTACTGTGGGATGGGACCGCTGGGTAAGATCTCACGCGTTCATTGCATGTGGATCCAACGGTGGGCATTCGTTTTGACGCTTCGCCTTCTCATTTCTTTCACCTATAAATAGGAGTGGCAGTGGGCTCCGATTTCTT
>Ga0123342_1003755_pt1 | contig 23947 bp, 12 predicted proteins | sample Turbeawhitnodule_FD_89960 | JGI IMG/M metagenome (GOLD analysis project Ga0123342, IMG submission 89960) | Root nodule microbial communities of legume samples collected from Mexico - Turtle bean Mexico white nodule | ecosystem: Host-associated > Plants > Roots > Nodule | place: Mexico: Nepantla... | reverse complement strand
CTATTTAACAATAATAGAAAATAATAGAAACTAATTTAGAAACCAATTTTTTTTTAGTTTCTAAAATGGTCTCTATTTTAGTTTCTATTGTAACTAATTATTTTGGTCTCTAAAAATTGGTTTCTATTTCATGATTTTCTTGTAGTGTATGAGTTAACCCTGTCATTCTAGGAGAGAGATGATATTGAGATTAATTATGCGCATAACTGTGTGGATTTCACAATGATGTAGTGTGACAAGTACAGATCTCTGAGTATAAGTCAACGCATGAGTCTTCCGAAAGTATAAGTCAAGTGTCTATGTGTTATGAGTCAGTAGAAGTCTGACATGAGAAAGATGAATATTGAAATTGTTGATAAACACTTGATGGTTATGTGGAATGCATGAGAAAGGATGAATTTATGTGGATGTTTAAAGTTATATTATGTTATAAGTTTTAAAAATACCTAGCTTACCATTTGTTTTGTTTTGTGGTTGTTTTTCTTTTATCTGTGATGATCGTGTATTTTACACGGGAGCAGATGTGATAAAGTTTCTCGGTGAGAAGATGGATGGTGGAAAATGTTTATTTTCTTTTGAAATTTTGTTTTTAATTTTATGTAAATGTTTCAAGTCTTGTAAAGAGAGAGATAATTTGAAAAATTATATGAAAAAATTGCAGATATATTTGTATTATTTTTATATATTTATTTTAATATTTCATACAGATTATGATTATTAGATATGGGAAAATATAGGGATGCTACACTTACCATGTATCTTTGTACCGAGTTAAGTATTTTCCCTACGTCTGACCAGTTAAGATAACACATTTAAATGCCTAGGTGAGACCGAGCATGTCCAACCAGTAAAAAAAAACATCATAAATATGATATTGTATTAAATATCTAAACAAAATGGGTTCCTATGAAATTAAGTTGCACGTAGTTTCTTTTAGTGTGCATACATAAAAGTTGCTAATTATGATTTAAATATATCTTAGCATAAGCAAAATTCACATGAAGTCACAAATAATCACTTTAAATACAAAATTCAAAATCTATGATTATAGGTAGATTTAAGCATCAATGAATATAAAAAAATATAAGATTATATATGTTTTAATGAAATGTGTTTCATATTTAGAATATAATTGGAATTGAAAAGAAAAGAAAAATGAAAAAATGCTTGAATTGGGTGAATGAGGTATATAATTGATGTTTTTAAATTAACATGAGTGAATTGAAAATTTATGTTTGGATTTGAATGAGTTGAAGAGAAAGTAGCATGATGTTGGGTTTGACTAAGTGTTATGTTAGACAAAGCATGTGGCATGCACTATTAGATAAGAGAGAGAATATGAAAGGTGAAGCAACCTAGGACAAGTGTCTAGGTTTATACCTCAATACAAAATCCAACTTCTCACATGGGTGTCCTACACGTGGATAAAGTAGGGACACAACATTGGACTTTGGTTCTTCACTCTTATAGGAATGTACCCTATATTATAAAAAACACTTTTTATATATCCAATAATAAAAGCAAGATTTTTCTCTTTTATAAATTAAATTATAAATATTGATATATTGGCAATTTACATGAGATTAATAAATTTATTTTTATTAAAATATGAATCTCACATAAAAAAATTAAACAATTTTAAAATTATAAAATATCATACCAGTTATAGGTTATCTTTTCTTATACTACACGTTGTCAAAATAATATTTTCTTTAAATTATAAGTTTACGTCTTAAAGTTCACAATTTAGAGAAATAAGTTGTGTTTTGAATAAAAGTAATTTTCATAGTAAAACCATTTTAATGAAAATACACTATTATAATAATTATTATGAAATATTTTATTTTTTATTAATATTTAACTTATACTAAAAAAAATTGACTGAATATGTTTAAGGCTATTTGATAAAAAAATTTGAAAATGAGCAGCGCGAATAGAAATAAGAGAAAATAAAATAAAATTAAAATTAAAAAGTTTTGATTGAAAAAGAAAACAAAAATATAAAAAATAAGTGAAGTAGTAAAATGAAAATAATATAATTTATCTCGTTATTTTAAAATTTCTTTTATTTAAACTCTGTATTATTTTTATCCACCATTTCTTCTAAACTTCTACCTATAAAAAAATTCATGTTATTTTGTAACTATATATAATATTATTTTATATATTAACTCCGAGTAGAAATTTTTAAAAAACACTTTTAATTTAACTTGAAGTTTTGGTTTTTGAACAAAAATATTTTCCAGATTCAATTATAATGATTTGAAAGAAAGCAAAGGCATGGATTCTTTATTAAGAAAATCTGATGTTAATGATTGTGTTTGAAATTTCAATGGAAGAAAAGATTAGACAGAGATGCTACACTCATTAAAAACACAGAAAAAAAAATAAAGTTATTAATTATGCCAATTTCTTAAGATAACAAAATCGTTTTTATCACGGCAAAGGATTCAATATTTTATGTTGAAATTAAATTGATGTACAGCTAATACTACCAACACTTGCAATTCAAATTGAATTCTTAATATTATAATTAACACATGTTAATTAGAAACTAATTACACTTCGAATTTGTAAATAAAAAAAATAGTTGAAAAAAGGGGAAATTTACTCAAAGGATAATAATAAATCAGGTATTTTTTAAGGAATCAAATAATATAAAATGAATATTATAGTAATAGATAAGCCTGTGATCCTTGTTAAATATGAACATATTTTTTATAATTTAAATAATTAAATTTAAAATGCTATTAGGGTTTTCTTTGTTCTAAATGATAAACATTTTACACACTTTGAGGTTTCTTTAAGAAAACATTTTAGGCCAAACCTATTAAAAATTAGACTTTACTTTATTCCATTTGTGTTAACTTGTGTTTTACTTCCACTGAAAGAAAACCTATATAAATAATTTACTAAAGAAAAGTAACTTTGTCTTTTTGTAAACTTGATTAAATTGTTGAACCTCTATAAAATAACCCTTTTAATATCATATTATAATTTTATGATATGGATATTTCAAATGCTTAGTTATATTTTATACTTTATTTCTTAACATTTTATACCAAAATAATTAGATAATTATAATGACTTGTTATTTCTGAATATATGAATCTCGATTATTTTTTGAAATTAAAAAAAAAACTTTTTTTTACTTAAGAGTGTGTACATAAAACATTAAAACAACAGTTTTTTTCTTTTCATTGTCAGAAAAAAATTGAAAATTATAAAAAAGTGAACATAATATAACTTGGAAATTTCACGTTATGAATAAAAAAAATATTTTATAAAGTGCGTGCAACCCTTTTAAAAAAAAGATAGCATATAACCCTCTAACATATTCTTTTAAACATATTATTTATTATTATTATTTTAAATTGATCATAAGTTATAGGAATAAAACATGTCAAATGCACCCTAACTCAGGTTAAATTTGGTTTGGTTTGTACAAAGAATTCACATCCTTCAATTTAAAAAAAAAGAAGATAATTAATAATCTTCTCTACCCTTCTTATAGTCAATGAAAATTTGATTATAAAAAAAGGGTTGTTAGAATAATAATAATTTGTTAATAAATATAGGTAAAGTGTTGTTTTTGATAAAGTTTAAGGGACCAGCACGTAATTTCCACCCACCATGATAAGCATTTAACATTGTTTGAAAATTGATCCCACCTAAAACTAAACACCCATCTAGTTTTTCACACTACCTTTTTCCCCTTCCTATTATAATTAAAAAAATATTCAGATGAAACGTTATGAAAATATATTAACAATTATTTCAATAATTTAATAATAATACTAATAATTTATATTAATATTTAATATGTACAAGTTTAATTTAAGGTAGATAAATAATGGATATGTGTTGGTAAAATTTGTAAGAAATAAATATTTATGAATGATATATAATAAGTACTTATATATATATATATATATATATATATATATATATATATATATATATATTATGATATCAACTTGCATATACTTATTATCTGTAATTTTTATATAAATATTTTGAAGAAAAATAAGTAATAGTTTTTGGTTAAAAAATTGATAATTTAAGAATTGTTTAGAATTTAATTTTAGAATTTTCTGTTTATGAAATAAAAAGGAGATTCATTTTTTTTAAATTTAATACACTTTATATAGATATTTTTAGAAAAATAAGGAAAATAAAAGTTTTGTTAAGAAAAATATTGATAATTTAATAAATATTTAGAATTTAGTTTTTTAAATTCATGTTTTTATTTTAATTTATGAAATGAAAGAAGATTACTTTTTAAACTTTATATTTTATAGCACAACTTATTTAAATTTATTCTTTAAAAACACCAGATATGCTTATAGTAATACTTTATCATACAATTTTATTTAAATTATACTTTAAAATTAAATATTTGTTTGATTTTATATTTTAAAGAAGTATTTCTGAAGTAAACCAAGTTCACAAATATCCATGAGCATATAAATATGATTCATGTCAATCATTTTCCATTGGGCATCTTTAACTTTTTTTAGTAATAAATATTAATACTGCAAATATTTATTCCCTACAATATGTAACCTCTGTTACACTAATACACAAAAATTCATCTCATTTTCTACTAATTAAAAAAAATCTATTTTATTTATTTTGAATAGTTGGATTCTAACTTATCTTTGAATCTTAAATATAATTTGAAACTTTGTTTTCAATAATTATTATTAATAATAATAATAATAAGATCTAGCTTAGATTAGATGAAACGTAACTTTAAATTTGTTGATGGATGGCATGACTTTGTGGGCAAGATATGCTTTTCTTAATTTCTTTTTTTATCTAAAAAATAATAATAATTTTTTATTTCCGTCACTAACTCACGGGTAAGGCAGGTGGCTACCTGCTACAATCACCAATCCCTACTCCCACGTGACACACTCACGTGACACCATCTTCTATTCTTTCTCTCTCTCCTCTTTTTCTTTATTATGGATAAACATTAATACACCACTCCCTTTTTATTCAATACCAACAAATATTTAACTTTTTTTATTAAATTCAATTAATTTTTTACCACATATAAAAAAATTACTCAATTTTTCTTGCTTAGTACTATGATTTTTACAATAAATTAATGTTTAGGTTTTGTTTGTTTTTTAGTTTGAGTGTACATAATTCAGTTTCTTTTATTTATACATAATTATAATTATTTTTTCTCTTGTGCTTAAGATAAGTGTCATGTATCAATTATTATTTTATTTATGTTTTAAAAATAAATTAATCGTTGTAGTAATATATGTAAAATAAATAAAAAATATTAATTTGTTTTTCAAGTCTTCTTTGTATTTTAAAAGGGAAACACATGAAATACAAAACTCAGATGCATCTTATAAAGTAGTATTATGAACAACACACTTCTTTAGTTCTGCAGTAATGGGTTTTTATTTGCATGATTCTGGAAAAAGATTTTGTTCTTAAACAAGACTTTCTAGCAATTTCAACATTCTAAATAAAAGTGCTTTTTTTTATATTTTTAGAGCGAAACAAAAGTATACATATATATATATATATAAATTTTATTTATGGGTAATTATAAATGCTAATTCAACATGGAATGCATGCAAAATAAATATAATCTATATATAAATATCATTATTAATTTATTTATTTAATATTTTTATAATTATTAAAAAATAACTTAAAATTTAATTTTAACTTTATAAAACTGAATATAAAATAAAATTTAATTCACTTTTATATTATTATGAAATGTATACAACCTCCATCAACAATTCTATCAACAGTTTTGATAGAAAAAACTTGTTATTCCAAATTTTCTTCATTCTATAGATCAGGTTTGGGGCATTCACATTGCCATATCAAATAAAAGTAACTTATTTAGTAGTGTTATCTTAGACAAGACTTTAAGTTAGTTTTTTATTTGATGATATATTAATAAAAATATATTTTTAATAGCACTTTTTTAGTGGTGATTTATTCTTATTTCAATTATATATTTTGAGAAATTATTAAATATCATTGTCTACATAAACAACCATACAACCATGATTTAAAAACTAATGACACCCAATTTTACTTTAATAATACATTATATTAAGCAGTACATATGAAGACAATGCATTAGATAGGTGGTGATAAATGATTCTTTCATTTTTTTTAAATATTTAATTTAATTTGATATATTATCTTATAAAAAAAAATCAAGATTTATGTTTATGTTTTTTTTAAGTGGTCTAAAATGGTTCTTTCTTTAGTTTAAAATTAACCCCATTGCATTTCTTTTTCTTAAATACTAAATTCTTGAACATCAAATTAGATCACTACTTGTAAAAGAGAAACTCAATCTTAGATCACAATATCCTCACCAAAACTCACTTGCACATGCATAATCACCAAACCCTCCAACCACTATGTTTAGGTTGGGGTGTTAGATTTTGTTAAGGATGTTGAAAATTTTAAGGATGTTTGAGATAAGAATTATGAATAGATTAATTTGAGGATAGTGTTTCAGATTTTGTGTTAAGTTGGGTGATTTAATCACTCACCAAAACATTTGCTGATTTTTGAGGAGTTTAAAGTGTTATATTTTTTTTTTACATATTAATACAATTTGTTGTATTATTTAAAAATATTATGATTCAAATAAAACAAAAGCAAAAGGGGAACATTAAATTGTCTTAAAATTAATTTAATGTTTTTTCTTGTTAACTTTTTCTGCAAATAATTAAGATGGTTGTCAGGTTGATATTTTCAAAGAAGTAATTGGCATTATATATTTTGAAAGTTGGAGTCTTTATTTATCTGTCTCTTTCTAATCTTCAAGCATTCTTGTTTAAACAATATATATATATATATATATATATATATATATATATATTTTTTTTTTAATATAAAATAATATTATAATAATTGGTGGGTATTTATGAACAAAAATCAACAACTTTTTGTTGGTCACACTTCAATTTTGTCAATGGAAGGAACCCTAATTAACACCAAACTAAGACATTCAATGAATTTAACAAATTTTTTTGATAGAAAAGGATAAAAATAACAAAATGGAAGAAAAAGAGTTCCACTTCAGTGGCATTAGATGGTAATTAAGAGGAAGATTAAGGGCATAATATGTTACACAATCTTTCGTTTTTGAGAAAAAAGACAAAAAGGAGGTCAGCGGAAACATAAAGGTTTGGCCGTCCAACACTGTCTTTGCAGCTTTAAATAGGAAAATTAATTAATTTGTGAATAAAAAAAGAAAAAGAGAACACTTTATTTTCTATAAATTTGATTGCTTTATAACAAATTTACCATATTAACCATAGATTCAAATGTGTACACACATTTTGATTTTGATTTTGATTTTGATTTTTGAGAATTTTTAATTGCCCCTCACGGACGCCAAATTCTTCTTAACCAAATTGTATTTATCGGGTTTAGGAATTTATTCAAATCAAAATAAAACCCTTTTAATATATTTTTTATTTATTTAATTTAAACACACTTTATTATTACCCTTCTTTTTTTCTTCCTGAATTATTATTACTACTACTATTATTATTTAGCTTTTAATTGCTGTAACAGTAGTATTTATTTTGAGCTTTCCATTTTTCTTTCTTTTTCAACTCTCAATTCAAGCAGCTTTGGAAAAACCAACCAGCCAACAAGTATTTTTCACCTTCTGAAATTTGTAAGTGACCTTCAATTTTCCAGAGCAAAACAGTGTATTTTTTTCTTCTTTTTTTGTGTTTTTTTTTTCTTTTGTGTTTTCATTCTCTGGGGTGAGCACAGTTGAGTTGATGAGTTTCTTGTTGAGCTGAAAAAGAAATCTGAATACAAGTTTTCAGCTTCTGAAGAAGCTTGCTCAAGTGTGGAATCACAGTGACAGGTCATGATCTTTGCATTCTGAAGAATATCCACACCCTGATGTTGATATGCTTTCCATAAGAGAATATATATAAGGAGTTTTGTTTCATAATGTTATTTTTTTATTTTTGGTATTTATTACTATTTTCCTTCTTTGTTCCAGCTTTCTGTCTTTTAAAGATTGGTTAAATGCTGGGTTTGAAGCAGATTTATGTCAAAGGGTGTTATTTGTTTTTCTGTTTTTGAGAAGCCTATGATGTTTTTTATGGCTTCTGTTTATTTTTGAACTACAGCCTGAGAAATATTTGAACAAATGGATGAATTTTTTTTTACCAGGTTTTTCATAATTATTTTGGCCTAGTGGGGATTTTTTTTTTGAAAAATTATAAAATTGTACTATTTTACTAGTTTTTGTTATTTTGCTTTTAGTGGATAATATTTTCTTTTTCTTTTTCAACTCTTGCTGGGAGGTAAATTTCTGGTTGCTGTGTTTGAAACCAAGTACCCGTTTTTCAGACATGAGAACAAAGACCAAAAATCTTAACTTTCCTAGCAGATATCTGCATTTCTTATTATGATTTCCTACACAGAACCCGAAGTGATGATTTTATTTTTTTTTGATTTTTTTTCTTATTGCATAGCTAGATTTCCCAACGGATCTTTCTAATAAAGTGAAACAGCTTCTTGTAAAACTGAAGCTTGCATCTTTTCATTACCTTCTTGATCGTCAGTGAGATCTTTAGATGGGTTTTCACAGTGTCTTTGTGACATGCTCTAGAAGGTTTGCCTGAGGGCATTGATGTTTTTGGCAAAAGCTATAATTTTTTAATGAATTATGCTGTAATATTCCGTTTACATACTAATTGTTCTTTATTCTATTATGGGGTTGTAGGTGTTGGTTTGGTGATACAGGCTCGGGGAGTGAAAAATCAATATTTGCATGGAAGCCAGAGAAGGTATCAGTTCTGGGGTTACAGTGATAGGGGCAGAAGCTCCATCAGCTTATCATGTGGCTCCAAGAAGTGAAGCTCCAAACCAGGTTCATGTCCCTGATGGTGGTGGAGGCGGTGGCGGCATTGGTGGTGCTGCAGCTATTGGTGTCTCACCTGTGAGTGTGGGGTTGGATGGAACAACAAAGAAGAAACGGGGTAGACCAAGGAAATATGGGCCTGATGGGTCTGTCACTATGGCATTGTCTCCAATGCCAATCTCGTCTTCTGCACCGTCTTCTAATAATTTTTCATCCGGCAAGCGGGGGAAAATGCGGGGTATGGAGTATAAGCAGTCGAAAAAACTTGGTTTGGATTATCTAGGTAAATTATGGATCCTTGTCTCTTTGATGAGTTCAATGTTGATTGTTCTTGTTCGTAACTAATATGGTTTATCAAATGACTTTCATTTTGTTGTTAACCTTTGCCTTGTAGTGAAGTTTCAAGTATGTTTCTGTTTCTGATTATGAATTACTTGTTTGTGATTCTTTGAATTTGCATCCTGTCTAACTGTGGAGTTGAAACTACTTTCCACAAATCTTTCAGAGTTCTCATTTTTTTTGCCTTTTAAGCCATCCTTTTGTTCCAAAATGTTTTGTTAAGCAAGGTGCAATGAATTATTTTTGAATTTTGTTGTTTTATAATTAAGTTAATTTGTGTTAGCAAGGGAGTCTTTACCTTGTGACTGTCATTTTGTTACATCTTTTGTGAGGATGATGAGATATTTATCATCATTGAGATTGAGATTAAAAGCATCTGTTTGAATAGCGTGGTATTTCTTGAGAGGTTGTTCATTGCTTTATCTCTGAATGGCTTGGCTTCTGTTCCAAATCCTAATTGCTTTTATTTAAAATTTAAATTTCCTACCACTTCTAAGTTAATTCAAATAATATAAATATCCAGTGAAAATATGAGTCTTTTTTATAGATATTATTGATTGGTTTTTTCAATTTCTAAGTTTCAATTCTGTTCTGTAATATCTATTCTTGGTGCTTCTGTAGGTGACTTGAATTCATGCTCTGATGGTACAAATTTTATGCCACACATCATCACTGTCAATGCTGGTGAGGTATGCTTCTATGAGACAGGGCAAAGGAAAAGCTTCATTGAATTGAAATTTTTACATTTCGGTTTTCAAGTAGACATTTGCTACTCTAATATCTGTTTCTGCAGTTTTTTGTTTATTTATTTGTAGTTTTGTGGATTACAAATATATACAACTTTTTCTTTGTTCTGTGAAAGTAGTTAGCAATTCAAAATTGAAATTCAAGAGACAGTTCATTGATTACTAGTGTTCCATTGTCGCCCTCACCCACCCTCAAAAACCACTGAGAATACTATTAAATTATTCAGATCAAATGGGTGCACGTTATTTTAACATGGATAATGTATTGTAAGTAAAAGCCCATTTTAGATGCATGGTGACAACTATGAACTGGATTTAAACTTTCTTTTTTTCCCCTTTTTTATTATGTGTTTATGCTTTATTGAGGTCTTTTCCAAAGAAAGGGTACACCATAAATTCAATGAATACAGTACAGTTCATAAAATTAATACAAAAATATATAATCAAATATCGACTTAATTGAAAAATTGATGTCTTAAAAGTTACCTCTACTGGTTGTAACTTGGAAAAAAAGATTACCAACTAATGATTGTGGTGTTTTCATCTATATTGGTATAAACCTTCTAAATATAGAAGGAAAAAAGTTGTAAAATTTCTGCTAGGACTATCAAAATTGTTTGACTTTGACACACACACCTGTTTCACAAGGATACTACAAGGGCATATTTTGTTTATAAAGTGGCCATGATGTTGTGGTGGTCTTAGGCATTTTGCATTGAGAGAGATAACTTTTCCATTTGTTTGGCTTGATTTGCTCCATTTATTTTCTCATGTATTTATTTGGATAGTTATTAGAAAAAGTACTGCTTGTTTATTCTTGCAAATATCCTTATTGGCAGAAGAATATGATGTAATTATTTAATTCTTGGAGTATAGTTTGATTTGTTTTGATTAATTTAGTATTTGCTATTCTTGTCGGATGATAAACTACTTGGTTCACAAAAAAAGCCTTCATTTATACATTTTCTAAGCAATGCTTATGTGCTAAAACTCTCTTAAAGATAGTTGATTGATGTTATCTTGCTTCACTCTTTGGCTTTTGTAGGACATTACAATGAAGGTGATATCCTTCTCTCAACAAGGGCCAAGAGCTATATGTATCTTATCTGCTAATGGTGTAATTTCAAATGTTACACTTCGACAGCCTGATTCTTCTGGGGGTACTTTAACTTATGAGGTGTGACATTAATATTTTTTTTTTTTTTGTGAGCTTTCTCTTTTTCACACTGATATTTTAATGCAATTTTACATAAGAATCCTCAAATTTGTTTAAGCCTGTAAATTCATTTTGAATGACAGTTAAACAAAAAACTTTGATAAACAAGTGGATGCATTCATTTTTTTTACTTATGCTAAAACTTTTTTGGTTGTTGCAGTTTGTTGAATAATGATATTTAATGTACTTAGGGAAATTACATGTTCATGTATTTCATGTTTAATGAATTTATATGTTTGCTTAGGGTGTAATTAGAGAGGAAGGGGATAGAGAAAAGGGAGAAATGATAGAAATACCAATTTTCACTGTTTGCTTGATAGGAGAAGGGAAGTAGGTTATCTTTTTCATTTTTTTTTAGTTTCTTAAAAAGTTCAATAAACTTTTTATAGCAAATTGCTAAAACAAAATAAGTAGTTTTTATTAAGAAAAAAGTAATGGTGTTAAAACTTTAATCTTTTTTTGGTAAAGGGTCTGATTGGATAAGCTTCTTTAGAAGAGAAAAATAATAAAGAATGCAATGAGTTTTTCTGTAAGCTAAAGTTAGCTATGCACAGATTGAAAGAATAAGCTTATTTAATACTTTTTCTTGCTTCTCTTTCCAAGTAGTACTTCTGGAGAAGATTGTCCAAACATATCTTATATTTAATTTTTTTAATTAGTGTATAAACATTTTGCATTGAAGTTATTTATTACTTTCTGACTCTCCTAATCTGAACAAGCAGAGAAAAGTTTCTTCGATTATTTTCTTAAGATTTATATTTTTCTTATATCATTCTTATCTACGTATCCAAATAGATCATCAGTGTTCATTGGTATTAGTCTTGAGAAAGTTGGAAATTGTATTACTTGTCATAAGTAGTCTCTACTAAGTCTATAAATAGTTTATATATATATATGTATGTGTTTGTGTGTATAAAATAAGTTTTTTCATCCTAAGTTCTCTTTCTGATTTCCACTTTTTAAATTTAACTTGGTTTGAGAGTTTTACCATTACTATTCCACTACCAGTTTCCTTAAATATGGATCTGTTTTGCTTTGATCTCTAATTCATAGTCAAATGTTTTGCCTATTACCATCTTTTTTGTAACCAATGCTTTTGGTCTATCCCCTCCTGTAACTTGCAATTGCTGATGAGTTCCTTGGCAGCCTTTTATTGATATCTTCAGTGACATGACAGAGAAATTAGTTACATTTATATTTATTAAATCATTTTCATATGAATGTGGGGCTTAAGAAATGAATAAGGATTGCCATATTTATCAGTCCAAGACTGGAGCATTCAGTTTTATATAACATGTACATGATGATGGTTCTATATAACAACTGTTACAGTTTTTCTGAAAGCATTTTCTCTTGTAGGGTCGTTTTGAGATACTTTCCTTGTCTGGATCATTCATGCCTACTGACAACCAAGGTACAAGAAGCAGGTCTGGTGGAATGTCGGTCTCGTTGGCTAGCCCTGATGGCCGAGTTGTCGGTGGTGGAGTTGCCGGTCTTCTTGTAGCTGCTAGCCCTGTGCAGGTAAGTGATCTTCCTCTATTCTCAATCTTCTCAAGGGCATGTGTACCTGAATGCTTGAAAACTGAACCATATAATATTTTCCCCAAGTGTATTGAAGGGAAACTAACATGATTGCCATGGAAACATGATCCATAGATTAACTTTATTGTAGATTCTGGTAAAGTCGAGGTATAATTCTTCCTCAAGTAAAGGATCAATGGCTGCATGTTCTCCAAACATGCATTAATATTTATAAATGTGCTTTTACAACAAATGTCATCATGTTCGGTTATTACAAATCAATCAAAATCAAGTTTGCTTCCTATAGTTGAGATAAAAGTTTCTCAAAATAAATCAAAACCAATTTTGTAACATCAATGTTCAAAACAAAGTTTGCTTGCTAATACTTACTCTTAGATGATGACTTATGCATGCATGTCCTCTTTATGTTTAGGTGGTGGTGGGAAGCTTTTTACCAAGCAGCCAGCAAGAACAGAAACTAAAGAAGCCCAAGTCTACTGATTATGCAGCAGCAGCAGCCGCTGTTTCTCCAGTTATTGCAGTATCTCCTGCACCACCACCTCCACCACCACCTCCAACCAATGCTGAAAAAGAGGATGTGAATATTAATCTAATGGGTGGAGCACATGTGCTGCAAAATTCTGGAACTCTTAACTCTAACCTCAGCCCTCCCAATGCCTTTAGAAGAGACAACTGGGTCAACATGCACTCTATGCCAGACTCAAGAAAGTCAGCTACTGATATTAACATATCTTTGCCTGATTGTTAAGTTGAAGATAAACCTGCACTCTTCTATCCTCGAGCACTCTTGCTGACAAAGTTCATGACTCAGCTGTTTTATTTAATGTCTACAGTGTTCTCCTCTCATCTAAAGATTGTTTCAAACATGTCTGATGTCTATTACCATAGGATGTAGTTTCAGTGTTGTAAGTTGCAGCTAGGTAGAGTATCTGATATATTTATCGGCTGATTAGGTAGATGCTGCACTCTGCAGAATTATGAGTAGGCTAATTCGGATGTATTGAAAACTTGTTTGCATATTTATGACTGAATTTGTTGAAGCATTTCTTTTTTCTCTCCTTAGAATTGCTATGTTGAGATTTGTTGGTTCTTTCTATCGTTTAAGGATGTGTTCTGATAATATTTAAAAAATAATTGTCATGTTATATGTTTTTGTGTACTCTAAAATTATTCTTATACATCAAAGGAATTATAAGGGATTTGAAGAGTTACAAAACTAGAAGCCTTGATGATCAACCTAAAAACTGAGTTAAAAAGAAATTTGCTTTGGGCAAAAGCTATGGAAAAATAGACTTTTGAACAAAATCTCAATGCATTTGTAGTTTTAGGTACAATTTGATGCAAATTTGTAATTATTGGAGGTGTTCAACAGCTTTCTTGTCACTTGTTAGGTTGAGAATTTGGTTGTTTGATTAAACTTATGATGTAATTCAAAGTTAAATACAAACATATTAATGATTTGAAAGAATAATTGCATGCATTAAGACATGATTTAGTGAAGCTTAACCCTCACTTTTTCTTAAATAATCATGATCATTAGTTCTCTGTTGGAAGTCCAAATCAATTTCCTGTGAATCAATCTTGTTTATTCAATTTGGTTATTTAATTTTCTGCATAATTGAATAAATATTTTCTTTATCACAGAAATGAAGTTAAAAACGAACATTTATTACTCAAGTTTGGTAATGTTGCCAAAAAAGTCAGCAACTCCTTAAATTCACTTATGTTGAAAATTTATTATCTTCATCATTTCAATCATAATAATTAATCTCCCAAGACAAGTTTTAATAAAAGTAGTTGAAAAACTATTTGAAACTTGAAATACATTTTAAAGGTGAAAAGGTAGTTGAAAGCTAAAGGTTGAAAATAGTTAAGATACTTATTAAATTAAAAATACTTGATAACATTATTAGTATTAGTTGAAGTAGCTAATAAACACAAGACAACAAAAACTAATATGTTTGTTATATTTCATATACAATTTTATTTTATTTTATGGATACTAGAAATTTTTCAGTAAATGTAATTTTAGTTTTTCTTTAATTTTAAGCTCTTATAATTCTATTTAAAGATTAATTAATTTAATTACACTTTATAGCTTCATTTTTTTTTTCATATTGTACATTCTATCATGAATTTGTATCATATCCTAAAATATTTTCAATTAGTTATAAAATAAAGTAAAATTTGTTGAACACTTTGTAGGCAAAGGAAAAGTGAGTTGCTACCCTAAAATGAAATATTCTATCATACATTTATAATATGTAATTTTACATTGTCACAACTAGATCTGAGGTAAAACGTGCACAATCTGTATTGATTAAACTTTTCACTAAAATTTAATTATAAAAATATTTTATAAATTTTAAATTGGTTATGAAAATAATTAATATAGAAAATAACTATTTATGATATGCTATATCAACTTCAAATGATCATATACGAGTGTAAAAATAATATTTAATAAAATTTGTTGCTATATAGAAAGCAACCTATTATAATAAGTGATTAGGTGACAAATTTGTAAATATTGTAAGAGAATTTTAATTTGAAATAGCATATTAAGTACTTATTATAATAATTTTGATGTACTTATTTTTTTTAGAAAGTCATTTTTTTATGTCACTTTAAACTAAAAGAATTATACTTATTATGTCAGTTCAAAATATAACTATCAAGTAATTTTTTTTGACGGTTTAAATTAGAGTTATCATAACAAGTTTTTTTTTATGGTAAAAAATTATCTTTTCGTTTTTTATTTCTTTCTTTCTTCTTCACACTGAGGTAAATGAGTATTCTCTCTATTTTTCTTTTTTTTTAAGACATAAAATATGATTCTTCTCACCTACAACTTTATAATTTTTTGCTATAATTTATGTTTGTCTTCATCTTCTCCACCACTTTATTTTTTCAGACGAGGCATACAAATTTCAAGAGACTCTTGTTTACATCACCACTCTTGTTTTTGCTTCTAAATAAATAATTTTGGTTTCATACTATTTTTCTTAACCTTTATTTTGTTCATTCACAAAGTGTGTGAACACACAGAAGGGAAGACCTTCTCCAATACTAAACTTGTCAAATTCATAATTGTGCACTGATTTGATTTATATTTACTGTATATTATATTATGCTTGAGTTGCGTTGGTGATTGTTGGATGTAAATGTAAAGTGGGATTTTGGGTAATGTGAGGAAGATGTTTAATCAAATGCATTTGAGAATAATTTAAATGACAAAGATCATGTGCCAACATCATTATCAGAGAAGAATAATGAGAACAAATATTTTTGGAAACAATATCAACAAAGACAATAAGAATCCATCCTGGTCGAATAACAACTTTAATTGTCTGAACCGGAGGTAAGAATTCATACCTGTGGGACCCTTGAGGGCACCTTAAATATTGTTTTTGAACCTAACCAGATAATTTACCTATTGTCTTGAGAAAAGAAAAAATATCTTGTACCAAATATTCTATATTCCAATTTATGTCTACAAAAAAGCTTTCTATGCAACACCAGAATTTTGTTTCAGTTATTGATTCTATCAGAATCCCTACATCAATACAAGAAGTCTTAAAAGATGAGAACTGTGTTCGAGCCATGAATGAAGAAATGGGAGCATAATGAGACTTAAGAGGTTGTAGAGAGATCAAAGGATAAGAAGGCAATCAGTTGTAGGTGGATACACAGTTAAATATTAGTCTGATGGCACACTGGATTGGTATAAGGAAAGGTTGGTTGCAAAAGGGTACACTCAAACTTATGGGATCGATTATGAGGAGACTTTTGCTCCATTGGAAAAACTAAATACAATTAGGATTATTTTCTCCCTGACGACCGTGCACTTTGGTTGGGAGATGCATCAATTTGATGTTAAAAATGTCTTTTTGCATGGAAGCTTGGAGAAAGAAGTATACATGGAGATTCAACCTGGTTATGGTGCTACTAATGAAGGGAATAAGGTGTGCAAACACAAGAAGGCCCTGTATGGTCTTAACCATCATCTTGTGCTTTGTTTGGAAGGTTTACTCAAGCTATGGTATCTTTGGGGTATTAACAAAGCCAAGATGAACATACTTTGTTTATAAAACATTCTCGGGATGGTAAACTCACTCTACTTTTGGTCTATGTAAATGATATGATTATTACAAGTGATGATGAGAATGAAAAACAAACTTTGAGTGAGAGACTGACTGCTCAATTTGAGATGAAGGATCTTGGGAAGCTGAAGTACTTCCTTGGAATAGAGGTTGCTTACTCTAGACAGAGCATCTTTATTTCTCAAAGGAAATACATCCTTGATCTCCTTAAAGAGACTGGTAAGTGGGGTTGTAAGACCACTGTTCAGCCAAATAAAAAACTGTTTTTAAGTTTGATTCTGGAAAATCAACCAGTTGTTTTCACGAAACAATCGATTGTTTATACAAGCAGATTTGAAAAGCAAAGTTAAAACAATTTAATGAGTGTAGGGATAGAGAGATTTACACAAGATGTTTATACTGGTTCACTTTTAAACAAGAGCTACATCCAGTTCTCAACAAACCACTGAGAATTCACTATGTAATCAAACCTAGATTACAAAATACACACCAAAAGTGATGATCTTGAACCCCTAAAAAACACACACCAGTTTTGGCAAACCACACAGATTCCAGAAACACCTTTTGAAATTGCACCACATAAGAACACACATAAATACAATGTTCAAGGAAGAAAGGAATATAATACACCTTGGTAAATCAAAGCTTAAAGTTCAAAAGTACAAAATCCAATCCTATTCCACACACTTGAGATGATCCAAAAGCTTTTGAAATCTTGAAAACTATTTTTGATTAATCTTTCTTTCTTAGTTAATGCATAGGAGCGTAAAACAACCTTTTTATACTCCAATCAATTAGTCAAATAAGTTAAATAAATCATTAAAAACATACTAGAACCACCTAACAAAATTCTGTTAAGATTTTCAGAAAAACAACCAGTTGATTTCTTGAAACAACCGGTTGAATTTGTTTGACAGCAAAGCCAAAACAAAACAAAGCTTTTACAAACCATTTTAAAAACCACTAAGTGTCAAACAACCAGTTGATTTGACATTCAATAGGTTGAAATTTCAAACCCTTTTAGAAAACCCATATTTTCAAAAAGATTAAGATTCAATTAACCTTGGATCATCTTAAGGAGTGAATTAACAAGTTTCAAACAACTAAACAACACACTCATCTGCAGGGTCTTCAAGCTTTCCACTTGGATTTGGAGACATCAAAGCACCTTGTTCAACAATCTCCCCCCTATTTGATGAAGACAAATCCCTAGTTTTCTTGTGTTGTAGTGTTTGAACTTTAAAGATCTTGTAAAACAAAATTGTATAGCAGACAAGACATGTATAACAACAGGATAAATCAGATTTTAAAAGGCACACACAGATCTGCACATGTGTATGCAGAAAACTAGAAACACAGTGCCAAAACCAATGTGTAGGCAGTAGAACTAAGAAGCATAATCAATGGTGTATCATAGCATAATGGTAGCAGTTCTAAATAAATTTAGACACTCCATAGAGTAGCAAAATTACAACACATAAACCCCCAATTTCTCTCCCTATTTGTCTTAAAAAATAGCAAAGAAAATGGATAAAAACCGAATTAAGAAGAAATAACCGAAACATATTAAAAGAAATAGTTCATCAACCTAAACATAATTTAAAAATTGAAGCACTAAAACCCTTCAATCACTTCAATCTTCCTTGCCATACTGGAGCTCAAAGAGTTGGTTTTGCACAACTTCAATTTGTTCATCAAGATTATGAAATCTGGCAAAACAAAACTCATGATGATTCCTTTGATCATAGGCCATAATATCCAAGCGATTAATCATCAACCTCTTAAAAGGTGACGTAGGAGCAGCATAATCATTCATATTTCCAGCACTTGGACTAGCTCCATAGGCTTCACCCGGAGCATGTTCACTTGGAAACTTATTCTCTTGATCATCCAGCCCAGTATTTGGGGCAACTTGATCTTCCACATCTGCTTCAACTTCATTTCCACATGAAGGACTGACTTGTTCTTCATCTTTACTTACCCATTTTCCGCCAACCTTAATGAATCCCATTTTTCTAAGAGATTCATTATTAACTTCATGAGATGGCTTCACCACCTTAGATAATTCTTCTTCAAGGTTAATTTCAAAGTATTGCAGAAATTTTGAAATAAGAACAATATAGGAGAAGTGATAGTCACTTAACCTCATTGACTTTTGCATTGGTGATAGTCACTTCACTACACCAATGTTTCTCCTATAATACTACATCTTATTGAAGTCCTCCACTACACCAATGTTTCCTTTGTTGATTCTCAGCCTAACATACTTCAATCCTGTGACAACAATCCACACATATGGAGTGATCTCCATATAAACTCCTTTTACATGTGAGCACAAGTTCTCACCATCAATGTGAAGATTTGTGTAGAAGACCTTCACAAGATATGGATATGTGTTCTCTGAAATTTCAAGAAACCTTTTCTACTGTTGTTATTTCAAAACATTTCTCATATCATTGAGGTTCTGCCTTTTCAGCTAGTTGAAGGATATCACCTTTGGGTTATTGATGGCTTTCCGACTTAATTCATGCAAGAATTTTTCAATATTCTCATCATCACCCGAAAACCAATTCTCTAGGTGTCCACCCCTTTTTACAACACGTGTTTTCATCCTTTTTGATGAGGGAAGTGTTGAGGCCATGATGCAAAGATGAATTTTGAGAAGAAGTAGTGGAGACAACAAGTTTCAAGTGAGGTAGCAGAAAACAATGGGTTGTTTATGTGAAATATTCAGTTGAAACCACACATATATAAGCAGAAAAAGCAATCAAGATACATTGGCTTTTAGTGAGTTGTTTTTTCAAAGAAAAAGAATTTGTTGTAGTGGGAATATGCAGTGCGTCAGACCCAAAAAGATACAACTTTTATAGTCCCTTTATTTTAATTTGACCATCTATAAAGATCAAATTAAATTTCCAAGGAAACCATAGAATATATTCCATTATGATTTGATTTTGAGGTACATTAAATGCATATTTGACCCACATCAGGTTTTGAAAAGAAACACAACTGTTACCATGAGTAAACATCCATGACAACATAATTCAGAGGTGTCAGGGGTAAAACAGTTGGTTGTTTCGTGAAAACAATCGGTTATTTTACTGTGACAACAAGTGAATGTTTTTCAAAGCACATAATTTTTCACAGTGATGAGAAATGCTTTTATGTAAATTACTTATACCTTTGTATAGAGATATTCCTCAATAGATTTAGCCAAGAAAAACATTTGAATGTTCATTTGATCATATGAAGCACACACATAAGTTGAGAAATAAAATACACATATTTTCTTAATTCTTGAAGTTTCTCTTTTGACCAACCACTATGCATGAGCCAAGGATGTCACTTGACACTTAAAGAACCCTGCTGTATGTAATTGAGAAGTTCAGGCACAAGAATTGGCTTTAGATATTTTCCCTTGAGACTTCATTCTCTACACCAATATGATTCTTGGCTTTCAAGGATACCTACAAGAAACAAAATCAAGAAGCAAGATTTGGTCCCCTTACAAATTTGGGTCCATGGACATTAACTGGGACATTATGAACCTTAGAATTCTTTGGAACTCACTTTAAAACACCTTTGGGAACAAAAAACCTTCTTATTCTCCAGAATCTAACAATATGACCCTTTTTCATGCAATAAAAGCACGTTTCAACAGGTTGTTTCGACAAAACAATCGGTTATTTTTCAAAAAAATTGGAAAAAGGTTTTGAAACTAATATTTTCTTGTAGTTTGGGTTAAATCCAGTCCAACCTTCCCAAAAACACAGTTTTGTGATGCAAGAATAGTTTCAAGGTTTGATTGGCCTTTGGAAAACTTGTCCACAGTTTTTAAAAGATAATGGACTTTCTTTTGAAGAGCTTCACATTTTTCACAAAAGCTAGAATCACACTTGCAAAAAGAGTTCTTCTAAATCATTTCCAAGTTTTCAAAATCAGTTTTTGAATTGTTCAACTCTTCTTCCAAGGTCTTGACTTTGTTTTCCATCCAATTATTTAAGCCTTTCAAACGGTTGTTCAAAAGGGCCAACCTATTAACTTATGCAAGCTACTATTTAAGCCAAAGGATTTGTGCACAACAGCTTCCAGCAACAATGTATTCAGCTTCTGCAGTGGAAAGAGCTACACAAGCTTGTTTCTTACTATGTTAAGAAATGAGACTTGATCCAAGAAGATGACAAGTGCCACTTGTGCTTTTTCAGTCCAGCTTACACCCTGCAAAATTAGAATCTGAATATCCAATTAAATGTATAGGAGAATAAGAAGGATACCATAAACCAACATTGGTTGTTCCTTTGAGATATTTGAGAATCTTCCTTGCAGCCTTGAAGTGAGATTCCTTTGGATTTGCTTGATACCTTGCACAAAGACATACGACAAACATGATATCCGGTCTACTTGCTGTGAGATAGAGTAAAGAACTAATTAAACCTCTATATTTTGTTTGATCTACCCCTTTTCCAGCAGCATCTGCATTCATATAACAACTTGAAGGCATGGGTGTGCTAGGTTCTTTGCAACTCTCCATCTCAAATTTCTTGAGGATTTCTTTGCAATACTTTGATTGGCATAGGAAAATTTCATCCTTTGATTGCTTAACCTACAACCCAAGAAAGAATGAAATCTCTCCCATCATGGACATTTCAAACTCACCTTGCATGGCAGCAACAAACTCCTCACACAAATTATCTTTGGTAGCACAAAAAATGATGTCATCAACATAGATTTGGACCAAAATAATTTCAGAATTTGCTTTCTTGATGAAAAGATTTTTGTCAATCATCCCTCTTTCATAGCCATGAGATAAAAGGAAGTTTCTAAGCCTCTCATACCACTGCCTTGGAGCTTGCTTAAGCCAATACAATGTCTTTTTCAACTTAAAAACATGATTGGGATGTTGATGATCCTCAAAGCCCGGTGGTTGCTCAACATACACTTCTTCATTGATAAAAACATTGAGAAAAACACTCTTCACATCCATTTGAAAGAGTTTGAATCCACTCATACAAGAAAAAGCCAACAACAGCCTCACAATCTCTAATCTTGCAACATGAGCAAAGGTTTCACCATAGTCAATACCTTCTTCTTGATTGTAACCTTTGGCAACTAGCCTTGCCTTGTTTCTAGTAATCACACCAGCTTCATCTAGCTTGTTTATGAATACCCATTTAGATCCAATGATGTTCATTTCATCTGTCTTGGGGTCAAGAAACCACACATTATTCCTTGCAAATTGATTCAGCTCTTCATGCATTGCATTCACCCAGTTTTCATCTTTAAGAGCTTCTTCAATAGACTTTGGTTCAACTTGAGAGACAAAAGCAGTGTGCCTGCAGAAGTTTGAGATAGAGTTACGTGTAGAAACACCCTCCTTTATCTGCCCAATGATGTTCTCCACTGAAAGATCTCTTGGAATTCTCCATTCTTTAGGCAGCTCATCCTGCTGCAGAATTTCAACTGGTTGTTTCGATGAATCAATCGTTTTTTTTTTCTGAACAACAATCCAGTTTCTGCATAATGATGTTCTGTTCATCCTCTTTAGTGCTGATCTTTGAGGGTTTTAAGACTTTGTGATCAACTTCATCAAATACCACATGAAAAAATTCTTCTAAAATCCTGACGATGTGTTGAAGACAACTTTTAGAACACACTCGGGATATTATGAGTACCTGGTGATGCCATTTGGACTCACCAACGCCCCAGCTACATTCCAAGGATTAATGAACTCCATTTTTCAGAGGTTTTTAAGGAATTTTTTGTTGGTTTTTTTTGATGATATTCTAGTCTACAACAAAAACATAACAGAGCACATACAACATCTAAAAGAAGTGTTGCAGACTCTCCGTATCCATTCTATTTTTGCCAAGAGATCTAAATGCTATTTTGTTGTTTTCGAAGTGGAGTACTTAGGCCATATTATTAATGCACAGGGCGTTTTCCACGGACTCCAACAAAGTTGCTGCTATGGTAAGCTGGCCTCTACAACGAACCTTAAAACAATTAAGAGGATTTTTGGGACTTTATGTATGTTTTCTTGTCTGTGCTGATTTTTTTCCCCTGCTTGGTAGGTTAGAAAAATTGGAATAGCTTCTGCTGATTTTATCAGATTTTGAAGTGGTGGTGATTCATTTCTTTATTATTTCTTTGTTTGGGTTATATGATCACTTTTTGATGTTGAGAATCAATTTTATTGTGTTATTTATGTTACCATTCTCTATATTTATTCTTCAATTGAACTCGAATAGTATTTGTCTATGAAGAAGTAAACGTGTGTGAAACAGAAACCAAAATAAAAGTTATGTTATCTGATCCCTAAGTACTAGTATGTTGTAAATATCGATTTTGATACCTGAGAAGGTGGAATTATTGCATAGATTTCTCTATTATTGTTCTGTGTTGTAATTTACAACACAGAACAATTTCATATGGATAATATAATCCAAAAGTTAACCTGGAATCTTACTGAATTTTGTCAAAATTTTGGCTCTCTTCTTTGTCATTTCATATCACTAACCGTCAAAAAGGTACTGCTCAAGCTGAAGGAAAATTTTACCACTAGTATAAGATATGATATATGGAATATCAGAATTGAGTGTTAGGCAATGTCGCAATAAAAGGCTAACATAAAGTGTTGGGAATAGGAGTATTTTAGGAGATGAGAGCTTCTTTAAAATTTATTTTCCAACTAGCCTACTGTAGTAAATTATTTGGCACTTCATATCTATGTAATGCTCTTGAAGAATAGAAATAAGTCCATTCTGCTGGGTGGAAAACAAACTTATGTTCAGAAAATATTTATTTCTCTCTTCTTGTGATGAGAATACACTTAATGTAACAAAGATGAGAGTACTGCTGTGGACAAGTGACATAATACACTGTGATGCCATCACAAGCGCCAGTGCCACTGGAAACAAATGGATGATGATTGGACAGGATAAGATTAGGAGTGAAAGCATTCTAGAGAAAGTCTGTATGGAACATATTGATGGCATTTTCATGAAGTTCTTCTTGAATCAATGTAGAGTATGGGGCGGAAGCAATGAATGAGAGTGAGCAAGATCCTCCTAAGAGTGGTGTTGATCTTGTAGGTGCATGATAAGTGTGG
>Ga0123342_1003753_pt1 | contig 23961 bp, 20 predicted proteins | sample Turbeawhitnodule_FD_89960 | JGI IMG/M metagenome (GOLD analysis project Ga0123342, IMG submission 89960) | Root nodule microbial communities of legume samples collected from Mexico - Turtle bean Mexico white nodule | ecosystem: Host-associated > Plants > Roots > Nodule | place: Mexico: Nepantla... | reverse complement strand
CTTCGCTTAGGCGACGCCTCCTCTTGGCATCTCTACATCTGGGCGACACCTCGAGCTGACTTTGACTCTCCAGTTGTTGACTTTGACCTTGACTTAGTCAACGCCCTGATACGGGACGGTACAACTTTGTATCAAAGTTGAACAATAAAATTTGAGAAAAACTTTAAGTCGTAGGGAAGGTTCATATTCTAACTCTTATCCCAAGAGAGAGCATAAAAGGGAGGAAACCATAGAGGAAAAACCAAAAGAAACTCCCACAAATATAGGTAAAGATGTGATAACCCCACAACCCCATAATAGAGACACCAAATGTTTTAAATGCTTTGGAAGAGGTCATATAGCTTCCCAGTGCCCAAATAGGAGAACCATACTCTTAAGAGGGAGGGGTGAATATAGCAGCCAAAGTGATGAAGCTAGTGGGGGAGAAGAAAAAGAAAATAGTGAGGCGGTATATCCATGTGAGGGCAAGTTAATGATGATCCGTAGAACCCTCAACAACAAACCTAATATGAACCAAGAGACACAAAGGAAGAACATTTTCCACACAAGATGTAAAGTTTTTGAAAATGTGTGTTCTCTCATTGTGGATAGTGGTTCTTGCTGCAATTGTTGTAGCATTAGGATGGTTGAAAATCTGAATCTACAAGTAATATCTCATCCTAAACCTTATAAACTTCAGTGGATAAATGAAGATGAGGAATTAACTATAGATAAGCTAGTGAAAGTCAAGCTCTCTGTGGGAAACTATAAAGATAAAGTTTTATGTGATGTAGTTTCCATGGAAGCTTGTCATATTTTGTTGGGTAGACCTTGGCAATTTGATAAGAAAACTATGCACAATGGTATTACCAATGAGATTACTTTCACTCATAAAGAAAAAAAGTTTATACTTTGTCCCTTATCGCATTCCCAGGTGGTATAGGATAAAGTACAAATGAAACAAAAGAGAGAGGAAGAAAAAAACTAATAATAATAGAAAACCAAGAAAAAACCCTTAGGGAAAAAGAGACGTGGGAAAAGAGTGTTCCTTCTTACAAGGTCATCCAGAAAGAAGAAAAATTTGAAAACAAAAATAAAAAGATACTTCTTTCTGAACAACCTTCCGGCCTCCTGCTGTGTAAAGAAAGACATAGAAAACTTGAAAAACAAAATCACAAAAAGGAGGATTCCTAAATCATTTTAGAGTTGATAAAACTCTTAAGCTTTTGAAAGAAAAGAAAATTATGTATTGTTCCCTAAAGAAATCTTGTAAAAAGTTGCCAAAAACAATAGATAAACAAAAGGAATGACAACTTAATAAGACTGATTTTTATACAACTGTTGAAACTAACTCATTTGATTTGTTTGATGACTCCTATAGATGGATAATTGATCCTAGAGGATGAGCATAATTGTCAAAGCAGGAATGAGGCTGCTATTCGAGATCAACCTTGTAGATCTGAGGACAAATCCTTTCAAGAAGGAGGGGATGTTGGAAATTGTCCAGCCTCACACAACCATATAATAAGGAAGATGACTACCTAGAGGTTGTTTATTGATTTAATTGCAAATATGGGTCTAATTGGGCTTTTGTTTATTTTTGTAGGCCCAATCAAGAGGATAACTCTAGGTTGAAGAAATGTACAAACATATTCAAGAAGACCTCCAACTCATCAAAATATAAACAACTACTAGAAGAGGCCCAAGCACAAGCCCAACAACTAGAAGATCAGGGCCACAACTACGTCTATGGTAAAGGAGATACAAGAGGACTGGGATGTTGCTACTGATGGCAAAGAAACATTTCTCTATATGTTTGAAGAAGCCTAGATCCTAGTTTTAACAGTGTAGAGAAGATTTTATTTTTGTCAAAGTAGAAAATAGGAAATTTTATTTGTTATTTTTCCTTAGATGAAATTTGGCACCTAAAAACCAACCTAGGTTAAATTAGGGTTCCTTAAAAATCTAATTTAACCAAGGTCGATTATGACTAAGCCATGGAGAAGAGTGCACATGTTCCACATGTTTTACATGTGCTAAAAGCTTTCCATCACATGCTCCATGTGCTGTGTCCAAAAATAGGCGCCAAATTCAAATGTAAATTCCATTTGAATTTAGTTTCCATTTCACTTGAATTTGGCTTTCCAAATTCCGACCCTCCATTGCTATAAAAGTAGGTGCTTGGTTCATGAATTTCTCAAGATTAATGAAGAGTGAATTGCTGTCAAAATTGTGCCAATTTCACTCCTTGTCTCCTACCTCCCTAGGATAGACACTTTAGTCTTCATTCTTCACCTATTCCAAGTGAGATGGCCTCACCACTCACTCTCCACACCTAACATGCACCATCAAGGAGTCCAACTCTCTACGTGAGATCCTTGCTCATTCTCCTCGATTGAAGCTTCTGCCAATTCCTCCAAAGAAAAACTAATCGGATGAAGGCACTACTCCAGCAAAAGGACAATGCAAATTTTTGCTGGTCGCCATAGATTACTCCACTAAATGGATTGAAGTCGAGCCCTTAACAACAATAACTACACGGAATGTCCAGAATTTTGTTTGGAAAAATATCGTGTGTCGATTCGACCAACAGTTTACTGACTGAGGATTGGTTGAATTCTATGAAAAAATCGACATCAAACACATTACGAGCTCAATAAAGCACTCGCAGACCAATGGTCATGCAGAAACGACCAATAAAATCATCCTCAATAAATTAAAAAAGAGACTTGGTCTGGCAAAAGGTAACTAGACGGAAGAACTGCTCGAGGTTTTATGGGCCTACCGATGCACGCCATGGTCTGCGACCCAATAAACACCATATACCCTAACTTAAGGTACAAAAGCCATGATACCTGTCGAAGTAGGGGAACCTTCCTTACGACGACAAACATTGGATTTAGACTTGAACAAGGAGAGTCTGTTGGTCGGTCTCGACCTCATCAACGAACTTGGAGATCAATGCAGGATAACAGAGGAAGTGTGCAAATTACGGGCGACAAGGAGGTAAAATTCAAGGTTAAGACCGAGAAACTTTCAGAAAGGAGATTTAGTGTGTTGCATGCGCAGTGACGCCCAAAAGACAAAAGGAAAATTGTCCAGCAATTGGGAATGGCCATTCTGAATTGCCGAGACAAGAGCAGGAGGTGCTTACTACTTAGAATATTTATCAGGAAAATCTGTATCGAGAACGTGGAATGCCACGCATTTCAAATTCTATTACAGCAGATAAACTTTATTAGTGTACTCTTTCCTCGCTCGATCGTTTTATCCCTAAGGAAGGTTTTCGACCGGAAAGGTTTTAACGAGGTACTTTAAAAACACTCTGATCTTGCATCCACTTCTTTATTTTACATTACATCCATACGGCACATCTCAACTAGTTAGTATTCTACCGATCCGTTGGTCTAAAGTTCAATAATAACTTAGTTATTCTATAAGGGCCGTCGGTCTGAAATTCAATCATAACTTCGTTATTCTAGTGGTCTATCAGTCTGAAATACAATAATAACTTAGTTATTCTAATCGGTCTGTCGGTCTGAAATTCAAACCATAACTTCTTTATTATATTGGTCTATCAGTCATGAATACAATAATAACTTAGTTATTCTAACCGGTCTGTCAGTCTGAAATTCAATCATAACTTAGTTATTATTCTACCGCTCTAGCGGTCTGAAATTCGTTAATAACTTACTAATTTTACTGTTTGCTCGGCCCAAAATTCATTCTTAACTCTTTCAAAGATTCTTTACCACTCGCTCGGTCCAAAGATTATTAACGTTAAGCATAAGTATTTTACCCACATCCAGTCATTCAGCAAAGCCAGATAACAAATATATAAGAGCAAGAATAAAAGGTATCTGGTTGTACCGACCAGTCCTCGGACTTCATTGACTGCTAGTAGACGTGGGGCCACGTAAGCTGGGTCCCATGAGCGGCGTGGGCTAGTGCCTTGCAAACGGCGCGCCCAGGATGTTGAGGAGTGGTCAGGCATCGGTCACATAAGGATGTGCTGACGTGTTCTCAGACATCGACGAGTCAAACAGGAGAGCTGGGCCACGTGAGGTGGATCCCAGACCATACACCAATTACCAGTAAGGGAGAAGCATAGGTCACGAGGGGTCCATGCGTGCGGTGTGAATGACACGTTTAGGTGTAGCCCAAGTAAAGAGCCCCTGGAAGAGCCAAGGCCTTTTTGGGTTATGTTCCAGGGGTAAGCTGCATGCATGGCACGTGAACAGCTAGGGCACTCCTAGGACGGATGGCCCCAGAGATTAGGTGCACAAGTTGGTACCCAGGTGGTCATCCCATCAGAGGTTGCACTTCAGTAAGGGAGCCTTACACGCTAGATGGCCCTAAGAGTGGGTGATAACGGTGCTAAGGCACACCCTCAGTAACCCTAATTGCGGTTAGTGAAAATAGTGGAAACCCTAGAGTATATAAAGGGTAGTATCAAACCTAATAAGGGACGAAGTTTTACACAACTTTTACGCGAATACACACACACAGTTTACAGAGAAAGCTTTTAACAGCTAAGTTTTGGTGTTTCCTTGCCCAGTACTGACTTGAGCGTCGGAGTGGAAACGACCTCTAGAACGACCTTTGTCTTAGCATATTCAGGTGTTTGGTCAGAGGAAATCACGAACGAAGGCAGAGAGAATTGGGCGTGTGATCGTCGTAGACGTACGAAGGCAATCGAGTCAACCGACAGGAACATTTGGCGCCCACCGTGGGACACGATTTAAAACATTGTCCCATTCACAAGAACGAAAGAAAGATCCATCAAAGATGAGAAACACAAGGCAAGGATCTGTTGCACCAAATGGAGGCGAAAGCCTCACCCTGCAACAGATCGTGGAAACGATGCAGGCTCTCCAAGAAACGGTGGTTGCATCAAGAGCGGATCAAGAACGCATCCAGATTGATCTGTCTGCGTCACTAGCAAGAAATAAAGAATTGCAAAGAGCCAACGCGAAATCAGACAGGGGAACGAGAGGTGGAAGAGCAAGAACCTGCCACGCCACCCAAGGATTTCCCGATGCCATTCTCGCAAGCAATCATGGACGCCATGATACCAACCACGTTCGTGGGTCCTAAAGCCACCTTCACGGGTGTAGAGGATCCAGAGGCTCATCTCACGGCCTTCCATATGCAAATGATGTTGGTTGGGGGCTCTGACGCGGTGCGGTGCAAGCTGTTCATGAGCACGTTGGCAGGCACAACGATGGAGTGGTTCATCAGCCTTCCTGATGGCCATGTGACGTCGTTCGCGCAGCTGTCTATGTTGTTCAGGGAGCAGTATATAGCCAATGGGGCTCCCCCACCAATTTCTTACGATCTTTTCGACGTAAGACAGTATTAGGGAGAGTCCATAAAGGAGTTCCTCAATCGCTTTGGGGCATAGGTGGTGAAGCTGAACACCAAGGACGAGACCATGATGGTACACGCGTTCAAGAAGGGCATCGTGCCAGGACCCTTCAGTGAATCGTTCCCAGGAATCGCCCTAAGACTTTCAGCGAGATTAGGTGAGCGGTGGCCCATATTGTCGCAGGGGGAGAGGTCAACGAGAAGCGAACATGCGTTGTCCCCTCGTGAGCACCAGGTCGACCTCAACCCATGAGGGTGCATGAGGCAACGATGGAGAAAAGGGCCCCCGTGAAGCAGCAGCCCTACGAGCCTAGGAATCCCCAAACCAGGGGGCGCATGAGGGAGAATGTGCCACCAAGGCACAATTTCGTAGTAGAATTGAAGGACCTGATTGTCGTCCCCAATATAGCGGAGAGATTGAAGATACCCGCAAAGACTGACAAGAAGTTGGGGCCTAACAAGAACGTTTGGTGTGAGTTCCACCAAGTGTTTGGCCACCCCATACGTAACTGTTTGGCATTGGGACACCAATTAGACGAGCTGGTGAAGAATGGCTCCCTGAAGGACTACTTGTTGGAGTCATAGGGAGCCCAAACTTTGGCAGCGCCAGGAGGAGATCAGGGGCACGAGATGCCCGTCCATGGCGAGATTCACACTATTGCGGGGGGGTTTCTCAGGTGGAGGGTGCACCGCTTCTCAGCGGAAGAAGTATACATGAGCGGTGATGTTGGTAGAGGCGCAAGAGGCAGATCAGGCTCTTGACGCCGACCTTGTCTTCACCAAGGCCAACCTCCGAGATGTCGTCCCCCACGACAATGACCCGGTGGTGATCTCAGTAGTGATCGCAGAGAGAAAGGTACATCGTGTATTGGTGGACCAGGGAAGCTCGACCGACGTGATGTTTTGGTCGATCTTCAACAAGCTGCAGTTGTCTCCTGATCAACTAAGGCCTTATACTGGTTGTCTGTACGGTTTCGCGGGAGACCAGGTGGAGGTGCAGGGACACCTAGAGCTAAGAACCACCTTCATAGATGGTTTCGCGTCCCGCACAGAGAACATCAGGTACCTCGTTGTTAACGCCCCTCAACTTATAACATACTGTTGGGTAGACCCACATTAAATAGGCTGAGGGCAGTGGCATCGATGAGGCACATGAAGATGAAGCTGCCTGACTTGGGAGTAAAGGTGATCACCATCAAGTCAGATCAGAAGGAGGCAGAGAGATGTTACGAGAATAGCCTCAAGACAAAGAGATGGGTGTTCTTAGTCACCACACGAGCACCAAGTGAAGAAGGGGTCGCTCGTGCAGAGATCGCCCGTGCAGAGATCCGAACCAGTAGGAAATGTCCTGGAGAGGGAGATTGGAGGCAAGATTTTCAAACTTGGCAAATCATTAGGCCAAGCGGCACAGGACCAGATTGCCGAGGTCATAGCAGGACATCTGGATGCCTTCGCACGGTCTTCCTCGGACATGCCAGACATAGACCCAGACTTCCTATGCCACCGCCTCACCATGGACCCCCAAGTCAGGCCTGTCCACCAGAGAAGAAGAAAGTTCAACGAGGAGAGGCGGCAGGTCATAAAGGAAGAGACGAAGAAGCTGTTGAGCGCTGGCCACATAAGGGAGATCCAGTACCCTAAGTGGTTGGCAAACGTGGTCTTGGTGAAGAAGGCCAACGGGAAATGGAGGATGTGCGTGGACTTCACAGACCTCAACAAAGCCTGCCCGAAGGACTCTTATCCTCTACCAAGCATTGACGCCTTGGTGGACAGTGCCTCGGGCTGCAGGATACTCAGCTTCCTGGATGCTTTTTCTGGGTACAACCAGATTAAGATGCATCCCAGTGACAAGTGCAAGACATCGTTCATGATAGAGCTGTCTTGCTATTGTTATATAGTGATGCCCTTTGGGCTGAAGAATGCAGGCGCCACCTACCAGAGGCTGATGGACAAAGTGCTCGCACCCATGATAGGGCGAAATGTGCAAGCCTGTGTGGATGACATGGTGGTGACCTCCCAGGTGAAAGATCAACATGTAGCTGATCTAAAAGAGTTATTTACAACAATAGTTAAGTACAGATTGAAGCTGAACCCCGAGAAGTGCGTGTTCGGGTGGAAGCGGGTAAATTCTTGGGTTTCCTACTCACAGAGCGTGGGATAGAGGAAAACCCCGAGAAGTGCATTGCAATCCTTGCAATTAGAAGCCCGATCTCAGTGAAGGAGGTGCAACAAGTGTTTAAGGAGGAACAACAGGTTCATCTGGACCAGGGAGTGCGAGGAGGCGTTCCTCAAGCTGAAGGAGTACCTAGCCAGTCCCCCAGTGTTGTGCAAGCCACAGCTGGGTACTCCGCTCCGCCTGTACTTCGCAGTGACAGAACGGGCGATCAGTTCGGTCCTTGTGCAGGAGCAGGACCAAGTGCGGAAGCCTATATACTTTGTGAGCAAAGTATTGCAAGGACCTAAGGTGAGATACCAGGCCCTAGAAAAGGCAGCCCTGGCAGTGGTGTTCTTAACAAGGAGACTTCGCCATTACTTCCAGATTTTTACCGTGGTGATGATGACATACCTACCTATCCGAAAGGTACTACAGAAGTCGGACGTGGCGGGAAGGATGGTACGATGGGCAATGGAACTATCAAATTTCGATGTCCAGTATGAGCCCCGAGGTTCTATCAAAAGCCAAGTCTACGCAAATTTTGTGGTAAAACTGTCCTCGGCAGATGCACACCAAGAGGAAGCCAACTTCCGGTGGGTGCTCTCTGTAGATGGGTCCTTTAACCAACAAGGCAGCGAGGCAGGTGTCATCTTGGAGGGACCGAATGGGCTACTGATCGAGTAGGCCCTACGATTCGCCTTCAAGGTCAGCAACAACCAGGCGGAGTACGAAGCCCTCATCACTGGCATGCTATTGGCCAAGGAGATGGGTGCGCAAAGTTTATTGGCAAAAAGTGACTCCCTACTTGTCACAGGTTAGGTAACAGGAGAATACCAGGCCAAAGACCCTCAGATGGCCGCATACCTAGGGTACGTCCAGATTCTGAAGGGGTCGTTTGCAGTGTTCAGCTGGTGCATGTCCCTAAAGAGCAAAATGCCTGAGCTGACTTGCTAGCTAAGCTCGTCAGTTCAGGCAAGGGGTGCAGGCAGAGGAAGGTCATACAGGAAACCCTAAAGACACCTCAAACTTTCACCGCAGATAATCTAGTGGGGGTACATCAGGTCAGCACGTCGAGAGGAAGGGCGAGGAGTTATCGGTCATTGACTCAGGAGACGTTGAAAACTCCCAGGGTAAGCATATATCCAATCCCTATGGAGGAATCATTGCAGGTCTGCTTGGTCGAAGGAGGAGAAAGTTGGATGACGCCCTACAAGAGCTACCTGGCTGATGGGATACTCCCATTGGAATCCACAGAGGCCAGAAAAATAAAGAAAAATTCTTCCAAGTACACTCTCATCGACGGAGAGTTGTTCAGACACGGGTTCACCAACCCAATCTTGGTATGTGTAAGCGACGACCAATGCGCACATATAATGGCAAAGCTCCACGAAGGGATATGTGGGAGTCATACCGGTGGTTGATCTCTAGCATCGAAGGTCATTCATGCGGGATACTATTGGCCAACCGTAAGGGAAGACTGCACGAGGTACACACAACAGTGCAAGCAGTCTCAGCAACATGCTGACTGGCATAAGGCGGCGCCAGAAGAGCTTAAGTCGATTTACAGCCCCTGGCCTTTCCATACTTGGGGAATCGATATCCTAGGACCCTTTGGCGATTCGTTAGATGAAATACCTCGTAGTCACCATAGTGTACTTCACGAAGTGGATAGAGGCCGAGCCAGTGACGCAAATCACGGCCCACAAGATCCAGCACTTCGTGTGGAAGAATATAGTGTACCGCTTCGGAGTACCGAAGCGCTTGGTGTTAGATAATGGCACACAGTTTGCAAGCCAACAATTGGGCAAGCTATGCTAAGAAGTTGGAATAAAGCAGGTGTTCGCACCAGTCAAGCACCCCCAGACGAATGGGCAGGTTGAGTCTGCCAACAGAGTCCTGCTCAGAGGTCTGAAGAGAAGGCTCGAAAAGGCCAAAGGAACCTGGGCAGAGGAGGTTCCTAGAACTGTGTTGGCCTACCACACCACTCCCTAGTCCACCACCAGAGAGACACCCTTCAGCTTGGTGTATGGGTCGAACGCGATGATTCCCATAGAGATTCAGGAGAGCTCGCTACGCTTCTAGAATTTCGTGGTTGAAGAGTCCAACGAAGAGAGAAAGGTGAACCTGGACCTACTGGATGAAGTCAGGGAGGAAGCAAGAATTAAAGCTGAAGCTTTGAAGTGAAGGGTGGAGTAGAAGCACAACTCAAAGCTGAAGCCTCGCCAATTCCAGGTCACCGACCTGGTGATGCGGAAGGCCCACCCATATCAGCTAGAGAACAAGCTGTCCCCCAAGTGGACTGGTCCTTTCAGAGTGACAAAAGCCCTTGGGAATGGGGCATACAGGCTTGAGACGCTGGAGGGAGGCGCGATTCCTCGTACATGGAATGCGACCAATCTCAAGTTTTATTTTAGTTGAACTTTAGCATTGTACATAGTTCTTAGGGGACGCTCTTTTTCCCTTACAAGGGTTTTTTAATGAGGTCACCCAATAAAATTCGATTGAAGTATATTCTCGAATGTTTTGTACAATGCAATTATGAACCGTTCCCTTGGGTTAGAGGTCTTGAGAGCAAGAAAGCTAGGTTCGCAGAGAACACCTCCCCCCTCGAGTGAGAGTGCCAAGGCTGAACGAAAAGGTTCACCAGTGAAACCCTCCTTCACCTTTGAGCGAAGATGAGGTCATTTATGAACCTTCTCTTGCATTAGAGGTCTCGAGAGCAGGAAAGGTAGGTTCGTAGAGAACACCTCCCCCCTCGAGTGAGAGCGCCCAAGGTTGAACGAAATGGTTCACCATAGAAATCCTCATTCGCCTTTGAGCGAAGACGAGGTCAATTACAAACCGTTCCCTTGCGTTAGAGGTCTCGAGAATGGGAAAGGTAGGTTCGCAGAAGAACACCTCCCCCTCGAGTGAGAGCGCCAAGGTTGAACGAAATGGTTCGCCAGTGAAATCCTCCTTCGCCTTTGAGCGAAGATGAGGTCAGTTACGAACCGTTCGCTTGGATTAGAAGTCTCAAGAGTGGGAAAGGTAGGTTCACAAAGAACGCCTCCTCCTCGAGTGAGAACACCAAGAATGAACAAGTATGGTTCACAGCAAAATCCTCTTTCATCCTTGAGTGGAGATAAGGTTAGCTATGAGTTTCCCTTGGGTTAGAGGTCTCGAGAGCGGGAAAGGTAGGTTCATAGAGAACACCTCCCCCTCGAGTGAAAACGCCAGGGCTGAACAAGCGCAGTTCATAGTTAAATCCTCCCTTGACTTTATACAACAAGGATAAGGTCAGTTTAGAACCTCCCCCATGGGTTAGAAGTCTTAAGGGTGGGCAGGATGGTTCGTAGAGAACACCTCCCTCCCCATTTGAGTGAGAACACTAGGGGAAAAAAGTAAGGTTCGCCAGTTAAATCCTCTATTGACTTTATACAGCAAGGACGAGTTCAGTTATGAGTTCCTCCTCGGGCTAGAAGTCTCGAGATTGGGCGGGATGGTTCGTAAAAAACACCCCCCTCTCTCGAGTGAGAGCGCCGTAATGGAGACATTATGGTCCAGAAGGGGAGTTCTCCCCAAACTCATGGTGGACAGGTAGGGGACAGACACAGGTTTCTCCTTGGACCAGGAAACTCGAAGTGGGATAACACAAAGTGCACTTCCCTCTTGAGCGAGAGCGCCAAGGTGAGGACAACACAGCTCGCTAGCGACATCAGTAAACAACTCCTTACTTAAAGAGATAGGAGCGAAGCCAGCTAGAGGTCTATCTCTTCCATGCCTTATGAAGCAGGTTCGAACAGCGAATACCAGAAGTTCCCTCACCTTTGCGTATGAGGGTGAGTTCAGTGACAGGTCAGTGTGCTCACCCCTGCTGCCTAATGAAGAGTGTACGGTAGGGCGGGGGTGGATAAACGTGCTACCTAAGTTTTAAGCATTGTCAAAGGCGTTGTTAGAAGAGTTAGCGCAAGGAGCAACAGTTGATGATCGAAGACGAAGAATGCAAGTTAAGGCGAGATAAAAAAAAGTAGCATTCAATAGGTCAAGATCCAGAAAACAGTTCAAGCAGTTAAACAGTTAAAGCGGTCAAAGGTAAATGGACATTCATAAATATAAGGAAGATTGTTCATTGAGAGGCCAGATACAAGCTAAGAAGGAGGGGCCCTAGGCACAACCTGCCCATTGTGTCCATCTCAAGGTGCACGCAGGTAACCTGAGCAAGGGCATCCTTGATCCCTGCGGCGTAGGCGTCGGCCGCGTCTTCAATGAGTTTCGCCTCTTTTTCCTTGAAGGATTTAGCTTGTTGGGCAAGGTCACCCTCCACCCGGCCAAGTAACACTTCTTGGTTGGTGGCCCGCTCTTCAAGTTTGGCCATCTTGGCCTTGGTTTCCTCCGCCTGCTCCTCCAGCTCGATTACCTTGGTGCGAAGGGGCAAGATCTTTGCCTCAAGCTGGATAGCCTCTTGACTTTTATCGAAGAGCTGCCTCTTGGTATCTTTCTTTGACTGGCGCAGGCAGCTCAGCTCTTGGGTCAGGGCGATCTCACGAGTGGCGAAGGCCCGAGCATGTTGGGCAAGCTCATCTTGTTTCCTCCCCTCCGTCAGGGCCAGCTCTTCCTTCATCTGGGACTCCACCACGACAAGTTGCTCATTCATCCTCGCCCTAGCCTTGCTTGTGAGGGCATTTGATTGGACAAGAAATTCGCCTAGGCTAAGGCACATGCGCTCCCTTATCGCCTCCTCGTCCAAACCCTCCGCTGCCCTTTCGCTTTGGAAGCATTTTAGGACGTGCTGAAGGACCGCGGGTAACTCGGGGGCAGAAGGAGTTTGGTTACCCCCAGGGGCGCTCTCCCCACCACCCTCGAGCGTAAGAAGTCCGTGGGGGAGGAGGCACTGGGGGGTTGATTCCTGAAAGAGGCGAGACAGCTGCTGGTGGTAGAGTGAGAGGTCATAGCGGCAACCACCCTTCGCCTTTTAAAGATGATCCCCTCCCCAGTGTCTTTGCATTGTTCAAGTCGATCGCCACAACGCCCTTGTTCTTCTTAAGGGGGGTCAGCATGGGCGAGGCTCGGGTGGTGGCGAGGGGAATGGCAGCGATGGGAGCAGAAGGGGCTGGAGTAGGCGCGGAGTGGGCAGAATCGACGGGAGCGGAAGGAGCCGAGGCACCCGCGACACCAAGTGCCCCTTGGCGGTGGGCGAGGGCATCAGCTAACCTTGCCCTCTTCTCTTCGTTAAGTACCATGCCTGCACCAAGATAAGAAGACATGAAAAAGCAATGATTGTCAGAATACAAGAGGTCAGCAAATACATAAGCATGAAGAAATAGAACACACAGGCATGATAGAATGGTGACGGGCAAACACAGTAAAGTGAAGAAGGAAGCAGAGACAAACCAATATAGCCCTTGAGGTCCGAGGGGCTGAACTCATGCTTAATCAATTGAGCAGTGTTGAATACTGCCCCTAGACTGGAAAGAACCTGGCACACTTCATGATCAAGAGAGGCCAGCTCCTCAAGGGTCTTGGGCTTCTTAAGCTTCAGCTTCCCCACCCAGTAAAGGGGAAATTCGTCCAGTAGGGTGGGCTCATGTTCGGTGCATCACACCTTAAAGAACTTCCCTTTGAAGCCCTTGTAGGATTGTTGGAAGAGCATGAGGAGGACTCTCCCTGCCGCGCCACTGAAGCTCACCCACAGGTTCTTTTCGGGGCTCTTAGCTTCAAAGAAATGAAGAAAGACGTCGACGGAAGGAGTGTGCCCAAAGTGGTTGCACAGTATAGCGAACGCCCTCATGAAGGCCCAACTGTTGGGATGCAGCTGGGCGGGGGCCACGTTGATCTCCGTCAGCAATGCCCTCTCGAAGTCAGTGAGTGGGAGGCAGAGTTTGATCCATTTAAAAACGGTGAAGTAAAGGAAGAAGATAGGCTCTCCTTTGTTGGCCCAGTCATCAATGCACACGGGTTCGCCCTTCGCACAAGGACGAACCGAGATGTACGCATCACTCTCCCTCCCAAACACTCATCCCTTGCAGTCGGGCTCCCCCTCCCGGTGCTTCCTCACGTCCTCGCTAGAGTTGAGTGTGGAGGTTTTAGCGAGGAGTTTAGTGGAAGCCCAAGGGTACAGGGCCTTGTAGTCTACGTTGGGAGGAGATTTGGAGGTGGTTTTTGTTCGAGCCATCTCGAAGAAAGCTAAAAAAGCAACAAAAGAAAGGAAGAAAATGAAGGTTTAGAAGAAGGCGATGGCGTAACTCAGTAAAAACCAGAAAAAACCCAACGCTCGGAGAAGAAATCTAGAAAAATAGAGGAACAGAGGAAAAAGCATAGAAAACCTAAAGTGCGGGAATTTAAACAGTCCCAGGCAGTTATTAAACAGTGAAATCAAAGAATAAGGGCGATCAATGGGTAAAAACCATACCTTTGGTTGATGAGAGTTGAAAGTTCTGGTTTTTTGGAGCAAGAGACTTGGGAGCTTTCGAAGAAGAAGATGAAACAATCGAAGGGTTTTCTGAAAGTGATGGAATAGTGATCGAAGCGCGCGTTTTTGAATGCGCAACATAAACAAAGAAGCGCAAGCGGCATTAAGTCCTGGCCGTTGATCAAGAAACGTGTTCGCAAATTAAAGTGGAAGTGTCACTTCGGTGCATTGTTCACGTCCCGTCAACACAGAGCCATATAGGTCGCCAGAGGCGAGGACTTAGTCTCTTCGCTGAACAAGTTACAGCTCGAGACTAGGGGGCTTGTGTACTGACCAGTCCTTGGACTTTGTTGACTGTTACTAGACGTGGGGCCACGTAAGTTGGGTCCCACGAGCGGCGTGGCCCAGTGCCTTGCAGACGGCACGCCCAAGATGTCGAGGAGTGGTCAAGCGTCGGTCAAGTAAGGACGTGCTGACATGTCCTCGGACATCGGCGAGTCAAACAGGAGAGCTGGGCCACGTGAGGTGGATCCCAGACCATACACCAGTTACCAGTAAGGGAGAAGCCTAGGTCACAAGGGGTCCATGCGTGCGGTGTGAATGACACGTTCAGGTGTAGCACAAGTAAAGAGCCCATGGAAGAGCTAAGGCCTTTTTGGGTTACGTTCCAGGGATAAGCTGCATGCATGGCACTTGAACAGCTAGGGCGCTCCCAGGACAGATGGCCCAGAGATTAGGTGCACAAGTTGGTACCCAGGTGGTCATCTCGTCAGAGGTTGCACTTCAGTAAGGGAGCCTTACGCGCTAGATGGCCCTAAGAGTGGGTGATAGCGGCGCTAAGGCACACCCTTAGTAACCCTAATTGCAGTTAGAGAAAACAGTGGAAACCCTAGAGTATATAAAGGGTAGTATCAAATCTAATAAGGGACGAAGTTTTACACAACTTTTACGCAACTTTTACGCGAATACACACACACAGTTTATAGAGAAAGCTTTTGACAGCTAAGTTTTGGTGTTTCCTAGCCCAGTACTAACTTGAGCGTCGGAGTGCAAACGACCTCTTGGGCGCCCTTTGTCTTTGCATTTTCAGGTGTTTGGTTAGAGGAAAACACGAACGAAGGCAGAGAGAATTGGGCACGTGATCGTCGTAGACGTACGAAGGCAATCGAGTCAACCGACTGGAACACCGATCATTCATATGCAATTAAGAGTAAAAATGCGGTAATAAAAATTGTTCCAAGCCCACAACCCAGATCCAAGTTTTGAAATTCACTCTATTATCTCGTCGATCGACGACTCTGGCTCGATCACCTCGATACACTGAGGTTCTTCCTCTTCCATAACATTCTCGGCATTCCCACCAAATGGCACCAGCTCACCATTAACTACATCTTAGTTCAAATCATAACGGAGGTCCTCCATTGGCACTTCATGATAAAAAGTTGTTTGTCGGATGCCTTGATAAAAACACTCTTCATTTATTTTTAGCATAAACTCCTGACACCTCTTTATCTTGGCAGTGAAAGGTAGGGGTTTTTCAGAAGCTGATCCCTTTAAGCCTCCACTTTGGTAAGATGTGCCTTCAACGCCTCTTGTAATTCTTTGGCCGCCAGTTCGTCCTCCGCATATTTTCTCTACAAGCCTCGACAACCTCCAAGGCCGCCTTCAAAGAATTAGTCAATTCCTCCCACTCGGCCCTCAGCTTAGGCACTAGTACTGTAGTAGTCCTATTTAATTCCTCACCAAGGGTTTTACCCACGACAATAACCCGAATTTGCAATTCAACTAATTCTTCTATCAAGTTTCTAGTTGGTATGGCCGCCATAACGCCTTCATCTTCCGGGAGCAAGTTAAATTGCACTGCCTGTGCCACTTGCATCGAAAGGCTTAACATGGAAGGTTGCCTGATGGATGACTGCCCGGCCTCGAGATCAGCTTAGGCCTTTGGCGGAGGACCCCTCTTTCGACTAGCTGCTGGTGGAATCAGAGCAGTGGCCAGGATAACTTTAACTAGGGTAATAACTTTTTCTTTCCCAGCCCCCTCTAAGCTTTCGAGTTTCCGTCCGGCCGCTTTAGATTACTCATGAACTTTCTCAGAGCCGGATCCATCCGTAAGATAATAGCTGCAAAGTACATATAAAATTAACCCACATCAATATAATGAATACACAGTTAGATGCAGAAAATCTACATACCATTGAAAATCTGCCCATTTCTTGGATGACCCATGTAAAGCTATCAGCTCTCGGGTGGGCAGCTTATAAGGAAGTTGATAAAAGAATACCAAAATTGAATCGTCCAACAGTGACATAGATGACCACAACCAATTACCAAGTTGGGTCGGATTCTCCGTCCAATGGAAAGGAAATTTGGTACGCCCGTCCGCATTATAAAACAGATCTCGCCATTCGGCTCAACAAAAATTTTGAAATACTTTTTTTTAAATTTTTTGTATGAGGTTGTAAAAGCAGCAAATCGAATATTGCCTGATCAGCTAGACAAAGACAACCAGCTCATAGGATTACTCGGACGGGTATTATAATAATATAAAAAAAGTTTCAGGTGTGGGTAGAAGTTTAAAAAGGTGACAAAGCACTCGGAACGCTTGAAGGGCCGCCCACAAGTTTGGGTGCAATTGAGTGGGTGCTACATTGAGGATCCGAAGGACCCCCATGGTAAAACCATCAAAAGGCAAGGTTACGTGCAAATCAGTGAATATATAAAGAAAAAATCTTGAGGCGCGTTTTCCCGACTGTGACTTATACGATCGGTAAGACCACGAATATCAGCCATTACTACTGCATCTGACAGACATTCGGATGTTAGAAATGAATTTTTAGCCAAAAACTGGTCTAAACTATCAGAATCCCTAAACCTAGTGGGATTTTTAACACTGATGGATCAACTCAATCATAACTTGGGTCGTCCGACGGTTGACCTGACCCACTACCCTCTATCGCACTACCTGACGCAGTACAAGTCACAGATGATTCGATATTAACAACGTTATCAGAAGAATCCACAAAAGAAGACATTACTGACCTGAAAACTTGACAATTTAAAGAAAGTAGCGGACTTGACACTTGGAGCAAACGACACAAGTTCTAAGAGCAAGCAGGAAGGCGTAAACCCTCCCACGTTCTAATGAAGCGCTATTTATAGCAAAGCAAGTAAGAGAGAGAGTCCTCTACCCTTCATCCAACACCATTAGATCTAATGTGATCCAATGGCCAATACTACTCGATATCCGAAACGACACGAAATCCACTCCATTGAATGCATCTAATAAAACAGTGCATCTCGAAATCGTGGCTCTACCAAACGTCACATCTCTGCCACACATTGAATGTTGCCAGTAGTCATGCATCACCTCGAGAACCCCAACCATCCTACACGAAAAATTTAGCATGCTAATGTTAATATTTAACTGTAATGCTTAAAACTGATTTATTTTTTATTCTCTCAATAAAACATACAGAGCCATATAATTCAGTCTATTATTGTCATAATATATTAATTAGTGGGATGATACAGTAGAAATTAAATCCAATTTGAAGTGTGTACAAAAGAAGATTACAGACGATTCTAATAAATTAAATTATGTTTATTGTGAAAATATTTTTAATTTATCTTTTAAAAGCAACTCTAAATTTTAAAACTTTTTTCTTGTTAAAAACAAAATACATGAAAAGCGTCTGTATTTTAAGAACTTGTTTTCTGTACAAGAAAATGTTATATCAATCCAGATTTGAACGGCTAACGAAATATAGCTGTTTTTAATTTTTGTGGACTACTATTCAAAGACACTGATAATGGCAACTTCAGTTTTTCTCTGTAAAAAGAAAATAATGATGCAACCTAATTTCAGTTAATCACCCAAATGCCGCCATTCCATCCCAGAAGCTGAAAAGACCCAACATCTAGCTTGCAGCTTTTGTCAAAAAATCACAGCTTCTTCCCCACGCTTTAGGGTTGAAGTTTTGATTTTGCTACCGAGTCACGTTGGCTCTAGCAAAATGCATTTTCTCTGTCTCTTCCAAAGGGAAACTTGTCTCCTTGCCACTTCAACATCAAAAGAAAGTTGCTAAAAAGCCACTGGATTCTTCTTCGGTTGTCTCCGGTTCTGCTCTAGTTAAGTTGTTTCTGAAAACAATGTCACAAAGTTTGATAACAATTCAGACTGAGACCTTGACTCATCTTTTATGTTCTTTTCCTGGGCACAAGAGAATTTTCCCCTGGGTGGTTGTTGGAGTTCTTTAGCTGCAGCATATCCTCCGAGTCTGAATCAGAGATTACCGTTACAATCCCCACAAGGGTGGAGGTAGAAACTGAACCTGAAACAGGTTTCTTCTGTGGGTCTGATTTTTCAGATGCTACACTTGGAGTTTCTACAACTAGTTTTGACTTCTCACTGTTGTCCAAAACAAAAAGGGATGGAAGATTGTCCGATGGTTTAATCTGTTCTAGCTTGATCTCCTCCTTGACCTAAGAACCAACCCAGAAAGCAGACTTGAAAAAGTTGCACAGAAATAGTGGTCCAAATATAAATTTAGAAGGTACTGTAATCATGCATGCATCATTAAATAATTGAGTAAAAAAGGCTCACCAAAAGACTCGGTACACGTTTAAATTAGCTTATTTAGCAGTAAAAAAAATCGTGGCTTGCTATTTGTTAAAGTTTTTCAAAAATAATAATAGTATCTCAAACATAAGTAATTTCAAGAATGCTAATATTGAAAATGACAGCCAAAAAGGAAAAGCAACACAACCTTATCGCAATACACATCTTTTGAAATATTTATGACAAGCTCACCTTTTTATTAGGATCGTGCTTCCATTCTGAAATTGAATAGCTCAGCAGTGGCGCATTAACAGCACCAGTAGGCAGTTTTAGCACCTCTCCATTGCCCTATCAACCAATTAGCGAGGATTAGATTGATTGGAAAGACACTGAAACAGCCTTTTTCCCCTTGATTTTTTGTTTTATCCATGTTAGAATAGCAAGTGAAAGAGATTGGAATTTTTTATTTTTAAAACCTTCGCTGTGGAGAGTGCAATAACGTTTGCAGCATCTTGAGTCTTCTCTGGAATAGTGGGACTGGCACTTACGAAATTTGAAGGGAGACAATTCGATATAACTTTTCCTTGTCCATCTTTATCTTGATGCTGAAAACATTCCTCCTCCAGGTCACCAGAAAACAAACAATTCCCTGAGATATCAATACAGGTGTCATTTTGAACTTCAATACTTCCTGTTGCTGCACATCCAACCTTCGTCTGAGGTACTTCAGATCCATCCTTAACGGGTACAACATTTGACAACTGTATCATGATCATATACAATTTATCAACATATAAAAAACCATTAATTAAAACCAAATAAAAAGTCATAAAATATCTACTTTGGAAGCTGGTTAGGCACTAAACAGTTAGGGTGGCTTATAGGTTGAGAGGATGGGTGAAGATGGATAAAGAAATAATGAATCTTGGTGTTCGGTAGAGAAGAGAAAGGAAAGAACTAATTTAAAAATAGTGAAGGATCCGTAATACTATTTCTCATCTATTTCTAGTCATCTCATCTCTATATCTTTCTCCCCATCTCTTCTCTAATTCTCTTTACCTAAACAACTTTATTTTTCACTTTATTTCTCATCTATTTCGAGTCATCCCTGTATTTTTCTCCTTGTATCTTCTCTACTTCTGTTTAACTAAACAATTTTACTTTTCACTTTATTTCTCATCTATTATCACTCTACCTATTTGGTTTCATCTTATTTCTTTCCTCCGCCAAATACACACTTTCAGAAGAAGTAATTCCCAGAGATTAGGGAGCAGAAATTAAAAAATATTCTAAAATATGTAAATCAGATGGCTGTGTGGATTGGCTTAATTTAAACTTTTTTTTTCACAAACTATCTCAATATTCTTTTTATTATAAACTAATGTGAACCCAAAAGGAGAAAAGATAAAGAGTTTAATCCGACTACACCAAATACAACTCAACCAAGCTCAATTGGAAGCATGTTCATAATTTTATTGATATCACATGATCAGATCCAGTCAACTTATTGTTATGTACCAATGATTAATTTCATCCATTTTGGAACTAAAAAAACTGAACACTTACAGAAGGCGGCTACAATATATGTACGAGGCAATTATGCTTTCATATGTGATAGTAGATAGTTATTTCGACATGTGATAAATTATCCCTATTTGTGTATGCAATCTTCTTCTTACTACTTTTGTCCTACAGTAAGATAACAGTCAACAGCCTACAGCTGGATGTGGCAAGTCACATTATTCCAGTTCATCTTGATCACTTAACAATTAAGAATAAGTGCAAAGGATAAATTACCAAGAATAGAACGTTCAGGTTTATTCAAAACAACGCAAATCAGCATTAAGTACCAACCAGACACGCTACTGAAAATTCTTGCATCATTCAAGCAAGGTTTCAACCAATCAACATGCTACTTACACTTGCTGCATGTTCTTCTTTCAAACGTAGTGCAGCCTCTTCAAAGGCAACAGCATTTTGCATAGAATGTCTGACAATGTTGACAATGACATCAAGGCTGCGCTCAACATATGGGAGCCTTGACCATCCTACTATTCTCCGTAAATTGCTTATAATGACAGGCATCTGCTTGGCTTTGAAATGAGAAAACAAAAACTGAATTGTTGTTTGCTGTGCAAAAGTACTACTTATTAAGCAGAAGACAATAGAGAAGTCTACATAAATTTCATTTACCAATTTCAAGAATAATTTTATTTGGCAATACATAGCCAGACCCTTCATCGTCTGCACGAGCAAGACCATCACGCCATTCCCAGAGCCCCTGTGTGAGACATGCACAGTGTATATGAAATATAATGGTTGTGATTCATACAGAAATTTGACGCAGAAGCAGCAATATGCCTTAGAATCTGAACTTTAGGCCTACCTTAAACCTCACAAAATTAACTCACAAGGTGAAGACTGCTCAAGAATTATATGCTCTATTTAAACCATATCACTACACAAAGTACTTGAGAAAAATAAAAAGAGAATATATTTACAGAGTTTGTACAAGACTCTCTTAGGTTCTCATATTTATATAGAGAGTCTGTTAGATCAATCTGAAGAGATACAGTGAGAGAGAAATGGATAGAAAACAAGTAAAGGCACCTGTAGAACCCTAGGTACAGATAGGTACAACCCAAAACAGTTTTTAAATAATGCCTATTCTTAAACTCCCCCTCAAACTGTAGCATACAAATTGTATGTGCGATGCTTGGAACAAATAAGTTCAATCCGAAACCCTTTCAAGGATTGTTACCATATCTGCAAGTTATTGGATCCGACAAAAACTTAGTACAAATTTCCTTGAACAACAACTTTTCTCAAATAAAATGACAGATGATTTTTGTGTTTGGTCCTCTCATGGAACATAAGATTGGAAGCACTGTGGAGAGCTGCTTGATTATCAACAATACATCTTCATTTGCTAAATTTCAAAATTTTAATTCATGGAGGAATTGTTTTAGAGACACAAGTTCACAAGTGAGACATGTCATTGCCCTATATTCAATTTTAGCAGTTTATCGGACAACAACATTTTTGTTTTTTTACTTTTCCAAGAAATGATATTTCCTCCAATGAAAAAACAATATCATGTAGTAGAGTGTTTGTCCATATGAAATCCTACTCAATCAACAAACATAACAATACCCACAGATTTGGGTATTACCTTTATCTTCATATAACAAACATTCTCTTGAACCCTTTTTTGAGGTATCTTAGAATACAAATGACAATATTCCAATATCAATACAAGAAGTCTGCATGAAAAGACATATTTGGTCTAATAATAGTAAGATAAATAAGCTTTCTAACAAGTCTTCTATATTTTTGGGGTCACAGATAGAATCACCCTATTTTGCCATTAATTTCTTATTTGGGTCCCAAATTGTCACTTCTTAAATTTTGATTCCTTGGCGAAATTGATTTTTTATTCATTAAGACATCAAGACAGACAAAAGTTCAGTACATCTTTCATTAACGACTTGGTTAATTGACTTGAAGAAATAAGATTGAAGGGACATACACCAACACAGAGAGCAAATTTTAAGTTTTTGGAATGAGAAAGGGAAGCTCGAACAATTCCTTGGAAACAATTTTAGATACATTGGCTATGGTTATGAGATGAGAATTTTTAGGGAAGCAAAGGGATGAGGACAAAGAGGTATTACCAGAAATATCATCAGGAAGCATGAGTCAATTATCCATGAACTTTGACTTTCCACAAATTGTGAATGCAAGTTGTTGACAAACTAAGATTTGTAGATGGTTGTGCTAGGCTGTTGGATTACAATCTCAAATATTCTTGATATTCTCGTCAGAAAACTTTTCATGAACCACAAATTTGGAGATATTGATTGTCTTGTTAGGAAAGTCATGGAGAATAGAAATTTTCTTGGGCATGACCTATTCTTTTGCAATACGTGCATTGAGGATGTCCTGTACCACCGAGTCATCCTCTAAGCATATTCAGAGCCTAATCTAAAAAAAGTAACCACCATCTTAAAAGTGCCCACAACTATAGTGTGCTAGGCATGATCACAGTTATCACAATTCATCAACACCATCCAAAATTGTAGGAGTCCGAGTAAAGTTGTGATTTTGAGAACATAGCTAGGCTACCAATATGAACGAAAAAATGGTATTCAAGAGAAAAAACATGCTTACATTCCTAGTTTAAGTAATGACAGAAGAACAGAGGGCATATTGTGCTGAAACAGTGTATTTGAGTGACACCACGAAGTTTATCTATATAGGCTAATTATATTAGTTACACATGAGAGGATATTCAATTTCTTCTAGATCAAATACTATATCCCGATAGAATGGCAATAAAATAAATGTATATTCTTATTTTTAACAAAGTCAAAGAGAAACTTACTGAAACAACAGCAAGCTGCTGAGCATTAAAACCAGCCCCTTTCAACCTTCATAGAAAAAACAGCAATAAATGCAACACAAATACTTCAAAACTCACTCTACACAGAAGCTGAAGAATTGTAGTTTGAAAAACTTGCTACTAGAAAAGAATGCTGAAGTAATGAAAGATTGACAATATAGAAAAGGCAACAAACCCATATAAATGAAGGTACGAGTTTTCTGTCAGCAGGTCCTTCTCATATAACTGCATGCAGACATCATAACTGCGCTTGTAAACCTGTAAGTAAACGGAATTCTAGTTAAAAGGCTGAAAGAGATTCATTAAGTCAGCCATTTTATAGTGTTGTTTTGCATTTTGATTAAAGATCTATGTTGTTAATAAGTGATTAATTTTGGAAAGAATGGATACTACTATAATTAGCACTAATCAGAGGACAGATTGATTGCACAATCAGAGATTGGTACTGAAATTGAGATATTTGACAGACTCAACCAGAACTAGCATTTATTAGTATTGTAAGCTAACACATCATGAACCAAAGGGCAAAGCCAATAGGCAAGCTGGTGATCAAATTCTCCAGTATTCGTAATCCACACTATGGAGAGGCCTGTTATTCAAAAGTCGCGGAAGTTTGACAATGAAAGCCTACACAGATGTTGACTATGCAGTCATCATCAACTTGAGGCTATTGCATGTTTTTGGGAGACTCTTTGTCACATGGAAAAGAAAGAAAGCAAAAACCAAAGTGTAGTTGCTCAATCAAGATGTTAAACTATAGGAAAGAGAGAAACAATGAGCTAAAACTCAGTTGGTTTTGAGTTCTCATGGACTCCCTTAATAAGCCATCTAGCTATTGTTCCTTCACTATGAGTGGTAAGAGTTCGAGTTTTTTATCCTTTAATGCTTCTAGTACTGAAAATATCTGGATTATGGACTCTAGTGCTACTGATCATATGACACCTCATTCCTCTTCTTTTTCATCCTACACTGCTTTATCTGGTAACCCATATATTACTGTTGCTAATGGTTCCACTACCCCCATTAATGGTTGTGGTAACATTCACCTTCAACCTTCATTTCCTTTAAAAAATGTGCTTCATGTTCCCAAACTATCCAATAACCTCTTG
>Ga0123342_1003752_pt1 | contig 23963 bp, 16 predicted proteins | sample Turbeawhitnodule_FD_89960 | JGI IMG/M metagenome (GOLD analysis project Ga0123342, IMG submission 89960) | Root nodule microbial communities of legume samples collected from Mexico - Turtle bean Mexico white nodule | ecosystem: Host-associated > Plants > Roots > Nodule | place: Mexico: Nepantla... | reverse complement strand
CTTTCCTTAGTCGGTGCACGCCCAACTCCGTGTTTATGGAAGAGGTTTCTTTCAACAAAGCTGAGGTGGCCCAAGGGTAGAGTTCCTTGTAGTCTTTTGGAGGTAGGGAGGCACCTCCGGCGAATGGCGGAGTTGCCCGAGCAGGGTTGGCATGGGAAGTTGCAGGCCTCTCAGCCTGGGAAGAAGGAGCGCCAGATGCTCGTTTTGGGTCACGCGCTGGTAGAGGATTTGCCCCAGGAGCAACCCAGCGCGCTTGGGGTGGAGGGTTTCGCGACGAAGAAGGGGGGTTCGCGGTGGACTTTGTATGAGCCATCGCAGGAACTGCAAAGAAAAAAGGAAAAGGATGAACAAAGGTTGCAGAGAACGACTCGATTGAGGACGAAGAAAGGAGAACGAACGAACGGGAGTTCGTTGGGACGAACGTAATGGAAGACGAAGCCCTAAGTTACGAGAGGCAAGAAAAGGAGAAAACAACCCACAACGTATGCACCAGGCAGATAATGGATGATGCGAATCGGTTAAAATGCAGCAAACATCAACAGAAGAAATAAAAGGGGTACCTTTCGATGATCGGATGAGCGCTGAAGGGAGTTGGAGATTGAGAGAGTTGAGAAGCTTCGTGGGTTCGCAGAGAAAACTTAGAGCGTTTGAGAGTGCAGAAAGATGATGAAAGGGTTTAAGGGTTTTTCGAACGTTTTCGGAAGCGCAAACGACAGCAGAAGATGACCGTTGATGAAGCCACGTGTCGAGCGATTGAAAAAAGGGGTTTGGTGGAGCGTCAGGAAAGCAGAGGGTACGAACGTTTGGAATTTCGTGCCAACGCCACGTAGATCGACAATGATGTGACCTCTTAGTCTTTTCGCTGGACAAGCCTTCGCTTAAGACTAGGGGGGCTTGTGTACCGCCCAGGTAGTCGGAAGTGGTGACGTGGCAGCAAGCGATAATATAGGCGTGTTGAACGGGACACCTGGCTGGCAGAAGGGAAGGAAGTCGGGGGGCTCGTGTAGTCGTCAATTGTTAAGTTGGCGTGCCCCGATCTCTAGCATATCTAAACCGGCGGTCACCAGGTTTATGTCGTAGTCGCCGAATGCGAACCCAGGCGACCAAGTGATCAGAGATCGCCGAGAGGGGGACATCACCGAGAGATCAGGAAAGCTTGTTCAAGGCTTTCGAAGGGCACGAGTGCGAAGGATGAAGTTATCAGATGATCATTCCCTCGCTAGCCAGAGGTTGAGGCCAGGGAACAGCTTACCAGGACATGCACGGTGAAGCAAGTAAAGCAGATCATGATGGCGGCCGGCGAGACCACAGGGAAGGTGTGCATAGTGACACCCCGTACTCGCCATACAGAAGAGATCGTGCTCCAAGGCAGCTATACACCGAGTTACTCCTTGCATGGATAACTTAGTGGAATAAGCCTGAAGAGTAAGAAGTGACGCTCAAGCAGAGGACGCTCCAGATGGTGACACGTGTACAACTGGATGCGAGCCACGTGTTCAGATGTGCAACCGTCAGGAGAGAGAAAGTGCACAGGTATATAAGAAATTCTAACGAACTTCTGAGGTACGCGCATTTTAGAACACCTCTTTACGCTTGTGAGAACTTGAGTATGCTGAGAGAAAATATTGCACGGTTCCTGGAGTTCTTAGTTTTTCTCTTAGTATTTTGGTGGTTCAGTCACTGACTTGAGCGTCGAAGCGCGATCGGCCGCAGCGGCGCCACTTTGTCTTTTGCAGGTTCTTGAGGTGAATCAAGGTGAAGGACGGAGGCTAGTGTGGAGCAAAGCCGATCCAGAGGAAGATACCTTTGATGAGGCGTGGCTCTTGCGTTCTGGTCAACAGGCAGGATCATAGACTAATTAAATTTTATAAAATTAATTATTAATTTATAAAATATTTTAAATTGATATGAATAAATTTACTAATTTATTAATTTTAGTATAATATTAAAATAATTAATATCAATTTAAAAATTACCTTTAAAATTTTATTTTAATCTTTTAATTTTATTTAAATATAAAATTAAATTAATAATTAATCCAATATATTATTTAAATATAAAATTAAATTAATAATCAATTCAATATATTATTTAAATTAAAAATTAATAAATTAATTTAAATAAAGAAACACATTTTTCAAAAACTTATTTAATTTTTTTAAATTTGAGCATAGTCTCCAGGATTTTGAATTTCATAGTTTATCTCTATTTAACTTTTTTACTCATCTCTCTCAGCAACAGTCTGCAACCGGGAACTGCACCCTGCGACGGCACGCTCCACGGATAGTAAGGCACCCTGCGATGGCAAGGCACCCGTGACGACAACGCACCCGCAATGGTAATGCACTCGCGATGACAACGCACTCTGCTTATCATCCACTACAAAAAAAATCAGTATTATCTACAGATTTTTACCCACGGATCTGAGTCCGTATTTACCTACGGATATTACCTACGGACATTACCCACAGATTCTGAATCCGTAGGTAAATTCAGCATTACCTACCAACTATTACCCACGGACCTTATTACCTACCAACTTTTACCTACGAATCTCTATTACCTACCAACTATTACCCACGAATCTCTATTACCTAAGAATTATCACCTAGGGATCTCTATTACCTACCACCTATTATCATAATAATTATATACATAATATTAAAAATATTAATATAATATGAAGAATTATAAAATCATAATTCATAAGATTAATAATATTAATAATATTTAATAATATTAATAATATTAATAATATTTAATAATATTAATAATATTTAATAATATTAATTCTATTTAATAATATTAATACTATTTAATAATATTTAATAATATTAATAATATTTAATAATATTTAATAATATTTAATAATATTAATAATATTTAATAATATTAATAATATTTAATAATATTAATATTAATAATATTTAATAATATTAATAATATTTAATAATATTAATAATACTAATAATATTAATAATATTTAATAATACTAAGAATTTTAAGAATATTTAATAATATTAAGAATATTTAACAATATTAATAATAATAATGATATTAAATATATGAAGAATGTTATTAGTTTTTATTTTATTAATTATATTAATATTGATAATTATACTCATAAGTATAATAATAATCATAACATGACAATAAAACTTGATTGGTGTAATGGTTAAAGTTTCTATGGACATCCTTTAAGGGACTTGGTTTCGAGTCCCAACGACTGCAGTTTAGTTCTAACATTAATTATAATTGTCATATCATATATAATAATTGGTAAAAAAATAATATACATAAATAATAATTGAAAATAAAAATAAAAAAGATTCAAATAATAATTAAATTTTTAAAATAAAGTTTATTAACATTACCTACGGACTGCAGTTGGTGGGTAATTGCTGTTTTCGTTACCCACGGACACAGTATCCGTCGGTAAATTACCGACGTCCACATTACATACAGATTTTTTTCCGTAGGTAATGTTGATTTACCTACGAATTTTGGTTGTTACATACGGATTTCTTCCGTAGATAAATTGGATTTTTCTTGTAGTGATCGTAAAGTTTCATTCTCGCTCCATTAATTCATGCTCCATTTTCGCTCTTTGTCTTTTATATTTTTCTTGTTCGTCGAAGCTTCACAACTTTACTCACTTTATCTTCCCCATCTTAAAACCCTAAATTCCTTTTCTCTCTCATTCCATTAACTCAGGGTACTGTTTTTTTGTTTTGAGGAAATATGATTTCTCCGTAAAACATGACAGATTGAGTACTATGCAAAGCTACATATGAGCATCTGTTGAATTTTTTTAGCTCTTGCTTCCCTAGTGAAATTACGTTGTTATAATTGGGACTATTATGTTAAGACGCATTCTTACCTCAATAATTCTATTCTTAGGATAATGTGGTGATTGCTTGAACTTCATTATGTTCATCTTTTCTATTTGTTAAAATCAACTGGGAATAGTGTTTTTGAAATGTTTTCTTTTGTTTTGACTTTTGTTGTTGTTTTTTATGCTAGTTTGGTTATATTAGCAACTGAAATACTTTGTTCTTGAATATGGCAGCCTCTTCTAGAAAGTACTAAGAAAAAACTCTCAAAATTTTGCCATGTTCCAGTAAGTTGTTGGTGAACCGAGCTCAGTTGTCTGAGAGTTTTGTTCTAACGATTAATTGATCTATATTTTTAGTATGATTTTTTGCAGATTGAGAATATTTTGAACATCCATGATGTACCAAACATTTGGCATATTCCCCTGTTATTGAGAGTGGGTCTTTATAAAAAAAAATTGGTTACATTGAAGCTTGGCTTCTTTTGTTTATATTTTGTGTATTTTTTTTAATGATTGACTGCTATTTTTAGAACCAAAATGCTCACCATTCAATTCTGTAGCAGCTTAACTTACTCAAGTGAGTTTTTTTTTTTTAAATTAAGCACATGTTTGTGTTTTATACTATTTGTGGCTAATTCCTTTGTTCTCTCTGACCGTTAATTATTTCTATATCCATTTCATTAACCATCCCTTTATCAAATGTTGGATAGTATGGGGTTTCATGTAGTTATCATGTGTTTTATATTAGCTTTTAATAATTACAGGATCAGAAGAACATACCTGAGGCTCCATAAGGCATTGATTCCTCAATTCTAGAAGATGATTCTTCAAATTTGGTCGTTGAAAATCAAGACAAAAATTCAGAGGTGTAGTTGACACTGACAATCCATGCTACTTTCTATTTATTTTCTTCTTGGGATTGAATTGGATTGAATTAGTTTCAAAAACATGCAGATTATGACATTTATAAAGATTATTTTTTTCTCATATGTTGTAGCAATTTGAACTGGAAAATAAGATTGATGAAATGAGGTTGATTCTAAAGTCTCCAGAGAATCTTCAGTTCACAGTGTCAACTTTCACTTACACTTCAAATGTTTATCTATAATTTTGTGTCACAACTTACTCAACTTGTTCCCTTGTTCAGGTTTGAAGTTGTCAAGCAGATTGAGGATGCATTCACGGGTCTAAAAGTGTATGCATTTGATGAGAATTGCATTAGGTTGTCATTGTGTACTTATATACCAACAATGAGGGCATTTCCTACCAATTGAGTGTTCAAGAAGATACCACTAATGCAACTGAGCTGAATCATGAGTGCTAAATGACATAAAAAATAAAAATAAAATAATAATAATAATTAAATTAAAAAGATAAAAAATAATAATAATATTTTATAATAAATTATATTATTTAGAGACCAATATAGTGACCATTTTATGGTATTTATATATTTGGTGACTAAATAAGTTTCTATATATTTTAGTCACTAAATTGGTTTCTATATAATTGGTTGTTAATTTGGTTTTTATATAATTGGTCACTAAATTAGTTTTTATATATTTGGTCACTAAATTGATTTTTATTTAGTGATAATTAAATTGGTTTTTAAATTAAAATCTAAATTGGTATCTAAAATTAACGAACATGATTTTAGCCACTTAAGACTATTAGTTTCTAAATTAGTTCCTAATTAGATTAATGACTAATTTTATCATTTTATAAACCAAAAATTTAGTTTTTAAAAGCAGTTTTTCTTTCTTGTAGTAGTGTTATTGGTAAATCAGAAAACAAAACAACTAAATTGTTGCAAAAACATCTTTAATGGAAAATTAAAACCATCTTAAATAAATCCTAGAGCATGGGTATGTCAACCTAAATTGTTAATATATTTCCACAGCATGTTATTGGTCCAAATGAAATTAAACTTGGTACTCTTAAATAAAGTTTTGAATTTAAAATTTGTGGAGAAAAAATATTTGGTTAAAAGAGACCTCATTAAAAATAAATTTTCTCAACAAAAATTACTCATCAATAATATCGATAAATACTGTATAAAAATAATATTATTATCTAAAAATATATTAATATACTCCCCCGTTGAACTATGTTTTGTTATTTTTGGGTGTATGTCATGATATCTTTCAGTATAAACAAAAACAATAATATGTTTAAATTGAATTTTTCCAAGTAAATCTGTATTCAAACTTAAGTAGATTAGAGTTCGAATTTTAAAAATAACAAATAAGAGGAAATATCCGACAAAGGTAATGAACCAAATTTCTTAAGAAATTAGGTATTATAACTAAACTTATAAACAATTCGTATCAATATTATGATTAAAATAAAACAAAAGGTAAATATTTCTACCGTAGAAAAAAGTGAGAAGCTTAGTTAGCAGAAGCATGCAACCGAGTAGCCGGTGTAAACTTTGACATTCTACATAGAACCTGAGAAATACACATGTACACAAGACAAGACAAAGGTTACAGTGTCCTACATGGATTACGAGGCATATTAGATTGGATAACAAGGAGCACTTCGTGCTTATCTTAGTTAACTAGTTCCTGTAAAGATGTCAAATTCCAAGATGGAAATCAACTCTTGCTTGCTTCAGATATTGTCATGTCATGTCCGTTTACTTCTTTTTGGCTTCTTTGCCATGACATCCTTTGAAGAACTAATGATGTCCTTTTGAGGATCTTCATCACTTCTGTCAAAATCACTTTCTTCACCAAAACTCTCAGTTTTGTCTGTGTCTTCCTCTTGAGGATATTTCTCAGTATTCTCTTGTTTTGACAGCTTATCTCGAAGCTCTCTCAGTTTTGATTTCTTAGAATTTAAAACCCCCAGAAACTAAAACAAAACAAAACAAAACAAAACGGAAGGTCATCCTTGATGGTAGAAACTTTGAAAAAAGAAGAATGCAAAATTAGTAATAGTGCATGTAATGAAAAGCATCCATAGACAATGAAGAAATTTCAATATTAACACAACATCATCCTTCGCGGCTTGTTAAGTTGGCTTCAATAACCAGATATTGATGAAAGAGGTGCTCTACTCAAATTAAATTCATCAACCCATTTATTTATTAATTGTGTTTCCATTCATGACTTTTCGAACACAACAAAATAATACAAGTTGTCTGGAACTTGGTACAGTCCTTGTCCTTGGTAAACCATTTTACTATCTACTTGAGTACAGTTTAAGAGTTTTCCAGAGAAAACTATTTACAACTGTCACTTACCAATGTGTGGTGGTCACAACACAAATATTTTACAAATTACATTTTACATCTGACCTTTCCATACCCTGAAATAATATTGGCAGAAGGCTCGTATACTATGCTAGTATATTTATTGTGACATTAACTAGTGTCTAATTTATACTAAAGGAAAAAGCATATAAGTAAAAATACAGTTACCCAAAATAGAGGAGCTGCAAGTATATTTTAACAAAAAATATATGATTGTTGAAAAGAAAGGAAAGGAAAGTTTAAGGAAAAGAAAAAGGTTAGCATGGAAAGAGATATAGTAATCTCAAATAAGTTTTCAGACATTGCATCCAACAAGTACAGCCTTACTCGGATACTTTTCTTCATATCATGATTATATAATAAGAACAGCTACAGAGTTTTTTTACCATTAAGACTCAAATAAGTTTTCAGACCTGGCATCCAGGTACTTTCTTACTCAGATACTTTGCTTCATTTCATGATTGTACACTAGAAAAAGCTAGAGTTCTTTTGTCTATTAAAAAGTACAAGATAATAAGTAAAACCTATTCAAGCTACGTAATTTTGAAAGCATAAGATTTGCTTAAAGTATTCAAAAGCTCATAAGTTAATGGTAAAAATCATGGTCCAGAAGAATTCAAGGGAACACCCCAAACTCACTTGATAAGTCAATCATCTTACTTTTAAAGATTTATAACTGTTAAAAGAGGTAAAGAAGAGAACAAGTGATTAAAAATATTTATAACAATAAGTTTTACAAGAACACAGAAAAGACTCTCATGCACAAAGCCATATAAAGTGGTCAACAAAAGAACCAACAAGAAAACACAAGTTACTCCATGCCTCTGGTGGACTATAAATCTTGAACATTTCAAGCAGAAAATGGTTACCATGAACTTGTGATTTGGGAATTGAACATACAGTTAAGAATGCCTAAAATAGCAAGAAGACTTTCAAATCAGTTAACAGCCTCACCCGTCTTCTGGGACCAACCTGCCCTCTTGACACAGGGCTGAGCCATGCTATGTGGATTTACAATAAAACAACTAAAATCTATCGGTGAAGAAGTTACCTTTGCATAGATTTCAGATTCAAATTCCAGCCTCTCATTGGCAATTCTCTCACTCTGGACTAAGCACTTCTCAGCTTCCACTTTCATCTTCTCAAACAATTCATTTTCCACAACAACTTTGTCCTGTACATGCATGTGAACAAACATGACTAATTGTGATGCTCAAAACTAACGAAAGGCAAGAGGGTTCCATGTACCTAGCCGGTCCTGGGATTTTTGGTAAACTGATAATAAAACAATGTCCTTCTAGCCATTTAAATACTGTTCTAGTATTTTGTTGCAAAATCATCCAGAATCCTTTCATATTCAAGATTTTAAATAAAATTCAACAAAATTTAAAACAAGACTATTTAATCTACTTTTTGACATAGTAGATCTCAAATAAGATTTTAACAATTTTAATTTTGAAAAGCTTCTTCCATTCCAACAGATGCAATAGTTATAGGAATAGTTAATATATAGTTACACATGCATTAGGGAAACAAAAAAAATATCTTCAAATAATTCAATATCTTAAAAAAACTTGATTTTGATTCTATTGTTATAATCTCTCTGAAAACTTTTAATTCTTCAAACAAAATTTCACCATCAAGATCATAAGAATTATCATATTTTAGACGAGTTTTAGATGTTTGCAACGTAATTTCAAATCTTAATTAGAAAATTTATTTAAGTCTTTCAATACTAAAAACAATCCAAAAATATCCTCAGATACTATATTGCTCAAATCTTCTTTAAGTCAATTACTTTAACTACAAAGTGTAAAAAAATAATGTATCATAAAAGACTCTTCAGCAGACTCTTTTTTATGCCCACCTCGCCCACCTTGACCGTGCTCAAGGCCACAATTGTGTATCTACAATATTCCTATACAAATTATTATTGATAAATATATTCAGGGTTTGGATACATAAGAAAGGCTGTTGCCCGTTTTGTTACACGTGATATTTTAAACTCCCATAATGATTCAAGAAGAAATCAACGGTTATGTACAAGACTATCCCTCATAGAGTCACACAGATGATAGAAATTTGAGGAAAATAAGATTGAATAAGAGTTTATATCCTTCCTGATTCAGTTCTAGCTACTTTATCTGTTTGCACCTTCTCAAGATTAGAACCAAGTTTTTATATAAACAAGAATGCTTATCAGTCTTTGTATAAACAATGATTTCTCACACAGACGGAAAATGTAACTTGAATCAATGACAATGGAAAAATGGCATACATACTTTTGCAATTTCTTCCTGTTTTTCCTAAAATGAATAATATCATAAATGAAAAGGCAGCCTTTTACTCCCCTATTTCACCCCATTGGAGAGTCCTATTTGTTACCTCTCAAAGCATCCTGTGTTTTTAGATTTTCTACAAGTTGCTAATAAAAGTGTGATGCATAAGTTTTATTAAGTTCACCAATATATAGAAGCTAATTAACTCAAAAAAATACTGCTATCTTCAGTTACTGACGAATACCAGAAAGACAGTTTCTGAGAAACTTACTTACCTGGTCAAGCAGAAACTATAACTTTTACTAAATGGTTTGTTTTGATGAGAGGAAAGAAAATAAACAGTACAGGAAATGTTGATATACTCCTCTTTCTTTGGTGTGGTAGAAAAGAAAAAAAAAAGGCTAAAAAGAGAAAGCAAAAAAATACTTCTAGAAACAAAGTGCAAACAATAATTCTTTCATCGTCTCTTCAATTAAAATTTCAAAATTGTATCCTCTCCTTTATTTCATTTTGTCTGAAATAAACAGAGAACATTCGAGACATCACTAACATAATGCTCATTATAAACAAACATAAAATAGACAAGTGAATGCCACACACATGCACAGTGAGCCTGAAATTACTTGTATAAAGAACACATTGAGGCAAAGATATTGTACAAGTTAAGCAGAATTTACACTTAGGTTTACGGTTGAGCCCATGAGAAAGTCCAATATTTCTACATTACTTTTCTTAGAATCAGGAGACAGCAAGCATTTCCATCTCCAAAGCAGAGTCATTCCTTCCTTTTCAAACGTCCACGACAACTGCAACATTCATACCAATTACACATAAACAATAGCAAAAGTAGCAACCATATATTAAAACACTGGATTTCAAAGCATTAACGTAGATAAGAGTGAGTGAGTGAGTGAGTAATAGTAACCCTCTTATGGCCATCACCAGCATCGTCAAAGGCATAGGCGGAACCAGGTTGTTGAAGCCCCAAATAGCGCTCAGACAAGTGCAAGTATTCTGAAACTGCGAGGTCCCACTGAGCCGCACGCTGCTTCACCTCCTCCTCCGATGCTAACAATTAAAAGGAAAAAAGAAAAATCAAAACTTGAAGATTGTTTTTGCAGGAAATTGGAAATGGATAGCTGAAAAGGAGAAAAGAGTGACAAGGGATGTACAGTGGCAATGCCAAGCGGTGAGGCCGTCGGTGATGGCAAAGTGGAAGTGGGTGGGAAACCAAGTGGCCTTCACGAAAATGGGTTGTTCTTTTGCAGAGTGAGCGTTTGGGATGAGAAGCTTCGAGCAGGAGTATCTCTCTGTTTCCTCCGCCATTGATGCCTTTGCCCTGCACTTCCACCTCTTTCTGTCTCTCTTCCTTTGTCAATTTCATCTTTCTAGTTTGACTTTCACATAAATAACAAAAACCAACATTTGAGGAAAGGCTAGGATACAACTTTGAACTGCTTCTCAAAGGAAAAAAGATTATACATAAAAATTTGTTTTAACTAATACATAAAATAAAAATCAGATTCAAATAAATTAATAAAAAATATAATTTAACTTCTAATGACTTCATTCTATTATAATCTTTTCCATTAGATTAATGGTAATAATAATAATATCTTATATAAATAATAACTCTGTCATCAGTCAAAGTTAAGTTAATCAGAATATTCATATATAACAATTATCAATTACTAGTAATTATTAGCAAAAATAGAGGTGTTTGTTTGCATTTTTCATTTTTATTATTATTATTATTATTATTATATATTACTATCGGAAACATAGGCAGTTGCGTATGTGTATCTGTGTTTTTTTTTCTTTTACTCAGACGATAGAAATTTAGCATATATACAAAAATAATTTTGGATGAATCATAATTGAAAAGAAAAAAAATGAAGTGCATAGAGTGATTGAAAATGAATGTTATTTTATTTTATATGTAAAATTTGGTGTGAAAATGTGTGAAAGTATGTTCTTTCTTTCTTTCGTTGTTGCCTTAAAATAAGGAATCGATGGAAGAATAAGGGAGTCATATAAAAATTGTACATTAATATTAATTTTAGAAATTAAAAAATAATTTTATTTTTTAATTAATTCATATGAAATGAAAAAATACTTCATTGTATTAATAAAATGAGATATATTAAATAATGATAGAATCAGAAAAAAATTGTGTACACCAAAAAACGGGTATAATAAAAAATTCTCTTTATATATAGGTATATGTATAATAAATACATATAAATCTACGAGATATATATATATATATATATATATATATATTTATAATATTTTTTACTTATATTATCTCAATATTTTTTATTATTATATATTATATAAGAGATACATATAAATTTATAATAAAAAAAATATGAATAGACATGCATCACAAATTATACTTAAATTTTTTTCTTTAATTATTGACGGAAAGTTTTTTATTCAAACTCATTATATCTGGATTTTCAACCATGACATTAGTTTTATGTTTATTTTTATATTATTTTTTATGATAAACCTAAAAGAAAGAGTAAGTAAAAGAAAAATATTATTCTCAAAATAAATTGTATTTTCAAAATAATTAATTATAAATTGTATTGGACCAGCGCTCGGGTGATCGGACATCGACACTTTGGTCAAGCAAGTAAGCTCGGTGGTCTGGTCGAGTTAATGGACCACGTAAGTGGGCCCCATGAATGCATGTGTTGAGGTTCATATATATATATATATATATATATATGGCCGGATCAGCGAAAAAAGTGCATGTGGTGTGTATACTACATTCGGGTCTAGCACAAGTAAGTATTTTCCAAAGATGCCTAAGCCCAAGAGCATTAGGGTTTTGGAGATAAGCTGCATGCATGATACGTGAATATTAGTACGCCTACAGTAAACAAATGAGGCCCCATAATGCTGGTACATGAGTTGGTATCCTAACGGTCATGTTGTTAGATTGTGCACTCCAGGAGGAAGATTTTGTGTGGTTGTTGTACGAAGATTTTGCACATTGTAACAGATTCTCCTCCCATCAAACCTACTTTCACTCGAGATAAGGTTCTCGTGAGAGAAGGGTTGTTACGAGGAGTAACCTAAAAGTAGTCTATAAAAGGGACTTGAGATCCCTGGTAAAGGTACACCATTTTTAGACTGAAACTACTTACTTACTTACTTACAAACTCATTGTTTCTTAGCCCAGTACTGACTTGATCGTCGGAGTGCAATCAACAGGTAGACCCCCTCTGTTTCAAACGGAGTCGCATTCCAACTTTTCAGGAAAAGAGCAAAATCCAACCGAGGCAGACAGAGTTACAACCTGTTTCAGAGTGAACCGCGACCAGGTCAACTCACAAGAACATAAATATATAAATTTCTATACAATTGATTGTGTACAAATAATTATATTAACATATTATATAAATATTAATTATTTATAATATAGTTATTAATGAAAAAATATATTCAAAATTATTTATAATATAAAGTACGTTTTTCCAAATTTTTAATATTTATAAATATAGTTATATATCAAAATATATATATATATATATTAATTATTAATTATTAATTTTTTAAGCTAAATAAATACATTGTAATATTTTTTTATTAAAATAAATTTTAAAATTTTAAATTATTTATCTTTTAGACACACACTTATAATTATATTAATTATAATCTTTACATTATAATTTAAAATTAACCTTAAAATATATCATTAAATACAAAACACTTCAATAATATTAAAAAACAATTTTGCTGCAATTTGACTATAATGACTATAAGATCACAATAATAATAACTTCTATAACCTTTCAAAATAATACAATTACGGAAAACGAATCTCTTCACGTATTTTCTTAATCTTAGCAATTCATCAAATCGTTTATAAAAGTTCAACATAGAATTTTATTTTTTTATAATCATGAATCATACGTTTCAACCCAAATTCAACACATTTAGTACATATTCATAATGATATTGCCAATCACACCTACTCTCAAGGGTAGAAAACATTACTAAGATCTAGAGGAATAATTAAGATATGGAAAATACTCATAAATAGTTAAATACCTATTGGTTTAAATGAATTTCGAAAATAAACAGATTCTGAATAAATATTTTTTATTACTTTATAAAATTTTAGATTTTTCTCATAATTTAGACTAAATAAATCTCATAAAAATTGTCTAGGCTATATGTTTATTCATATCCCATATTATGTAAAATAAATATCTTGTTTATTGCACAAATTACTAAATATTTTAAGATTAATGTACCAAACAAACTTGTTTCAAAACCTAAAAATTAGAATTAAACCACAACACTTTAACAAATTTGATTTGAATTACATAATTTTTTTTTTACTTTTAAAGACAAAAGTAATTAAATTATTTAATTCAATGGATAAAACTAAACAACTACTAAAAAAATATAATTTTAAATATTAATAAAAATTAATGGACGAAAATAATATATTTATTAAATATTAAAGATAAAAAATAGAGGTACTACTTTCACCATAAGAGTGACCACAAGGAAAAATATCATATTTGAAGATGGAATAGGATCAACACAGAGGAATTGTGAGGGTTGGGGCGTTGCCTTCTTCGGATGGTGGTGGTGCAAGAAAGGCGGTCGATGAGGGTGTTAAATTCTGCCATTTGAAAAAATTCTACTGGTTTTTGTTTTTGTCTAAACTCAAAAGAACAAATAGTATTATATTATAGATAGATTAATCAAAATTACCATGTAATGCTTTAACTTTTGAGGGTCCAAGAGTTGTCCATGAGTTTTGCTTTCATTGTCCATAGTCTCAAACTTCATTCTCTAAGTTATTATCACTGCAACTAAAAGAATCAACTCTAACATTAGAGAGAAAAGGAAAAGAACAGGGTAACAGAATGCATATTAAGTTGAAAAAATTGCATATGATCCTCAGGAGAAAGTAACGTAGTCGCAAATAAGACTTCGAAGTTGAATATGAAATTATGAAGATACTAGCATTTACTAATATTTTCAAATTCATAATATTACTACCACAATAAAAAAAACGATTTAATATTTTATATTTATTAATAATTCTCAATTTAATGGAACGAATAAATGAAAGAATGATCAATTTAATAAAGAGAAATAAAAAGTGAACATGTCAAGAAGAGAGTGTGAACATCACCCTCGAACAAAGACTTTAAAGGTCTAGTTGCGAAAGACAGGACAAACAATGATTATCATTGCGAATCCAAGTTACGAAGATCCAATCTTCTCTAATAGTCGTTTCCCCACAACATAGTGAACCTCTTCGTCGTCTCGCACGAGAAAGATCATGTCAAAAATCCTAGACTCAAAACTCTATTGACGAATTTGGAGAAGCTTCGATGCACATTTGTGATGAGAAGAATAGGTGATCCGTGACGAAGAGTGTAATTGGAGTGAAGAAGAATAAGTTGTTTTGCTCCTCGCGAGGCATTCGAAAATGGTCGTCCGCCAAATGTTGTTGATGTTAAAAAACAGAGAAGCCATTTTTTAAGAGTGGATATAGTAAGAGAAAGTGCTCATTTTTATTGAATAATAGATGGTTATTATATAGCCTTTACAAAATAACCTAAACAATATTATAACTACCCACTAGTAACAATAACAAAATTGTTCATGACTAATCAAATCCTAAAACTGAATTAAATCCCATAATATATAATAATATGTATTTATTGTTGACTTAATGTTAAAAACCTAACGTCTATAATCTTAACAATTCCTCCCTTAAATTGAATGCTAGTATTCAGTTTATCTCTATCTCATAACAAACTCCTAATAGTTCTCTTAGCTTCAAGAAAACATCCAACTTCAACGGTTTAGTCATCACATAAACCAATTGTTCCTTTGTGCCACAATGTACCAATTCCACAAAACTTGCCTTTGTGAGCTCTCGAAGGAAATGAAACCGCACATCTATGTGCTTACTGCGATCAAGCATAATTGGGTTCTTTGAGAGTTTGATTGCAGAACTGCTATCACAGTAAATAATAGTTGGATTGGCTTTATTCTGACCCAACTTTTCCAACACTCCTTTTAACCATAATGTCTTACATGCACATGAAGCTGCAACAATAAACTCTGCCTCGATGGAAGATAAACTTACTATTGGTTGTTTTTTTAATAACCATGAAACTGCTCCAGAACTCAATAAGGCAAAGCGGGTCGGCTCGCCCCGCATACAAAATGCGGGCTGGTTTTCATGACCCGCCCCGCATATGGGTTGGCCCGCGGGCTTCCAGGTCGACCCATTTTTTTTTTTGGAATGTAGAGGAGGAGTGGAGGCAGTAGCGGTGTGCAGCAGCAGAGTGCCATTAACGCGCGATAGTTGCAGGTGAAGCCACACGGAGTCGCAAACGGAGCGAGCGGTGGCGCTACGAAGGAGAGTGCGTCGTGTGCGTTTTTTGGAACAACGTAACTGCGTTGTGTTTTGAGTGAAAATCTAATTTTCTTTCACTTAAAGTTGTCACTCCACCACTAGACCATTGCTGTCAAGTCAATTAATTTTTTATTTTTTATTTTTTTTTTTGCAGGCTAGCGGGCCAACCCGCCCCGCCCCGCTGCTGGCCCGTGCGAGCCGTGGGTTATGCGGGGCGGGCTAATGTGGGTCAGCGGGTTGAAAACGTCAACCCACCCCGCGTTTTTTACCGCGGACCGGCCCGCACGATCCGTCCCACTTTGCCACCCATAATAAGAACACATAATCAGAAGTACTTTTTCTTTCATCCAAATCTCCAGCATAATCACTGTTAGTGTAAGCAACAAATTTATCATCTCCTCCCTTCCTATAAAAATTACCCAACCCAGTTGTCCCTTCAAATATCTTAGGACCTTTTTTGTTGCTTGTAAATGAAGTTCAGTAGGATTCTCCATATACTTACTAATAAGACTTACCACAAACATCATGTCTGGTCAAGTTGTTGTGAGGTACATGAGACTACCTACAACCTGTTTATAGTAAGTCTTGTCCACCTTTAATCCATCTTCATCTTTCATGAGTTTATAGCCAAGAATAATAGGATTATGAACAGACTTACTGTTCTCCATTCCAAACCGTTTTAGCACCTCCAATACATATTTCTTCTGACTAATAAAAACACCATCAGATCTTTGCAAGACTTCAAGACCAAGGAAATACCTCATCTTACCAAGATCTGCCATATCAAACTTATGCTTCATGGAAGCTTTAAACTTTGTAAACATCAACTCATCATTTACAGTAAAAATAAGATCATCAACATAAAGATTTACAATTAACAATTTCCCTTCTTTTCTTGTCTTGATGAACAACCTATGTTCATACTCACACTTCTCAAAACCTTCCTTCATGAAATAGGCTTCTATACGGCTATACCAAGCACGTGGGGCTTGCTTAAGTCCATAGAGTGCCTTTTTTAATTTGTAAACCTTATGTTCATGTCCCTTTTGCACATAACCGCAGGGTTGCTCCACAAAGACCTCTTCATTTAACTCTCCATGTAAAAACGCAGATTTTACATCTAGCTGGTGGATGGACCATCCTCTTTGAGCTGTAAGTGCTACTACCAAACGAATTGTCTCCATACGTGCCACAGGTGCAAATACTTCAGTATAGTCTACCCCATGTTGTTGAGTATACCCCTTTGCTACAAGCCTGACCTTGTATTTGTCGACATCTCCATTTTCATTGAGTTTAGTCTTATATATCCATTTTACTCCAACCTTGGGTAATTCCATCAATTCCCATGTGCCTTTTTTGTTTATTGCTTCTATTTCCAGATCCATGGCGTGCCTCCATTTCTCACATTTCAAGGCATCTTCATAGTGAATAGGATTAGTAGTTGCATGTATGGCTAAATGAGCTTCATTTTCTTCTTCAGGAAGACATTCCCTTGTTGTATAGTCTCTCATACAGACCGGTGGTTTTCTATTCCTTTCTTCAGTTGAGCTAGGAGAGCTCATGTCCGCAAAGATTCAGAGGAAAAATTCTCCCCTTCTATATCAGCTTCGAGATCAGATTCATCAGATTCACTCCCCTCTTCATTTACATCAAATGCAACTGTATCCTCCTCACTATCACCCCATTCCAATTTGCACATAATGGATCCTTCATAAATCTTATCCCAATCCCAATTCATGTTTTCTTTGAATACAACATCCCGACTTAATATGATCTATTCTCACCGATTGACTTGGTCGTCGATTGACTCTGGGAACAGGTTGTGACTCTGTCTGCCTCTGTTGGATTTTGCTCTTTCCCTGGGGTGCTAGAACACGGCTCCGCTTGAAATAGAGGGGCCCTACCTATTGAATGCACTCCGATGATCAAGTCAGAACTGGGCTAAGAAACAATGAGTAAGTAAATAGTTTTAGTCTTAGAAACGGTGTCCCTTTACTAGGGATCTCGAGTCCCTTTTATAGACTACTTTTAGGTTACTTCATTGTAACAACCCTTCTCTCACGAGAACCTTATCTCGAGTGAAAGTAGGTTTGATGGGAGGACAGTTTGTTACAATGTCGCACAATCTTAGTGCAACAATCGCACAAAATCTTCCTCCTTAGAGTGCCAAATATTAACAGCCTGGCAGCCAGGGTACCAACTCATGTACCAGCATCATGGGGCCCATCTGTTTACTGTATGCGCTCTAGCCTTTACGTATCATGCATGCAACTTACTCCTAAAAACCCTAGCATTTTTGGGCCTAGGCGTCTTTGGGGAACATTTACTTGTGCTAAACCTGAATGTACTATACACACCACCTGCGCTTTCTTGCTAATCAAGCCTTATATAAATGAATGAACTTCAACGCACGCATTTCTGGGGCCCACTTTCGTGGCCCACTAACTCGACCAGACCACCGAGCTGACCTGCTTCACTCAGGCGCCGATGTCCGATCACTAAGCACTGAGTTCGGCTCTCTGGTCCAGCACACAAGCCCCCCAGGATCGAGATGGAACTTGTTCCAGTGAAGAGGCTAACAGCTCGCCTATGGCGACCTACGTGTCTTGTGAATGACGCAACACACACAGTGTTTTGAGATGACGTCTCACCATACTTCCTCACAAGCGCACACGTGGCCATCATCAACGGTTGGAAAACGTTGCCGCTTGCGCTTCCCCTATACGTTAACCCTTCGGTTTTTGCGCTCCCTTCACTTTTTCATTCCCTTTTCGCCTTCTCTTTGAACACTCTGCTTTGAACACCCTGCTCTCTCCTCTCCAAACAAGCCTCATCGCCTCCTTTCATCTATTGACTCAAGGTGCATTTTTTATCTTGTGACTTCTTTTGGTCTGCCATTTCAATGCCTTTAATCTACTCATAACTGCGTTGGGACTATTTATATTTCTCGTAACTATGATTGCAAATACCTATGTTTTTCTGCTTCATTGCTCTTTTCTTCAAAACGCATACGCTTCTTCCTCGAAGTATTGCATTTGTTTTCTTTCTCTGTTTTAGATTTCCTGTATGATGGATTACAAAACCCTATATCCCTGGGCTCTCAGTAATCTTTTAGAGGAAACCTCCGAGTTCACCACTCATGCAAAAATAGTGTTGTATAGGAAGAGCGAGCACCCTAAAAAGAATTTTCTTTTTGGCAATGAGCACGACAAGTTCGTTAAGGTTGTGCCTTGTAGCGTAAATGAACCTGTTTGTTGTGATGAGTCATCGAACCCAGAGGGCCCATTCTGCTTCATCTACTCTACTGTTTTCAAAAAACTTCTTCACCTTCCCTTACATAGTTTTGAAAGAGCCCTTCTCACCGAAATTAACACCGCCCCTGCCCAGCTACACCCAAATAGTTGCGCGTTTGTTCGGGGATTTTCCATCTTGTGCCACCACTTTGGCCATCTGCCATCAGTGGATGTGTTCCTATACTTCTTTGAAGTTAAGCGACTAGGTCGAAAGCTGTGGGTGAGCTTCAACAGGGTTGATGGGAGAGTTTTGTTGACCCTCTTCCAACAATCATACAAAGGTTTCAAGGGTAAATTTTTCAAAATTCGCTGCAACGATAATGATCCAAACCTCCTGGACAGGTTCCCTCTGTACTGGACTAAGGAACCTGAATCCAAAAACCTAGATGCCTTGAAGACCTACCCCAGCGAGAACGAGAGGTGTGCCTCTTCCTTTCCAACCTCAAGGTAGTGTTTAGCACTGTCGAATTGATAAAGAACGAATACAACCCTACAGGCCTTAAGGCATACATTGGTATCCCCCTTCCCTTTACTTCTGCTAGCAATATCTTGCATGTGTGTGTTTTCTGAACTCTTCTTTGTTTTCATTCTCATGCAGGCAGTATGTTGGACGCTCAAAAAAGAAAGAACTTAGCTGCTCTGGCCAAACAAAAGAAGACCACCCAAGCCCCTTCTACCAAGGACCAAAAACTAAAGGCAGTGGCTGAAGCCGCCCCTTCTTAGGGCGAAGAAACCTGCTCTGGACTCGTCTTCAAGAGGAAGCAAATAGATGATGCTGCAATTTCTGTCCATTCAGCCTCAGACGACCGAGCTCCCTCTTACCGGGACTTTCCACCTTGAGGGAATTTTAAAACAAAAACTTTCAGAAAAATCAAAAGAGCAAGTAGTTAGTATAATTTGGGTATCAGCATTCTTCCCAACAAAAGTATTATACTATTAAAAAAGAAATACTTTCAATAGTTTTATGTTTACAAATATTCTAAGATGATTTATTTAACAAAAAAATTCTAATTCGTACTAATTGTAAATCAACTCCAAGTGTTTTGACTAAAGATGTTCAAAATTTGGTTCCTAAACATATTTTTGCAAGATGACAAGCTTTATTATCCTATTTTGATTTTGTAATAGAATATATTAAAGGAAAAGATAATTCTTTACCAGATTTGTTAACAAGATAATTTTTACAGGCTTCAATATGAGTGCCAAGTCAACCGGAAAAGATGATTATGGTCCCCACTAGGATAAAAGAAAGCATCTAGTTCAAAAAATAAAACTCAATATGGTTCCCACTGGGATCGAATAAAGTCTCTTCATCAATATCATTAAGATCATCCTCTTCATAATCTTTAAGGCCATCAACACCCTTAACCAACCTCTACTCAAGAAGAAATCATAAAACCCCTACTCAAACATCAAACCCATTAATATCCTCGAATATATTTACGCCACTACACTATCAAAATGTATTAATAAGCCCAAAAGATTTTACTAGTAAAACTCTTGTTTCAACAGATTTTCCAAAACCCATACCGTCATATGAATATTTAGAGAAACCAAAAAATATGCTAATACTAATATTAGAAAATGAATGTATAACTCCAAACCCAAGACAAATAGTTGAAAACCTATTTCCCCACGATTTCCATTACTTGCCAATAAACATATACAAGACCAAAACTTTCTACGAATTCATATTGGTTGATACAAAATCCATAAAAGTATCTCATAATAGTGACAAAGAAATATCCAGTTTTCCAAGATAAAAATTCTACAAGTTTTGACCCCTCAAGAGTGGAACCAACCTTTCCACGATAAGAAATTGTTTTCACGAGTGTTTGATCATCGATAATATATTTATTATGATTACTTGGATGCATGGACCAAGATATTATTGGTTAAACCAGAGAAGCATTTGTGGTTTATTTGGTTCAAAAAAAGGAATATCTTTTGAAATTTCCAAGATGGTTTAGAGAATGGTTTGTTGACTTTGGACCATTACCTTCAATATTTCCCACAAAAATAAATGAAGTATATTCATATTTTCGACAAAATTCTACATTTGTACCAGGTTATAGGCTTATATCTTTTATAGTCTTTCAAGCTATTACCTAGACATTAGCCTAGAATTATACTTTAACACAACCATATGAAGGAGTAGAAATTGAAATGTTGTCAAGAAAGATAAAGATCAAATGGTGGAAACAAGTTTAACAATAGTTTAGTATGCAAAAATAGGATTCAAGAATGGCGGTTAAGGAATAATTCAAGGACCAAAGACAACACTGCTCTCAAACAAGACACGTTATTCTTGAAAAAAAAAAAAACTCATGGCAGTCCTAGCATCAAAACATCAAAAGAGGAATTTGAAAGAGCCCTTCAAAAAACAACTTCTTCAAAAGGCTCATAAAAAGCAAGTACCGATGATGAGTCATCACAATCCAACCCTTATCTCTATAACAAATATATGTATTATTGAGAAATCACTAGTGCAAATAATGCATTCTACGACAACATATAAGGTCGATTAATACAAGATCGACATTTATGTAAATATTTGACACATTTTACAGTGCTAGGAAGGACTAATCGGTGTAATATGTATTGTTTAGAGTAACAAAAATGTTTAAAAAATATATACTTGGAGCATGGCATATTACAACAATTGGAAGGACCAATCAGTGTAATATGTATTTTAGAGTAAAAAAAAGGTTTTAAAAATATATATTTGGAGCATGACATATTACAGCGGTTGAAATGACCAACTGGTGTAATACGTATGATATATTACTGGGGTTGGAAAGATCAATTAGTGTGATATGTGTTGTTCAAAATAAAATAAAAAAGGTTTAAAAAAAATATACTTGAACCATGACATATTACAACGGTTGGAAGGACCAACCGGTGTAATATGTATTATTCAGAGTAAAAAAAAGGTTAAAAAAAATATATACTTGGAGCATGACATATAACCTTATTTTCTTCTCTTGCACTCTTACTGCTCACTTCGTGCTTAAACTAAACTTGTCTGTACTGTTGCTCTCTGCCTCATACATTTTACCTTCGTCATCACGTTGTGATGTGAGTTGATTTTATATTGACACATTTTAGAGGTTTCACATTTGTTTAAGCTTTTTGAGTACCAATCTCAAAGAAGAGGATTGCAAAAAATGGTGAGAAGCTCAAAGAAGATTACCATTGGACACGAACTTAACCAAGTGATTAAGTAAGTGTGAAAGTTTTCTTTTAGAAAGCAAAAGAGAAAACACAATAATAAAGTGATGATGATGATTGTGGAATGGAAACAAAGTAAGATAACAAGAAAAACAAGATAATGACTGAATAGAAAATGGAGATAAAGATCACAATGAAAAGGAGTAATGGAATGGCATAATGGAAGAAATGAAAAGAGAAAGAGTAAGGAAATCTTATGGAGAATGGAAGGGATGAACACGTTATTAGGAATGATAAGAAGTTCTGAGATGAGTGGTGAAGAGTTGTCACTTGGAGTATGCTCTCACAAGATAAGACCCACAATTTAGGAGAAAGACTCACTAAACACTCAAGCAGAGTTTTCTTACTATTCAAATTCAATGTCCCTAATACAAGAGGCAAGGCACCCAATTTATAGAAGAGGGTACCTTGATGAGCAAGAGTGAAAGGAGGGAAGGAAAGATGGTGGCTTGGTTTAGCCTAGGTCAAAACTGCACCATATGGTAGGTTTCTAGAAGCTAGGTTAAAGGAGTGTACATGGGGTGACACAAGGAGGTGTTGTTGGGTTGGATACGAGCCCAAAAGATATTAAGTACACCAATCTAGCATATTCTTTTATTGGATTCCCCAAAGTGAGCCCAATTTATTTATTTAAACTTGTCTTGTAAAATGATTAAAAGGAAGAACAACTGATATTCCAGTCCATGTCTGGTTCTTCTTCTATTGAGACTCTTCTGAGGTTTGGTGGGGTATTGTCTTGTATGCTGAGATGACTGACCTAGGTGTAAAGTGTTTGTGGTGTCCTTGGCCATTTGCTTGTCGAGTTGGGTTGTATCACGTTGCCTCCACCAATGTTGGCGCTACTGTGCTTGTGTGTTTATCCTTCCTCTTCGTTGTCTCCACCATCAAATCCTCAAAAACCCTAAACCCTAACCCTATCTCCCACACAACCCCTATTCTCCACCTTATTCCTCGTCACCAAAACCCCCAAAAAGTTCAAGAAAAAATGTAAGCCCAAGCCCAACCATATCCCCTCTCTGAGTACATTCTCCACCGTGACGCCCTCCTCCGCTTCATCACGCATCCAAGCAGTTCCTAACCGCCCAGCAGGAGCACGTCATCCGCCTCGATGACGCCGACAAGCTCCATCGAGAGCTCAAATTCTCGCGCGACCCAAGCTTTCCCGCTTCCTCCCAGCACCACTCCCTCTTTTCCAAACCTGTTGTCACATTGACAAGTCCTGGCTCGTGTTTGTTGAACCAACTGGTGTTCAAGCTTTGAAGAATCCAAACCCTTTAAGGGATGTTGAAGCCTTTGCTGTGCTTGTTGTTGCTGTGCTGTTTTAGTTAGGATCTGGGGTAGATTGTCTATGTAATCCACCTCTTGATTGAATCCAAAGCATAGGCATTCTCAATCTTTTTGAAAGAAAAAATGTTTTTCAAACTAAGTTAAAAACAACCGATTGTTTTGTCGAAACAACCGATTGTTTATACTTAGATATTTTTAGAAAAGATTGAAAAACTGTTTTTTAAATGGTTGAGCTGTTAAAACCAAAACAACCGATTGATTCGAGGAAACAACCGATTGTTTGTTTTGGGACCATAACAGAAAAACTGTTTTATCTTTGACTGAGCTTTAAATGATTTAACTACTTACGCTCCAGTCATTAAATGTTTTGACCAAT
>Ga0123342_1003751_pt1 | contig 23974 bp, 11 predicted proteins | sample Turbeawhitnodule_FD_89960 | JGI IMG/M metagenome (GOLD analysis project Ga0123342, IMG submission 89960) | Root nodule microbial communities of legume samples collected from Mexico - Turtle bean Mexico white nodule | ecosystem: Host-associated > Plants > Roots > Nodule | place: Mexico: Nepantla... | reverse complement strand
CTCCACCTTTGCCTGCTCCGAATGTGTTTCACCATTGGTCTTCATCTGATTTGTCAAGGCAATAACTTTATTTATATAGACATCAATAGTCTCTGTGGTTTCCATCTGCAGCAATTCATATTGACGTCTTAGGGTTTGAAGACGCACCCTCTTGATTTTGTCATCACCTTTATAATTGGTTGACAAAATGATCCAAGCCTCAATAGCGGTTGTTGCTCCTTCTATCTGCTCAAACGTCTCGTCATTCATCCCTTGATGGATGAGATACAAAGCCTTATTGTCCTTCTTCTTTTGATCACGATGCGTTACTCGTTACGCCTCAATTGCATTATCACCTAATGCAGACACTCCACTCTCAACGACATCCCATAACTCATGATAATCAAACAAAACTCTCATTTGCACACACCACTGATTGTAATTTTTTCCATTAAGGATAGAGACTGATAATTGGGTAGAGTTCATGATAACAAACTAGCTCTTGATACCAATTGTAGGAACTAATGGAAGGAAATAAGAGAAGGCAAAAGGTTGTAGCAACTGATTGAATGTAATTGCAAAACTGATCTTATTGATTTTGATTTACTCAATCATATATATAATAAAATTACAATTACTGGAAGCTATAAGATAGGAATACTAACAGCTGTAAATTGACCATTAATGCAATATAACGGTAAAATAGTTTAAGGGTAATAAAATCTGAATTTATAATAATAAAATCTAAATTAATAACCAACATATATATATACACTGTTTTGATAATTGCAATTTTTTCCAAATGTTCTTATAATATTCTTAATATATTCCTTTTAATTTTTCTTCAAATAATTGCTTGTTTGAAAATCTGATTTGTTGTATTAATGCATTTTTCTTCCAATTCTTCTAAAAAATAAAGATAAAGATCTATTTAGTGTTTTAATGCAGTTTTCTTTCAAGACTTCTAAAAAATAAAAATATGATTTACTCTTTTGACGCAGTGTTTCATCCAAATTATTTTAAAAATCAGAAAAATTTCTTTCATTCAATTATTATTTTGATGCAATTTTATTTAATATATTTATTATTTTGATGCAATTCCAAACTCTTTTACTTTTGACATTCTGTATGTTCGGAAAATAGTTGAAATATAAATATAGTGAAAAACTCTATTATGTTCAAGGAAGAAGGCACTCTACATTGACTTTTGCTCAGATGTACCCCTCCTATGTAAAATTATAGAAGCAAATAATATGTAAACATTTGTGTAGAATGTAGGTATTAAATCAAAAATATATTTATGTATATAATTCTCTATAGTCCAATAAATAAATATATATTGTGAAACATCCCATCAAATCATGAGATCGCTCAGCTGTGCTACCGGAGGCTCTGGGGAAGTCGGAATAGGAGAACACTCATCTTGGGGTGGGTTTCCTACTTAGATGCTTTCAGCAGTTATCCGCTCCACACCCTATTGAATTGATTATTAAAAGTTAAGAATTGTTATAAAACAAAAAACAATATGATTTGACATTTACTATAGTATATACAACAAATATTAGTAAATACATTAGACGCTTGTTGCACTACGTAAAATAGATTGACTTATTTCATCTTGTTATGTTTTTTCAAACTCTTTAAACGAGTGTTGAATGTGTTCTCAACTTCTAAATTTTTGTTTCCAAAACTCCATTTTGGGTAATAGACGTTCATAATTTTTCACTTAGCTGCAACATAATTTTGGAAACTATGTATATAAAACCTTCAAATTTCCAAAATGTAGATGTTTTAGAACAAAGTATGTACACCAACATATATGTGTACAGGTACAAAAACGACAAAAGAATAGAGACTTTTCTTTTATTCTGATTTTCCTCTTGTAAAAATTCGAATTTAGACATATATATGATGTATATGATTAACTTTATACTGGAATTACTATAAGATTTATAAGACCATTAAATGGATTTATAGTCTACTATGTAAGAAATATTTGGGGTGTTATACAGACCACCTAATTATTCTTCCTTAGATATATTTGGTTGTCTTATGTATGTGATGTATGAGTCCGAAGAAAGAACAAAGTTGGATGTAAAATCCAGGAAGTATATATTATTGGACTATGTTGACAATGTGAAGGGTGTCACATGTGAATTTCACTACTCACAAGGTTATTGTTAGCATGAATGTAGTTCTTTTCCAAAATTTGAACTACAAATTGAACCAAAAAAAAAAATGTCAATTTTACCAAGGACATTGTCATAGTACAAATACAAAAAAAGCCTTCTGATGATTCTTCTTATTTAGAACAGGAACACGAAGAACAAGAACCAAATGAGGTTAGTGATGGAGGACTCTGATGATCAATAAGAGATAAATTTGAACCATCTTGACATTCACAATATGTTACGATAATTTTGTATTATCTTTTAAATGCAAAAGGAAAGTCTTCAATTTTTCAAGAGGATGTTAGTGTTCAAAAGTTTTTCTTTAGATGACAATAATACAAGAAGAAATGGAGGCTATTCATATAAACAAAACATGCAAACTTTTGAATTTTCTGAAAGGTTGGAAAGTTATTGGTTACAAATGAGGTTATAAGACCAAACAAGATGACAATGATAAAGAGGAACAATATGATGCTAGTACTAAAAGGATATGCATTGAAAAAATACATTGACATCACTTAGATACTCTTGCCAGTTGTTAGGTTGACCATAATCAAAGTTGTTGTCTTGTGTGGTGTATTTGATTTACATCTTAAGCAAATAGATGTAAGAACTATTTTTCTTCATGGATAACTTGAAGAGGAAGTATACATGCTCAAAATAGAATACTTTAAATAATAAAAAATCTCAATTTGCACGTTGATGTTTGTATAGTTTAAATTAATGCCCAAGTGTATACAAAAAATTGATTTCTCCATTATTAGCCTTTGTTGTAATAAACTATCTTAAAACCATTGTACCTATTATAATAGGTTAGATGAAAATCATTTTATCATCTTATTATTGTATGTGGATGACATGTTGGAGGAGTTGTAGGTGACATCAATTGTCATGTCGTGTAGGACAGGTTGGTCAAGTCATAATTGAATCATGGTGATTGGGTTGCTACGCTCATAAGTAGAAAGAGTTAAACTCTAACTATCATATAACCTGACCTAACAATAAATGTTTGATTCAACAATTGGTATTAAAATCAAGGTCACAAATTCGATTTCCAACATGAAAATGTTTTAGGGGGAGATTATTGTACGTGGCAATTGTCATATGCTATAGGCCCAAGTCATAACACAATCAAATGTATTAAGAGGGAATGAGAATTACAATTTGTATAATTATTTTGTGATCTATGCAATTTTTTCAAAATTACATTGAGCGTTTCAGTATAGAGCACTATGACAAACAATTAAACAAAAACAGACTTTAAAAGCTAACAAAGTGTTTCATATTATAATTCCTGAAAGAAAACGGAGTGTAAGTGCTTTATATCAGGAGGAAGATTGAACGATACCAAAACTAGGATCAATCTTGTCAGAGGATGAGTTAATGACACTAATGACAGTATTAGAGAATGCAAGTCATCCAGGTTAATACAATAATTAAGTTAGACACATTAAATTTTACTCCCCATACATAATATATGAATGAAATAACAAGTAATATAATAATACTTAAATAATTAATATCATTTTAGTTTGATCGAAGTCTCAAATCGAAAAAAAATAACTAAATGTTTAGTTCTAAAAAAAGTAAGATCAATATAATTTTTTTAATCTATTATTGATTTTCTTCATCAATTTTCAAATATTTTTTTTTTAAATTGGTCCGTCCTGAATAAGATCACACAGATGGATTGAAATAAGACAAAGTATAATAAAATGGAACACTATATTATTATTTTTTTCGAACGTATTGCTTTTGGTTGAGAACTAGTAATAAAAGTTTGACACTTTTCCCTTTCCTTTCGGTTATATGGAATTTATCCCGCATTGCCCTCAACTCAATGAAATTGAAGCATAAATTTAGCACCAAATCAAGTAGTGGGGACAACATGATGAGCACAAGTACAAAGACTGGTGTTTCTCAAACATTTTCAATTAAAGAAAAGAGACTTTAGTACTCTGCCTATAATTTTGGTAGAATTCCACTCACCTGTGCTTTGTCTTAAAACAGTGCTTTGCAAGTAGTATAAATAATGACAGATCATCAGAACATGAGCTTAAAACTTAGCAGAAATTCATATAAAGTACTTCGAAAGAAATCTTCAAACTCCTGCACAAAGCTCTAAATATCATTTTGTTCACATCACACTCTTTCAATTACCACACAACTCAATGATATTGCAACCTCAAATCCTAAATCAAATACTTGGTGACACTTTTTCTGCCTAAGAGAAATGTTAATGACACTCTCTAGTACTCTTATTTATTTATTATTATTGATTGAAATTTATTGATAATCATAAAATCTAATAGGTTTTATTTCCCATTGAATAAGTCTCTTATGATTTAATAACTGGTACATTGTGCTGGTAAGGTTTAGTTTTATTGTACATGTAAGTAATACATAATAATACCATCTAAAGTAAAAATGCTATCCTTCTTCCTTTCCTCAATAAGCTACCTCCTCTTTGATAATTCTTTTCTGATGAAAATCTAAAGTGCTTGAGAATGCATCTAATACCATACAACAAACAAACAAAATACGTTATGACTTGGGTACATGTGTTGTACTGTTCTGCTCAGATTGTCCATTGTATTGCCTGATATATGCATAGAACAAAGTGCCACCCCTCTGAAGAATTCAGTGGAAAAATGACACATTTACAGTTTATTTCAGGAAAGTAACACTTGCTCAAGCACAACACAGCTTGTTGTAATTAAAGATTCTAAATAATTTAAATGGGAGCAGATCCTCTCCAATGAAAAAAAAATGACATGACACAATACAGTAATTAATCTAACCATTGAATTTTTCAATTTTCATTTTATAAAAAAGTTATTAAATTTATAAAATTTAATCAACGGTTGACATTCACTGCAGTGGTAATGTTACCACACAAGATATATTCTCACTTTAATGAAAATATGTATTCTGTAACTATCTATAGCAACGGCAAGCATAACTCCTATGACAGATACTAAATTTTTCTGACAAGCATAGATATCTTTTGAATAGTAATATTTACTTTTGCCACATAAGAAAACAGCAGAGAGCAAGATTAGTACACATAAGAAAACAGCAGAGAGCAAGATTAGTAAGGACATTAATATTAAAACCATACTTTTAAATATGAAACGGGATAATTGGCTAATTGAATAATTTTAAAATGATTACTTTAACAAAACATTGTTGGAGTCCTGCAGTAGATAGCAGATCCATAACAATGTCCTGGATTTATATTCTCTCCTGAGGAAGGTACAATGGCATTCATGGAAATTGATGCCAATGCATCAGAGATTGAATATTCAGCCTAAGTACTGGATTCGGACAACAATTTATATTTGTGAGCATGACAAAGAAAACAGTAACAGATTTCTAGCTCTCCACTCCCTATATCAAGTGCAATAACTCTAAGCAAAATAACGAGGGAAAATTGATAAGACAACCGTGCATGAGGAAACAACACAAGAAAGATAAAAACAGAATCATGAATGAAGGCATAGGTGAAAGCACACATGATGGTTCTCATCTTGGCGCTTTCTTTCTCCATTCTGTTCGTCCCCTGTTTATCTCAAGTCCGTCAGTAGACAACCTAAGTAGATGCAGAAACTGCTGCTTGGCTTCTTTTGTAATGGCAGATCCATTTGTTGCTTTCAGTTCTGGAACTGTCTCAGCACCACCCTGGATCATTTCCACACCAGTGAGGGAATCAACTACGTCATATTGTCCGCACTCTCGTCTGTAATCCAAGGTAATACTCTGCAACTCATGGCTATCAATGATTTCCTGAGGCATGCTCTGACATAATAACAAGTCCGTAAGTTAGTTGGTGACATCAATAACAAACGACACCCTTTTTGTATAAAATTAACATGATATAGTATGTGCATTTGTTATGACAAGGATAATAATAGAATAAGCAACAAACCAGAAGAGATATTTTCTTAATTTTGAAAATACTGCACTCTGAGATATAAAGATAAATCAGAACAAGATAGAAACTGTTTATCCAAAAGATCTTTTTGTGAGACATAAACCAGCTAAAACATGAAACAGAAAGTGTTTGCAAAAAATTTAAAAGAAAATCTAACAACCTCAAGCACCCATCCAATATAGGCAACATTGTTAACATGCTGATTCATGTCCAGATCTGCTCTCCTTGGCTACAAAATTTAAAAAGCATGTGAGAAGGCAGGTTCTTGAACATTATTAAATTATGCTGGATTTGCCAACTATTTGCTCACCAATGAAATTCCTTCTTCTGTGACAGTTAAAAAGAAAAATAATAATAGAAAAAGATTCTTTGAGCCAAATAATCATACCACAAGTCCAACTTTGGAATACTGAGCAGGGTCTTCCAATTTTGGAATTTTCTTCAAGCAATTACTATCCTCCTCAGGAATTGCTAACCTAAAACAACAGAAGAGAAATTGGAGAAAAAAAAAATTAATCACAGGTTAAGAGGTAAGCCGGAAAAGGGTATTGAAAATTGAAACTCATCAAATCACAAACAGTCGCAAGACAACCAATGAAGTATGATCATTTAGTCATAATTCAAACCATGTTACTAGTAGCATGCAACTAAGCAATAAATAAATTGTTCAAAATTCAATTTTTGTACCATCAAGAACAGTTGATAAAGAGCTAAAGGTCATTAAGTTCAGAAAGAGTCCAATAAGTTAGAGAATTATGTAGTAGGATGATCTTTAGATAGCACTTCTCCGTATTTTCAGAAGTGTTTTTAGTGAGGTAAATTCAGAAAACATCAACAGGCTTGTTTTCAGACTTGTATTCCTTCATTTTAACTTACTGTTATTGGTGAAACTTGCTTCAGGAAAATGTTTAACTACAAATAATAAATACTATTTCTTGAAATGTGTATGTGTATGTGCACGTAACAAATTACACTCATGTCATCAGGGGTTTATGAATATTATACTCAATATCCCTCAATTTTTTTCATCCAACACAAACCTCCCTCAATTTATATAACATGAACAATTTCCCTTAACATAGACCTTCCCTTATATTTTTATATTGTTAAATGTATTGAGGCAGGATAATGTCAAAAGAGGGACATTGGTGTATCATTATACTTATAACTCAAAGGCTTATAACTCAAAGGGAAGTGACTGTAATTTATCCTACATCTGCACATAATAGAGACTTGAGATACTTCCAATATAGACTTGTAGAAATTAGACAGAGGGAGACCCCTGACTTGATATAGAACAAGTGAAGAATCACAGAATAAGATGAGTGTCGGATTTTAATTCATAGATTTACTTGATTTCAAATTTATAGGCTACATAAATATGCGAACACGTGTCCCAGATTTTATTTGACCATCTAATGACAGCCTCATCGGTGATGCCTCATTTGCTACTCAACCAATGACTTAAAGCATAACTAACAAGGCACTGCATTTACCACGTTTTATATCAAGCAAGTAAGCTCCTCCCTCCTACCACCAAATAAAAAGTAGTAAGATCTCATTTGAAAATGCAGTTTTGATGGATGCAAGATGCCAAGGTGATATACTATAATTTGATTTATTCCATAATCCATAATATAGAATATTGATCAAGTAGCATATCCTGCTTTGCGCTAGTGAGCTCAGAAGCGCTAGAGATTTTTTATCTCTTCTGCTTATCAAGTCTTGTTATTAATACAATGAATAAGACTTAAGAGCACCTAAATAAAAGAAATCATCTGGAAAAGTTTGTGTATCTTGTAATGCATTACTAGCATATGAGAAAGAAAAATGATTACCTGGGCTCTCGAGGACAATAAACCAAAACCTCCTCTCGAACATCATCAGAAACTTTGTGGAGTCGTCTGGTGTCCTGATTCATCATTAACCATTTGCTGAAACATTAAATTTAAATGGTCAACTTTATGAAAGTATCTAAAACAAACTGTTTCACCAGAGACAGTATAGTTATTATATATGACAAAACATAAACATGTCAAAAATTTAGACACACACCAATTTATGATGCAAAGGAAGGAATTAATGGTTAATGTACCATTATTTGCATCCATGGATAATTTTCCATCAGATGTAGATTTTTGGACAGTATTATTTCTGAGTTTTATGCTTTTATAAAATCCCTAGCATCCTTTTGACCTAGGGATGAAGTTTAATAACCGGTTTAGTTTCCTATCCTTTTGCTACTATAGCATAGGATATATTCTATAGGCTAATCATTGATGGTTGGTACGAAAAGAAACTATCGTGAATTCAAATGAGGAAAGAGATTTTACAATACACCAACAAACGGGATAAGAAGGAAAAGCATATGATGCGTCCTGTATAAGGTTGCCCAGAAATCAACTAATGGTAAGATATTATCCTACACAATGAAGGCATATCCTACTGCTTGTTAACAATTGATCTGGCACTCATGAACCGAAAGGAGTCATGCCATAAAAACTCAGTAGAATATAGTGCATAAGTATAATATTTATCATTAAAGTGATCAAACTAAAATAGGAAAATTTCTAAAAGAGTCACAATTCACAACCATCCAGTTGGAAGGGAAAATATTTACCTTGTTGCCCTTCCAATAACTTGATCAGTCGCATAGTCTTTCAGTATAAAATCACGCCTCGTTCCAACCCTTCCTTCTCCTTGACACCATGTCTCTATCTCAACAACATCACTCCTGTTGAAATCCTCTATGTTAGACTTTTCAAATTAGAGTATATAAACTAAGTGTTTATAAAAAAACAAGAACCCACCAAGCAGGATATTTGTATATTTCAATGTGCATGCGAGCAGTAACCCATATGAGACGCAATTTTCTCATCGTAGGGGTGGTTGCAAAACCATCAGTAGAATACCCAACACTCTGAGCATGATTGCATCCAACCTCCTGCAGCACAGTCACCAGACATTTCAGATTTCGTGCAAGGATACAATATCACATGTTCTCTATATCAGATTAATTCAGCTCCCAAGGTTAGATCCATCTTCCTATTATTTAATCAAGGAGCCTCTAAAAGTCATCCAAATTTATTTGATACTTCAAAAAATCAATTCATTTTTCCAACTGATGATGGTGTTACAATGAGCAAACATCATGGCATTTTCACAAGACCAAGACCGGAAACGAGAGTACTTTTCCTGACATGACAATTATTCAAGGAAAAAAATAGTAATCTAAAACAGGAATCACGAAGAACAAAACAAACAAAGCACAGTTTTCCAAAATCTTATACTCCAGTACTCCATGCATAGAGTACAGCGCCATCCAAATCTGCACTGTTAAAATCGGTACAAAAAGCAAAACTAAAAACTATAAAACATAAACCAAACAACCTAAAAATGCCACAAATCTACAAATTGTACTTCAGAACATCAATCATGAAGAATCAAAACAACCCCAATTGCCAAAAATCTTCACTTTTCACTTCCGAAAGAGAAAAAAAAACACCATTTCCCAATCTAATAAAACGTACACGAACGCAATGAACGAGAAACACCCAGATGCTCAAAATCCCAATCAGCTACCAATCAACGATGAAGCAATCAAATCAAATCAAATCAATCAAATCACCCAATTGAACAAACGGATCAAAATCAAAACCTGCAGGAGATTAGCAATAGTTTCCACAGTGGCAGTCTTGTTGATCCCAACTTCGTAGCTCCTCACAATGAACTTCTCCTTATAAGACAACCCATCCTCCGTCAAGCTCCCCAGCCTCAACCGGTCCGCCAGCGTCCCGGCCTCCGCTTCCACCCGGCTCGCCACCGCGCCGTCCCTGTTCGACACGACCGCCAACACAGGAAACGCCCTGACGTCGGGCGACCGGAACCCACCGACGCGGGTCCTCCTCCGGCGAGGGCCAACGCAGGCGGGGCGAGCGGCGAACCCGCATTGGGCGAGGGAGTGAACCCGGTCCAGGCCATTGCACGAAAGCTTCAACATTTTTGTATATTATTTGGAAAGAAAAAAAGAAGGGAATGTGGGTGAAGGGGAAGAAGCAAAGTGCAACAAGTGGTGTTGAAATGAACGATGTTGTCAAAGAGATAGAGATGGGAAGGCAAAGTGGACTATTGAATGCACGTGTTCTCGATGGATCTTTTCTCTCTCTCTCTCTCTCTCTCTCTGCTTTAACCAAATTTCTCCTCTTTTTCAACGTCTTCAACTTTTTCACCATCTAATATAATACTCCAAATCTTCCTTCTTCACCTCTCTCGTGTGTGTATTCTCCTTACCCCAATAATGCGACCAAATTTTTGGAAAAAATGAGGTAGATCAGTACTCATTATAATGTATGTCGAGTACATGGAATGTAGGTATTTGAACATTTATAAATAATAAAATACTTTTTATTTATTTCTTAGCTATGCTCTTTTCAATTCATTAAATGATTACGTTGTTTTAATATTGGATTTGATTTTGTTATCCGTGATAATGATAGTTTTTGTTGTTATGAAAAGTTAGGAATTAGTAGTTACGTGATAATGACAACTTTTGTTATGAAAAGTTTGAAATTAGTAGTTTTTACTATGAAAAGTTTGGAATTAGTAGCCTTTGTTATGAAAAGTTTCGAATCAGTAGCTAGATAGGTTCATAACTTAGAAACCATAACTATTTATGTAGGTGGATTATTAGTTATATTTTACAGGGAAGAATGAGTTTTTCTAGAGAGTTGATTTCTTACTACTAACTTATAGATCACCTATCTTTTACAATAGAGTTTCTATTATATGGATTTGTAATAATTTTGTATTTTCTAAACATGATAATTTTATTTTGTTATCCAATAGTAATGGTTGAGGCCATTCTTGTAAGAATCCAATTTCAAGGTGGATGGAAAGTAAAGACCTTTTTACCAAAAGGTTACTCACATCACTAAGTACCTTAAGAGGAAAACTCTCTCATCTTCAATTTTGAGTATCATCGAATGTTTGATGGAGCTTATAATTATATCTTTAAGTATGTTTCAATACTATTAGTTGAATAGTTCCTAAAATCTTTTAACATTTTTCATAACAAAAAGATTGTTGAGATTATTTTTGTCGATATTCACTCCGACCAAAACGGTAAGTTTCAATATTAACTTGATCCTCCAAACCTAAAAACACCAACACCTTAAAATTCATCCCAATTTAGTTTCAGGAGAGAAGGTTCTTAAGCTCAGCATGACTCTCAATCACAAATAACTCTCCATATGAAGTATGAACAACTATTAAAAAAATGTTTAATCTAATTTAATTACTTAAATACTTGGTATCTCTTATATTCATAACTTTTTTGCTTGTTCAAGCTTGTTCTTAATCTCGTTCATAATTACTTTGTTAATCGCTTCTATTTGACCATTTATTTGTGGATGTTCAACTCATGGTATTAGGTGTTTGATGACAAGTTGTTGCTCAGGGAATTGCTCAAAGCATTTATTATTAAGACTGAAAAGGTATAATACATAACATATCTAGATTACTAAATAACATATCTAGATTACTAAATGATCCTTACATTAGAGATTTGGATTATAATAAATATAATTAAACATTTAATTGATTATTTTCTATTATTGACATACATGTATTATAACATTTAATTGGTTATTTATACCTCATAGTCAGATGCAAGACGAAGAGGAAGCTATGCGCAAGACCTCACAACAATTCTTAAAAAATTTGTAACGACTATTTTTTCCTCAATATGTATATAAAGAATAACTTATGAAAAAGAAAAGTTGACAATAACAACAATCATCGTGACAACGTTAAAACTCTTGTAATATTTAGCAATCGTCAAACCTTAGTGTGTGCAAGCAAGAACATTGTTGTGTTCATCTTGTATTCATCTTAGGACGTTACCCTCTTTTAGCCTCTATTTATTTCTAACGAGAGATACATTAAAGGTGAAGGAAAATGATGAAAACTTAAATATTAATATTGTAAATCAAATAAAAGGATAGTTGAATTGTGTTTTTAATAATTTGGTTTAATTACCTTTTTCGTCCCTATATTTATAGCCAATAGTCAATTTGGTACAATGGTTTTTAAAAAAATCAATTTGGTCCCTAAGTTTTTTAAAATGTATTCAAAATGGTCCTTTCTATTAAATATCACCAAACGGCGTTAAGTGGTGCTTATGTGGCAGACACATGTAAGTTACGTGGATTGTGCTTACATTACTTTGGTGAATATTGAATTAGGGTTTAGGTTATTCAAATTGAGGATTTCGAATTTCTGATTTAGGGTTTCTGATACGAGGATTGCTCCCCTGGTTGGATTCTGTGATGCGCTTCCCTGCTTCGATTCCATTCGGAGGTGTGCTCCCCTCACGAACGAATCACACATTTCCACCACAAACGGAACTACACCCACGAACGAATCACAAACCATAAGATCGCACCTCCGAATTCACTCGCACCACAGAATCAAATGAGGGGAGCACACCTCCGAATGGAATCGAAGCAGGGAAGCGCACGACAGAATCCAACCAGGGGAGCAATCCTCGTATTAGAAACCCTAAATCAGAAATTCGAAATCCCCAATTTGAATAACCTAAACCCTAATTCAGTATTCACTAAAGTAATTTAAGCACCATCCACGTAACTTACACGTGTCTGTCTGTCACATAAGCACCACTTAACGTTGTTTGGTGATATTTAACAGAAATGACCATTTTGAATACATTTTAAAAAACTTAAGGACCAAATTAAATTTTTTAAAAACCACTGTACCAAATTGACTATTGATTATAAATATAGGGACGAAAAAGGTAATTAAACCTAATAATTTCTAAAATCTTTTCACTATCATCGTCTAATGTTGATAGTTCATACTTTGTTAACAAAAAAATTGTTACTAGAGTTATACAACCATATTGCATAAGACTAGGAGGTGCAAATACAACATCAATAGTTAACAAAATTACTTGTTTGAATTTTATCTCAAAATTATTATTCATAACTATTCTCCTTCTTAAGTTAACACAAATAGTAATATCATGTAATGTAAAAGTGATAAGAGAAAGAGATAATGTACACAACAATTTATACTCAATATACTACACACTACAAAAAATTATGTAAAAAACGACGGATTTAATATGTCAATCACTAAAAATTGTCACAATTAACGATATAATATGACACTTAAACAACTGCCACATTTAATATTCAAAATATGACATTAACAAGTGTCACCTTTTTAAAATACTAGTACGTTGACCTGTGCAACGCACGTGAAATTTTTTAATATTTTATATATAAATATTAATATTAATATTAAAATTAATAAATATTTTTTTATATATAAAAATTATAAAATTGAGCAAATGAAATTAAATATAGTGCCCTAAACATTAAGCATAAGTTTACATAACTTTGCATATTAAAGAATTTAATATAACATAACATAAATTTGGAATGTTAGTAGTCCACAAATTAATTATAAGTAAGTCAAAATGAATGAATAAATTTTTGTCATAACAAATATATTACAATACAATACAATAATTTGAACAAATACATTATATAAATAATTATGTTCTCGTAACATATTTATGGTGAAAATGAAGTCCTCTTCACCAACTTTATGTTATCTTCATGATGTAAGTTAATCTCCAAAAATCTCAGAAAAATTATTGCAATTAAAAAATAATTCATTATATTATACCAAGTACAATTATCTTAAATGTAAATGTCTGTTTCTTCCATAAACATATTGTAGGCAAAAATTATATTAAATTATGAAGTCACCTTTTGTCATATAAATTAAATTAAAATGTAATATAATACAAATAAAACATGATGAAATATAAATACAATGAAATACTATTTATATAAATAACTAAAGATCTTACAAACCATACAACAATAATAAACATATATGCATTATCAGGTTTCTAGAAAAAAATAGCAACCAACTTAATATTTCAATGACTAATTAATAATAAACAATATATAAAGAACAAAATGAATATAAGCATTCTATAATATTAAAACAAAACATATAAAATAAAAAATATGATCAAAGATTTTTATGACTTTAATATACTGGCAATTAGTATAGTGTTAAGCATATGTAATGATGCCAACATATTATAAATATACTAGATAATGAAACAAAATTGTAATAATTTATGTATTATGTATTCACATTGTAAGAAATACATGAACAAATAGAATATGAATACTACTAAACATGAACAAATATCCAAACTTTACTTACCTTTCCGATTCCATGGATACCTCTACATTGCGTATGGTTACCAAGTTCTGTATTGCAGAGTAGAAGATAAAGAGTTTTTATGTGGTAGAGCTTAAGAATAAAGAAATAAGAATTAAGTAAAAATGAAAAAAAAAACACATCTCATGACCACAAAAGTCCAAACAAAACAAAGTAGAGAATATGTTAGAGTAGAATAGAGAAAAAGAAGTAGGCTGAAAGAAAGAATAGAAGCAAAGACATTTGCAAGTAAGGCATTAATGATATTTCTTGATAATGAGCGCTTTTTAACTTATTATTGCTTAATTTACATTAAATTCTCTGATAATTTTTTATTTTTTTTTTGTATTTTAACTTTGTAATTTGTAGTCATTATGAAGGTAATGATGACACGTTGAAAGTACTGAAAGTATTATAATTATAATATTATAATAAATATAATATTATAATATTATTATATCCAACTTTTCTTTTTGGAATATAAAACAAATATCTTTTGTTGACATACTTTAAAAAAAATGATTTTTTTTTTATGCTATTACGATTTTAAATTTAGTTTTTTTTATTGCAGTTTAAAATTTATAATTGTGATAAATAAAAAAAATTTCTAAAATTGAGGAATTAAAATAAATATTCTAGATAACGAATTCAACATAAAATTAAGCAAATTTACAATGTTAGGAGCCGACAAATTATAAGTGAAAATAAATGAATATTTTTTTTTCGATAACTTGTACATTACAATATATTACAATAATTTAAACTAATCAAAATTAAATAAAAAAAACTATCTAATACTATTTTCCCATAAGATATATACATGAAAAATTACTATTAAACACCAACACCAACTCCTGCTTTAAGCTCATCTGCAAAAATATCTAACAATAATTACTGCAGTAAAAAGTATAATACATTACATTATACCAAGTACAGGTATTCTAAAACTAATACAAAAAATGGAAACATATTGTAGGCGAAGTCATATTGAATTATGAAGTCACCTTTTCTTATATAAATTAAAGTCAAATATAACACAATAAATATTAATGTCATCAAATATTAGTCATACAAATAAGTACAAAATTTAAAAAAATCATACAAAAAAAATAAACATATATGCATCAGAACGTTTAAAAAAATACATAACTTAATACATCAATCAGTAATTAATAATAAATAATTAGTAATATTAGTAATAAAGAATATATACACAACACAATAATATAACCATTGCATAATATTATAACAAATATATCAAATAAAAGAAATGATAAAAGATTTTAATGATTTTAATATACTGGCAATTCTTATTGAGTTGAGCATATTTAAAAATGCCAACAAATTATAGATATGTCAGATAATGAAAAAAAAAAAATTAAAAACAATATGCATACATATCGCAAGTAATGGCTACAACAAATACAAATAACTAAAATCAGATAATTAAATATAATGACAATAAAATGAAAATACACATTAACATAAATAAACGGTTTTAGTTTCCAACAAAGTGGAAAACTAATCGTTAGCAGCAAACGACACTACTAATACTTGCAAAATAGTTCAAAATAATCAAAAAGATATCCTAAAATGTTTAACCAACTTCTTTATCCAGTTTGTCTTATCCAGTAGTAGAACCCTGATATCAGAATGGGGCTTCTACTTATCGCATTCAAATATAATTTCGTCTTCTTCACGAAAACGATGAACACAACAAAATTTTTCCACCCGATAGAAAGTGTAATGCTTCTAAAAGGAAACCTGGATTTTGAAAACCTTGCATTCAACATCTTTTAGGAATCCATGCAGAGTAAGCTTCTTGAACCTCCCTTTGTGAACATATTCCGCAAAAGGAGAAGGCAAATCCTTCCACAAATAGCAAATAATTAGTTACTATAAAAAGTAAAATTTAAAACAATCATTTAAATAGAAAGGGTGGTAGACTGACCAAATAAGCTCCATTGACCTGTAAAAGAGACAACTTGACCTTAAAATGTTCAAAGGAACCTTTGTTAAGCGGTTCCCTCGCTTTTACATGCTTTAAAAATTCACTAACACCACTCTCACATACTTCTCCCATATAAAGAGTTATATGGAAGGAGTTATGACCCATGTAACGAAACAATATAGGGTGGGTGCCTTTAAACCCATAAAAATCACTCAAAACGGACCACCTATAGACAATTTGGAGAGACAGTATATCTTCGTTATAATATACTATATGGATGTTCCCTGCACTATCGCTCACCATCCATTCCTCACACAATTCTTTTTCAAAATCGATGGCGAATGCAGGATCAACGTGTCAATTCTATCCATTTTAAAACCATAAAAGAAGTAAACAACTGAATTGACTATGAAAAATGGGAATCTCAGAAAATAACTATGAAAATATAAATACATACCTCGCCACGAATGTTCATTGTTGTAAATAGGCCTCGTGTATCAAGTTTAACAATTTCTTCCGGAGTGATAGCCATCAAAGCCATAAAAAGAAAGTTGAGGAAGATGCAAATAGGCAAGAGTAGGATTGTGAGTAATAAAAAACCCATGTTCCTTATTTATAGCAAAAATGAAACCTACGAAACCCTCCATCTAAAACAACGTGGCCTTTCCGAGCAGACATGTCCTTTCATTTCCAATATTAAATAATAATAAAAAATACTAAAATTGAATAATGATAATAAATAATTAATTAATAAATTAAAAAATAATAATAAATTAAAGAGCAATAAATACGAAAAAAAAAAATTATAAAAAACAGAGTACATGGGTATGTTACTTGTAATTATTCTTTGACGTTTCGATTTTCCATTGCCTCATACAATAGGTCTCTTAAGTTGAAGTAAGTTATTAACAAATAATTAATAAAAATACAACTATATTTTATAACTAAATAATAATAATAATAATGACACATAAGATTAATTAACATTATATAATAATAAATTAAAACAGTGAAGATAAAACTGTATTATAATTTTTCCAATATATATATATATATTAAATATATACATGTTAAATAATCAAATATATAATAATACATAATAAGGAATTAAAAAATATCTAAAACCATAAATAACTTTCCATTTTAAATTTATATTTTAAATCTAATTTGACTTTAAATTTAAAATTTAAAATATAATGCTTTTAAGTTATGTAATTATTACTTGGTGTCGTAATAAATAAGCAATATAGGAAGATGAAATGAATACTTTGATAAAAGTGTAAAGCAAACAGAAAGGATAGAGTTTATAAAATAAAAAATAAAAAAAAATAAAGTGATGATTTAATTCCTCTTATAAGTATTTAATGGAATCCTACCTATGCGTTTGAATCCTTAAAAGTTTAGTGTGATGTGAACGATTTTTTTAAAATAAAAATTCTTAAGGATAAAGATAATATGAGATAAATATTTTATTTTATTATCATAGTAAGATGTTAGCTATAAAAACTAAATTGACGAATAAAATACCTGTAATAATCGAACGTCTCAAATGAAAACAATATTTCAATAAGCTTAAAAAAAACACAAATTATCATTTATAAAATATTATATTAATCTATATAAATTTATGAATTAAAGAAAAACTAAAAGTTTATTCACTTACCATTAGGACTCTGAGCTTTCAAGAAAGAACCATTATATGAATTACACAAAAATAAAGTCATTAAATAAATTAAAATGTACACATAAAATTGAAAAACAACAAAATTTAACGTCAAAATTAAGGATAAGGTCATTACGTACCTGAAACATAATGTCAACATATGAAAACAACAATATCACATAAAGAGATTTAAAAATATAATTGTACTAATACATCATAATATGTTCTACATAGGAATTAAAGGAAGTCTACAACACTATGAAATTATACTACTCCTTTTTCGATTTTGATATTCTTCCTTAATATCCTCAGTGGGATATCATCATCGAGTGTGTGCGCAGGTGAAGCAAAATATCTTGTAAGCCAGCAACCACTTCAGTAGCTAACACACTATCAATGCCTAAATCAACAGTTTCAGATTGCAAATCAACAACTTCATTGGAAAATTTATTAAATAAATCCTGAAATGATAAGAAAACATATTAGTAAGATTAAATTTTAGAATTTTTTTATAATAATACTTTAAATGAAATTTACTTGAGAAAGTGGTAAAAAGGAATCATCATGTTCAACGTCTTTAACATTACACAGTCTTTTCTTCTGAGAATGAAGTTCCTTCACAACATGAGATTTAAATTAAATTAAAATAAAACACTATAGATAAGAAATTTCAAGGTAAAATGAAAGTCATAATAGACTGAAATTAGGAAACATACCACATTCCACACGACCATCACAAAACCTTTGTATAATACTATCATTAATACACACTTTTTTGACACGGAATGATTGGTCAAATCTAAGAGATTGATCTTTAACACAACCAACTTTAAACAACACAACTTTGTCAATCAAAAGATCAAATTCTTTTGGTAGTACACCAGAATCAGCGTTCTAAATATTAAAAAAAATATAAATTAATATAATAAACTTTTCTTATATGTATAAATAAACATATGCACGTTTGAAAAATTTACCTTGTCATGACTTTCAAATAATTCCGCATAAGATTTATTGATCAATGTACTGGGATCCCTGTCAAATAGAATGAAAGTCGTGGAATCCGTTTCATCAATTACTCCCATCTTCAACTTATACGTGAAATATAAAATACAAAAAAAGTTTACAAATTCTACCTATAACTTAATGAATATAGTTAATAGTTAATAATTAACTAATACTTTATTAATTAAAATTAACAGAATAATAATTAATATTTTATATAATGATACAATAAGTAATAAATAATATGTAATTAAATAAACTCAGGCTAACACAAACATTAACTCTGATTGACTTTGATAACATGTTTGTTACACTTCTAAAAAAAAAAACATTTTAGAATCCGAGTAAACAGCTTTACCGCATAAGCAAGTCGTGTACCACCAATTGTCATTAGCTACAATATGTTTTATTGTAGCTAAACAACAAAAGTACTTTCCTGTAAAAAGAAAAAAAATTGATCTTAGATTATTAATAATCCATTTCAATAAACCTTTTAAAAAAATAACTAATACCTCTTTGCAATCGTTCAGGCCTTGAATAGTATTTATATGAATCAAGCTGAGGAATTCATCCTCAACATTCTGTTTTCCAGAATCACACAATTGACTGAGTCCCTAAGTAGGAGAATATGTACTTTCAATCATCCTACACATGTTAAAGTTGTGGTTACAAAGGGTCATACCTTTTTAAGTATCGAATAACATTGTATTAAACTAACCTTTTCTTGAGTTTAGTAGCGTCTTTATACTGTATGTTATATATTATTTTGGTACAGTCCAAGCAATTTTGTAGACAAACCTTGTCTACATTGAAATATAATGCATTGTTTATAACAAAAATCATGCAAATACAATAAATAAACATTAAAAAAATAAAAAATAAATTATAGTTTCTTCACTTCACATTCCCTGGAAAATCTTTACTTTAGCAAACTGCACACTGATGACAACATTTTGCAACTCTCCACTTGACATAAATGCATTGAGCTCATCAATATAGTTACCAAATAAAGTACACTCCATGCGGTAGCTGTTGTAAATTAAAATTACAGTTGTAAGAAAAAACATTGAAAAAACATTTTGGATTTGTTATAGTACAAAATATTAGCTTACCCATCAACTTCAATAGAAATCACATTTAACTTAGTTTCTGACCCTGATCTATTCAACTCTTTTTCCGTTCCCACACCAGTTAATATTCCAATAACATCTGTAAAAACATATTTGTTTAAACACATGTCCAAAGAAATCGGTTTAAGTAAAACAATATTACTTACCTACTAAATAGTCAATATCAAAACCAAGGGCCCTTAACACAAACATTAGGTTGTACTGAGATATTGTACATGAAACCAGATCATTAACAACACAGGTTACTTTGGTTCCAAGCTGAAATTTTATTTTGTACTGGTGACAGATAGTGCGATAAGATCCTGAAATAGTAGACACACTAAAGAAATTGAATGAATGAACTTTGTCCTAAAAAATATCATTTTGAAATTTATAAATAAGTGTTCTTCTAACATAAACATGAATTCTATCACCCTGAAAGATAGCAACAAGCATTAAGCATGATTAATAAAAACTACATTAAATTGTACTACAAAAAAAAAATGAAAGAAGATGATAAAGTATTTTACATCTCTGTCTTGTATCACCATTTCCATGGAGAATGGAAACTTTGTTTTCTTGAAATCAGAAACAAACCACAATCGTACAACCCTTGCTATCAAGATCCAATTTTCACTTTGTGGATTAACATCTTTGACACAATTTGTATTTTGTCTTAACACAGACATGGTAAAGGTCACATTTGAATAAAAGGAAAATGTAGAATGCAAAGGTCAATGTGAAACACAAACATACCGATACTGATATATATATATATATATATATATATATATGAAGTTGTACGAAATTACTTACCAAAATAACAAAAAATAATTTACAATTTCAAAATGAAATATATAGTAACAAAACAAAATAAGAGTTAAGAGTTTTTGTGAGAGAAAAAACAAACATTCTAATTTTCAAATGGAAAATAATTTGACCTAAGAATACACATAACTTTAGTTGAAATATGTCATAAGAGAAAAATAATCATAATCACAAACAACATAAAAAAACATTTGGACAGACACGTATGTATAAACAATATTGTAATATTATTAATTTTATCTTTTGGTTTTTATAATTAATATAATTATTATATATTTATTTTATTATGCATCTTTATTTATTATTATTTATAATTAAAAATTTATAACAACTAATAATTATTAATTATTAAAATAAATAACTTGAAAAATAAACTCAGTTTCAAATTTTTCAATGAATGACAAAAAAGAAATTAAGCATGTTAGGTTTTATACAAAAGAGACTAAACATATAAAAAATTGAAACTTTAAAAGGTGCAAACAATTTTGCTTTTAGACATGTTTCTACTTTCAGCATTGCGATCAATGAAAATGATGGTTTGACATTAAAAACATGAATAGGCAGGAAATATAATTGTTAGTTTGCATAAAGAAGACATTTGACTTCATAATTTTTGAAATTCCTAACATGATATGAAAACCGTACTTTGCAAAAAAATGGAAATTTTAGGTAGCTTTGTTTTGGAAATTTGCAAAAGAACCTTTTGTTTAGAAAAGAAAAATGAACCCTTGCTTTAAAATTTTTGAAATAATACACAGATTGCCACAATACACAGATGCAGATCATAGACAGAAAAAGGTGGAAACCCTAAAAGATTACAAATTTGAATGAGTCAAATAAGGTTTTAAAAGAGAGTTAAACAATAGAAAGGAAATGTCTTTCAGATGAACATTTTCAAATACGTTCAAAGGATAAAAACTCGAAACCATAACTACCAAAAAAAAGTAATCCATTAACGATTAAAAAAAAACCTATGAAGAAAACAACCATGTGTACAGAAGAACTAAAATATAAAAGAACGGAATTCATAACCGGGAAATCTGAACAACTTCATTGAACAATGCATTCTTACTCTGCGATGCGTACAAAAGATGGGAAAAATCTTACCTTGGTGCTTGATATACTGTATAATCAGTTTTAAAACATGAAAAATGAAGAAACAAACATATGAAAGTAGTGGTGACGTTCACAGATTACTGAAAACGTAAAGAAATCAAGAGGAGCAAAGGTGAGATAGAAAGCACAGAGATCAATATTAATGACTTAACAAAATCAGGTAATAAAAACAAAAGAACCAAATGCAAGACAACTGGTAGAAGTATAAAATCAGATACAACATTAGTGAAAGTACAAAGTGCCAAATCCGCAATTTTAAGAGCATGTGTTCGGTAAAAAAATCCGAAATATTTGAAAAAAATGCAAAATTTTTAAGATTTCTGTATAAAACATGAAAATCAAGATACAAACCTATGAAAGTAGCGGTGGCGTTGAAAGATTACCAAAGAACGCAAAGAAATAAAAAATAGAAAAACTTTGATACAAAGCGCAGAGAGCAACATTAATGACTTAAGCTAATAAGGTAATATAAACAAAACACCCAATACAACGCACGCAGGTAAAGGTCTAAAAACAGATTTAAATTTACTCAATCAGAGTGTCAGATACACAATTTTTAGAGAAAGTGTTTTGAACGAAATGGGATAACTGTGTAAAAATGAAAACTTTATCAGCAGATTCTGTGCAAACATGAAAATAAAGAAATAAACCTATCTATGACTTGAATACATCTAAAAATACAAACTTTATTAACACTTTCTCTAAAAAATGACTAAAGATGTAACCTTTACCAGCTTTTCGCGTCATAGTTAACCACGCAACTTTGATAAATTTTTTTTAAAAGAAATCATTTTTATTCAGTGAAACAACGTAACAAACACAGAATTAAGAATATCAAGAACAATGGAGCATTAAGGCTATATTAAGATGTTTTGAATTAAGCTCGGGTCTCAGGGTAAACTTCTTTAAGAGTAAGATAGGCGCAATTGGAGTAGATAGTTATGAAGTGAAAATGCATTCAGAAATACTTCATTGCAGCATAATGGAGATACCTTTCTCATACCTAGGTTTAACTATAGGTGGTAATCCATCTAGGTGCTCTTTTTGGGAGCCTGTGGTATCGAAGATAAGGAAGAAACTTTCTGTATGGAAGGGGAGGAACCTGTCATTCGCGAGAAGAGTGTGCCTTATAAAACCTGTCATCAACGCTATACCACTATTTTACCTATCCTTTTTTAAAGCACCAATTGGAGTGTGCAAGGAGATTAAAAAATTACAGAGAAAGTTCCTGTGGGGGTGGGGAACAAAAGGGAGAAAAATTGCTTGGACTAGTTGGGATAATATTTGTAAAGCGAAAGAGGAGGGAGATCTTGGTATTAGACGTATCGAGTTGTTCAATAAGGCACTCTTGGCAAAATGGCTATGGAGACTGGGTTCCACAGAATTAGGTCTTTGGAAGGAGGTATTAGAATCTAAGTATGGTTTGAGGTGGTTGTCAAACTCATATGTACCAAAACAAAAAAGGTTTACATATAGATGGTGGTTAGATTTATTCAAAGTTAGTATTTCAGACCAAGGAGTTAATTGGTTTAATCAGAATATGGTTTGGAAAGTTGGATCAACGGTGAAGGTCAAATTTTGGGAAGATGAATGGCTAACCATTGGTCAAATCAGAGTAAGATATGAAAGAATATACAATAACTCTAAGCTTAAAGAAAAACCTATTGATAATTTTGGTAGTTGGAACGCAGCTGGGTGGGAATGGAATTTCAGTTGGAGAAGAGATTGGTTTGAATGAGAAAAAACTATGGTAGAGGAGTTCATGTCAATAATATCACAGGTGTCACTATAACCTGATAAAGAGGATTCAAGGACATGGAACGATCCTCCATCCTATACTTTCTCGGTAAAATCGGCTTATAATAAGTTAGCTAACCACGAGTTTGGGGGGGGGGGGGGTCAATGTTGTGTTATCTTTGGGATTTAAAGGTAAGGCCCTCCCCCCAGTTTTTTTGT